>Ga0247811_1000261_pt1 | contig 18035 bp, 15 predicted proteins | sample UWRJL134311R1_FD_189018 | JGI IMG/M metagenome (GOLD analysis project Ga0247811, IMG submission 189018) | Plant litter microbial communities from Arlington Agricultural Research Station in Wisconsin, United States - UWRJ-L134-311R-1 | ecosystem: Environmental > Terrestrial > Plant litter >...
CGTGACGCTCGAGTGGTGCTCGCGGCGGGCGAGCGATCGCAGCGCGCCCACGAGCAGCAGGTACTGCTGCAGCGATCCGTCGTCGTCGGTGATCTTGTCGGCGGTCTCGACCATCACGCTCGCGGCGGTGTAGCTGCCGTAGTCGGCGGTGATCTCCGCGCCGTACGACCCGAGCGACTCGGCCTGGGTGATGATGTCGAGGCTGCGACCCTCGAAGAGCTGCACGTCGGCGACCATAAACGGTTCCAGGCGCGCACCGAACTTGCTCGCCGTGCGCCGCACGCCCTTGGCCACCGCCCGGATCTTGCCGTGGTTGCGGCTGAGCATCGTGACGATGCGGTCGGCTTCGCCCAGCTTGTGGGTTCGCAGCACGACGGCTTCATCACGGTAAAGGGGCACTTACCTATTATCGGCGCTGCCACGACAATGGGTGCGAGACGCACAGGCGCTTCAGACAAGGAACGTACCCAGATGGCCATTCTCGTCACCGGAGGCACCGGAACCCTCGGCAGGGAACTCGTTCCCGTATTACGGTCGCGGGATGCTGCGGTCGAAGTTCTGAGTCGGCACCGGCATCCGGCGTTCCGCACCGGCGACCTGTCGACGGGTGCCGGGCTCGAGGCGGCCCTGCACGGCATCGATACCGTGGTGCATCTGGCCGCGGGCAAAGACCAGGCCGGCGAGACGCGGTCGCTCGTGGATGCCGCAGCCCGGGCGGGCGTCGGCCACCTGGTCTTCATCTCGATCGTCGGAATCGACGAGATCCCGTTTGCGTACTTCCGCGCCAAGCTGGCGGCCGAACGCGTGGTGCTGTCGAGCGGGTTGGGCGTGAGCGTGCTGCGCACGACCCAGTTCCACTCGTTCGCGGCCGCACCGTTTCTCGGGCAGCGCCGCTCCCCCGTGCTGTTCGCCCCTCGGCTGCGGGTCCAGCCGATCGACGTGCACGAGGTCGCGGTGCGGCTGGCCGACCTCGCCGTCGGCGCGCCGCGCGGGCGGGTCGCAGACGTCGGCGGACCGTCGGTGCTCGCCGGGCACGAACTCGCCCGGGAGGTGAACCGGCAGCTCGGCTGGAAGAAACCGATCGTCGACTTCGCGCTGCCCGGCGGCACGTGGGCCGCGTTCACCGCCGCGCACCATCTCGTTCCGGGCAACCGTTCGGGCGGGCGCACGTTCGCGGCCTATCTGGCGGCGCGGTCACGCTCGCCACAATGAACGCACCCTCACGCACGGCCGCACGTTCCGGTCGCACAACGACCAGAATGGACTGGTGAACGCAGCCGCCTTTTTCATCCCCGCCTGGGCGGACATCCTGGCCATCGGCATCGGCAGCCTGCAGGGTGCGCTGTTCGCGGCGCAGTTCCGCGACCGGCGGCTCGACCTGCTCGGCGTCGCCGTCATCGGCATCGCGACCGGCTTCGGCGGCGGCATCCTGCGCGACCTGTTGCTCAACGAACTGCCCGCCGCGATGCAGAGCAACTGGTACCTGCCCACCGCGGTGATCGCGGCCCTCATCGGCATGTTCCTCGAGCGGGTGTTCAACCGGCTGGCGAACGTGATCACCGTGCTCGACGCGCTCACCATCGGACTGTTCGGCGCCATCGGAACGACCAAAGCCCTGGCGATCGGCGTGCCGCCCGTACCGGCGGTATTCGTCGGCGCCCTCTCCGCGGTCGGGGGCTCGGTGCTGCGCGACCTGCTGCTCAACCTGCCGATCGCGATCATGCAGGTCGGATCGCTCTACGCGATCGCTGCCGTCGCCGGCACCTCGAGCCTCGTCGTGCTGGTGGCGTTCGGCGTCAACGTAACCGTGGCGGCGTCGATCGGCGTCGGCATCACCTTCGGCGTGCGCATCCTCGCCGTGCTGTTCAACTGGAGCCTGCCGGAGCAGCGCCGCCTCGAGCGCATCCCCACGCTGCGGCGTTTCCGCAACTTCCGCAACTTCCGCAAGTAGGCCGCCCGGGCGCCGACGGCCGTGCGCCTGCGCCCGAGGGTCCAGTCACCCCTCCCTTCGGAAATTCAGGAGTCGCCGCATCCGCCCGCCCCTCGGCCCGCGCCAAGTCGCGGCGGCTTCTCGCGCCCCGGACGCCATCTCCTGAATTTCCGAAAGTGCTGCGGCGGTGCGGGCGAACGACGACAGCACCGCTCGCAGGCAGGGCGCCACATGCGCGGTGGGTACGAAAATTCAGGAGACGGCGTCGCCGCCGCGACCGTGAACCCCGGAATACCGGGAGACGGCCGCGCGGCGACGACCGCGATTCCTGAATTTCCGAAATGGCTCGACCGGTCACCGGGGATCCGGCGGCGGGCCGGGTCGCAGGGCTAGACGGCGGCCAGCTCTCGGTCTCCGGCCGCTGTGCGTACGGCGCGGTTGACCGCGGAGACGACGGCCTTCAGCGAGGCGGTCGAGATGTCCGCGTCGATGCCGACACCCCAGAGGCGCACGCCGTTGACGTTGAGCTCGACGTAGGCCGCGGCATACGCGTCGCCGCCGGCGCTGAGAGCGTGCTCGACGTAGTCGTAGAGCTGCACGTCGATGCCCTGGGCGTCCATGACCTTGAGGAACGCGGCGATCGGACCGTTGCCGGTCGCGGTGGTCGGAACCACGTCGTCACCGATGCGCAGGTCGACCTCGAGCGCCACTTCGCCGCCGAGGTCGCTCGAGGTGCGGGTGCGCTTGAGCTCGAAACGGCCCCATTTGGCGTCGTCGGCCGCGGCGGGCAGGTACTCGTCCTGGAAGATGTCCCAGATCTGCGCGCTCGTCACTTCGCCGCCCTCGGCGTCGGTCTTCGCCTGCACGACGCCCGAGAACTCGATCTGCAGCTTGCGCGGCAGGTCGAGCGCGTGGTCGGTCTTCAGCAGGTAGGCGACGCCGCCCTTGCCCGACTGCGAGTTGACGCGGATGACCGCTTCGTAGCTGCGTCCGAGGTCTTTCGGGTCGATCGGCAGGTACGGCACGGCCCAGACGAGGTCGTCGACCTCGACGCCCTGCGAGACGGCGTCGACGGCCATGGCCTCGAAGCCCTTCTTGATCGCGTCCTGGTGCGAACCGCTGAACGCGGTGTAGACGAGGTCGCCGGCCCACGGGCTGCGCTCGGGAACGGGCAGCTGGTTGCAGTACTCGGCGGTGCGCTTGACCTCGTCGAGGTCGCTGAAGTCGATCTGCGGGTCGATGCCCTGCGTGAACAGGTTGATGCCCAGCGCGACGAGGTCGACGTTGCCGGTGCGCTCGCCGTTGCCGAAGAGGCAGCCCTCGATGCGGTCCGCCCCGGCCAGGTAGCCGAGTTCGGCCGCCGCGATTCCGGTGCCGCGGTCGTTGTGCGGGTGCAGGCTGAGAATGATGCTGTCGCGCCGGGCGAGGTTGCGCGACATCCATTCGATGGAGTCCGCGTAGACGTTCGGGGTCGCCATCTCGACGGTCGCCGGCAGGTTCAGGATGACGGGACGCTCGGGTGTTCCGCCGAGGGCGTCGACCATCTGGTTGCTGATGTCGAGGGCGAAGTCGAGTTCGGTGCCCGTGTAGCTCTCGGGCGAGTACTCGTAGTGCACGTCGACCTCGGGCACGGTGGCCTCGGCGATGCGGCAGAGCCGCGCTCCCTCGAGCGCGATGTCGATGATGCCCTGCTTGTCGGTGCGGAAGACCACGTCGCGCTGCAGCACACTCGTCGAGTTGTAGAGGTGCACGATGGCCTGCTTGGCTCCGGCGATCGACTCGTAGGTGCGGTTGATCAGGCCCTCGCGCGCCTGGGTCAGCACCTGGATGGTGACGTCGTCGGGAATCAGGTTCTCTTCGATGAGGCTGCGGACGAAGTCGAAGTCGGTCTGCGACGCCGACGGGAAGCCGACCTCGATTTCTTTGTAGCCCATCTTGACCAGCAGGTCGAACATGATGCGCTTGCGTTCGGGGCTCATCGGATCGATGAGGGCCTGGTTTCCGTCGCGCAGGTCGACGGCGCACCAGCGCGGCGCCTGGGTGATGCGCTTCGACGGCCAGGTACGGTCGGGCAGATCGACCGCCAGCTGCTCGTGATACGGGCGGTACTTGTGGATCGGCATGCCGGAGGGCTGCTGTGTGTTCTTCATGGTCTCGAATCTCTCGCTATTTGTTAGTGGTCAGCCGACAACAAACACCGCGACGAGTGAGGCCTGGAGTTAGGACTCGTCGCGGCAGCTAAGGAGAAGCAGACCGAACAACACCCCTCGAGAGTACCACCACGGCTTCGCACGTCAACGGCAGACCGTGACAGCGCGTGACAGCGCCGCGACAGAAGCACGGTCGCACACTGGTCGGGAACTCAAGGAGAACCCATGACTCTGGCAATCGAGGCCCACGGCCTCACCAAGCGATTCAAGTCCACGCAGGCCCTCGCCGGCATCGACCTCGAGGTCGAGGAGGGCCGCGTGCTCGGCGTGCTCGGCCCGAACGGCGCGGGCAAGACCACCGCGGTACGCATCCTCGCCACCCTGCTCACACCCGATTCCGGCAGCGCCCGGGTCGCCGGCTTCGACGTCGTGAAGCAGGCGTCGGATGTGCGCCGCTCGATCGGCCTCACCGGCCAGTATGCGAGCGTCGACGAAGACCTGACCGGGGTCGAGAACCTCGTGATGATCGGCCGCCTGCTCGACCTGTCACGCATCGACGCGAAAGCGCGCGCCGCCGAGCTGCTGGAGGAATTCGATCTGACGGATGCCGCCAAGAGGCTCGCGAAGACATACTCCGGCGGCATGCGCCGTCGCCTCGACCTCGCGGCATCTCTCATCGGTCGACCGAGCGTCGTCTACCTCGACGAGCCGACCACCGGCCTCGATCCCGGAAAGCGCGACGACGTCTGGGACATGGTCCGCGCCCTCGTGGCGAAGGGCACCACCGTGCTGCTCACCACGCAGTACCTCGAGGAAGCCGACGCGCTCGCTAACGAGATCACCGTGATCGACCACGGACGCATCATCGCGCACGACACACCGCAGGCGCTCAAGCGGCAGCTGGGCGGCCAGACCCTCGAGGTGCGTCCGGTCGTGGCATCCGACCTCCCCCGCGTGCGCCAGCTGCTCGCCCAGGTGGGCACCCGCGAACCGGAGCAGCCCGCCCCCGATCTGTTCTCGGTACCGGTCGCCGACGACGGTGCCCTGTCGCGGGTCGTCGGCGAACTCGCCGCCGAGGGCATCGCTGTCTCCGAGCTCTCGCTGCGCCTGCCCAGCCTCGACGAGGTCTTCTACTCCCTCACCGGCACGGCGAACGACGCCGAGTCCACAACCTTGGAAGGAGCGGCCCTCTGATGATCCGCGACTCGCTTATTCTGGCCCAACGCAGCATCACCAAGATGGTGCGCAACCCCGAGCAGTTCATCGATGTGACGGTGCAGCCGATCATCATGACCGTGCTCTTCGTCTACATCTTCGGAGGTGCCGTCGCAGGAAATTCCGCCGACTACCTGCCGTTCGTGCTGCCCGGCATCATCGTGCAGACCATCATGTTCACCTCGCTCACCATCGGCGTGAACCTCAACACCGACATCCAGAAGGGGGTCTTCGACCGGTTCCGCTCGCTGCCGATCTCGCGCTCCGCTCCCCTGCTCGGCGCGGTGAGCGGCGATATCGTGCGCCACCTCATCGCGATCAGTGTCACGCTAGTGTTCGGCATCATCATCGGCTTCCGATTCGGAACCGACGCCGGGTCGGTCATCGCCGCCGTGCTGTTGATGATCCTGTTCGCGGTCAGTCTGTGCTGGGTGTCGGTGTTGATCGGCATGCTCGCCCGCAGCTCCGGAGCGGTGCAGGGGCTGTCGTTCCTCATCGTGTTCCCGCTCACCTTCGGCTCGTCGACCTTCGTCCCCGCTTCGACGCTGCCCGACTGGCTGCAAGGCTGGGTGGCAATCAACCCGGTGACACACGTGATCGAGATGATGCGCGGCCTGCTCTCCGGACCGTCGTTTATGGCCGAGGGTACGACCCTGGGCGGCGAGATCGTCTGGGTGCTCGCCTCGTGCGTGGTGCTCGTCGGCATCTTCTTCCCGCTCGCCACCTGGGCGTACCGCAAGAAGATCTAGATCGTCAGCTGCTTGAGGGTCTCGAGCGCGACCGAGCGGGACGGGGCGTCGGCCCCGCCCCGCTCGATGCCGTTCAGCGCCGCCGCCCGCTCGATCGCGATCACCCGCAGATCGGTCGCGTTGTGCGCCCCGATGATCGCGGTCGACAGGTCGAGGGCCCGCACCGCTTCGGCGACGTCTCGCTTCGCGAGGGCGAGCGTTCCGAGCGACAGCGCGACAGTACCGATGACCGGATGATCGTGGGTGGAGAGCGCTACGTCGGCGGCCGCGCGCAGCGCGCGCTCCGCAGCATCCGGATCTCCCTCCAGAAGCGCGACCGACGCCCGGGCGATTTCGGCCATCGCGACGAGCTGTCCGGGGATGCGGGGCCAGGCCGCAACGAGGCCGTCGTAACGGGCGAGGCGCGACTTGGCCGCGGGCGCGTCGCCGTCGAGCACGTCGAGGTCGATGCGGATCAGCAGGGCCTGTAGCACGGTCGGCGCGTTGCCGTTGGCGTCGGCTTGGGCGAGCAGCCCGTCGGCCCGCACCCGCGCTTCCTCCAGCCGCCCGAGTCGGGTGAGGATCGAGATCGACAGCGCCTGCTGCTGGGCGAGGTCCCACTCGGATGTGATGTGCCGCATGTTGCTGGTCGACGCGCCGGCGATGGCGAGCGCCTCGGTAAGCCGGCCCTGCAGCGCCAACCACTCCGAGCGCATCTGCTGCGAGAGCGCGAGGCCCCACAGGTCGCCGATCTGCTCGAACTGGGCGACGGCGAGCTCCGACTCGGTTCCGAGCGTCGCGATATCGCCGCGATTCTGCGCAATGGCCGCGGCGATCACGTGCAGCAGGGCGCTCGGCCACGGGTCGAGTCCGAGATCTTCGCCGTGCGGCACACTGACGTTGACCATCCACTCGGGGCCGCGGGAGGCCTCGGCGAACGCGGAGAGCAGGGGCGGCAGCACCTGCAGCAGCTCGTTCTCGCCCGCCTTGGCCGTATTGCCGTTCTGCGCCGCCATCATCGCGGCGATGATCTCGGGCGAATCGCGCAGCGGGTCGAACGGTTCGTCGGAGTCGGCCGAGCCGCTGAACGCCGCAGCCACGGGGGCGAGCAGGGCGACGATGCGGGCGCCCTCGGTGTCGAGCCCCTGCGCGAGCGGCATGATTGCAGAGAACCAGACGCGCACGTCGTCTTGGCGGTCGCGGATCGTCCAGTACCAGCCGCAGGCGGTGCCCAGGGCGACGGCCTCCTCGGCAAGTGCCGTGCTGGTCGCGTAGCGCAGCGCGGCACTGATGTTGTCCTCTTCCGAGTCGAACCAGGCGATGGCCTCGAAAATGCGTGGGCCGCGCAACAGGCGGTCGTACTCGCCCGCCCGCGCACTGACGTAGCGCACCTGTGCCGTGCGCGCATCCGCGAGTTCGTCTGTCTCGGCGAGACGTTCGATACCGTATTCGCGGATGGTCTCGAGCGCTCTGAACCGCCCCCGCGACCGGGTGAGCAGCGACTTGTCGACGAGGGTGTCGAAGACGGATGCCGCCGGCAGCCCCATGGCGCGGGCCAGTCGCGCGGTGTCGCCCGCGTCGATCCCCGCGGGGAAGACGGCGACGCGCGCGAGGGCTCGCTGCTCGTCGGCGCCGAGCAGGCTCCAGCTCCAGTCGATCATGGCGCGCAGGGTCTGGTGTCTCGGCAAGGCCGTGCGGAAACCGCCGGTCAACAGCGTGAAGCGGTCTTCGAGGCCGGCGAGAACCTCGGCGGCGGACATCGTGCGCAGGCGGGCGGCGGCGAGCTCGAGGGCGAGCGGGAGGCCGTCGAGCCGGGCACAGATGCGGGCGGCGGTCACGAGGTCGACCGCCCGACCGCCGTTCGCGGCGGTCGCCCGCTGGCGGAAGAGTTCGACCGCGGCGTATTCGCCGAGCTGGTCGCCGGTCAGGTCGGCGATCTGCGTCTCGGCGGGGTGGTCGAGCGAGCCGAGCGCAACGAACGCCTCGCCCGGGATGCCGAGCGGCTCGCGGCTGGTGGCGAGGATGCGCAGGCCGGGCAGGCTCGCCAGCAGGTCGTCGGCGAGCCGCGCCGCCGCGTCGATGACGTGCTCGCAGTTGTCGAGCACGAGCAGCGCGTCGCGACCGGCGAGGGCCTCGAGCACCCGGTCGCTCGTTCCGACCGGCTCGCTGGGCGCGTCGGCGGTGCGCAGTTCGCGACCGGTCGCGGCGAGCACGGCGCCGAGCAGCTCGTCTTCGCCGATGGGGGCGAGTTCGACCAGCAGTGCGCCGGGCTGCAGTGCCGCAGCCTCGATCGCGAGACGGGTCTTGCCCGCGCCGCCGGGCCCGACGATGGTGACGAGGCGGCTCGAGCGCAGTTGCGTGGCGACCGAGTCGAGTTCGCTCTCACGCCCGACGAGGGCGGTGAGCGGCGCGGGAATGTTGCCGCGCGGCTGCGTCGGCCTCGCCGGTGCCGGGGTCTGGGCGAGCGCGACCGCGGCCGCATGGTCGCGGTGCAGGTCGCGTTCGAACCAGTCGAAATCGACGGACGGCACCCACGGCTCGCCCGTCCAGAGATCGAGGGCCCGGGCGGCGAGCTCGGGGCTGTGCGCGCTCACGGCGCGGGCGACGAGGTCGGAGAACACCAGGGCGTCGACGTCGGCGCGGCTGATCGCCAAGCGGTAGCCGCCCACGGTCGACTCGATGCTGCCGTGCGGCAGTTGCGACCGGAGCCGCGAGACGATCGACTGCAACGCGGCCTTCGCGTTCTCCGGGGCATCCGTCGACCACACGTCCTCGGCGATCGCGCGGTAGCTGACCGCGCTGCCGGCGTCGACCGCGAGGCGGAACAGCACCGCGAGCTGCATCGCGCCGGTGACGGCGACCGGGCCGCCGTCGTGCTCGACACGGAGTGAGCCCAACAGCCTGATTCGCACGCCTCAACTCTAGGCCGCGCCGACGCCCCTCCGGAGCGCGCCACCGCCGGTTCTGCGGGGACTCCGAAAGCCAGTCCCGCCACGCGTCTGCGACCCCTCTGCGACCCCTTTTCGGAAATTCAGGATGCGGCGTCGCAGGCACCGCCGACACGCCGGGTTTCGACCCCCGCGGCGACCGCGATGCCTGAATTTCCGAAACTACGACGCCGAGGCGGTGCCGAGGGCGCGGGTCTGCGGCGAGTAGTAGTCGAGGAAGACCGTGAGGCTCAGCGGGCGCACCCCGTTGTCGTAAGCGCTGACGACCAGCACCGCCTCGCCCAGCGTGTACTCGCGCGCGCCGATGTACTGGCCGGTGCCGTCGTAGGTCTGCGTCGTGAGGTCGTCGCTGGTCAGCTCGTAGCCGGCCGAGACCAGCGTGCCGCCCAACAGGAAGATCTGCTGCTCGCTGACCGTGGCGACCGCGCCGACGAAGCTGTCGCCCTCGTCGACGACGAACGTGTCCCCGCAGAACGGGGCGATGCCGGCGGCGTCGATCTCGTCGGCCGGGAAGGAATCGACCAGCACCCATGCGGTGCCGCCCGACCCGTCGTCGCACGAGTCGAGATCGTCCCAGTCGACCGGCCCGGCCACCTCGACCGGCTCGAAGCCGCTGTCGCTCGAGCCAGAATCAGGAGCGGCGCTGTCGCCCGAGTCGCTGTCGCCCGACTCGTCGTACGGTGTGCCGACTGCCGTGGAACCGTCGGCACCGGCCTGCACCATCGTGTGGATGATCGTCGAGGGAGTGCACCCCGTGAGAGCGACCAGCACCGCGACCACCGCGACCCCCGCCACCCCGTGCTTCACGAGTCTCGCGCGCATGTCTCCCCCAAGAAGCTGCCCGGGCGCTACGCCCGGGTCGAGTCTAGATCCGCCCCGCTAATCGTGGGCGAGCGCGGCAACGGGCGCGACCCGCGTCGCCCGGCGTGACGGGGTCATCGACGCCACGAGGGTGAGCGCGACCGCGGCGACCACCACGATCGCCAGCAGCGCGACCGGCACCGCGGGCGCGACGATCCCGGGGCTGCCCGATATGCCGCCCAGCAACGACTGCGCGCCGACCCAGCCGTAGAACGTGCCGAGCACCAGGCCCACCAGCACCGCCGCGGTGGTGAGGCTCGCGCTCTCGACCAGGATCATCCGCCGCACCTGGCGTCCCGTGAAGCCGAGAGCGCGCAGTAACCCGAGTTCACGGGTGCGCTGCAACACGCCGAGCGACAGGTTGTTCACCATGCCGACCGCAGCGATGAGCGCGCTGAAGCCCATCAGGATCGAGAAGACGACGACCGTCACGAGCAGAATCTGGTCGACACCCTGATACACCTCGGGCTGCGCCCGTTGCGCCGCGCGGATGATCACCTGGAAACTCTCCACCGCCACGGCGAACATCGTGATCAGGGTGACGCCGATCACCAGCCCGATGGTCGTGCGGGTGCTGCGCTCGGGGTAGCGCACGGCGTTCTCGGCGGCGAGCCGGGCGGGAGCGCTCGATCCGAACGCGCGCCCGACGAGCCGCAGTACCCGCGGCATCACGAGGTGAGCGCCGAGCACGAATCCGGTGAACGACAGCAGTCCGCCGACCACCCCGACGAGCACCGCCGTGGGGTCGGTGAGCCCGAGCAGCACCGCGCATCCCAGCACGCAGACTCCGACGATGACGAGCACGAGTGCGATCACGTTGCGCAGCCGGTGGCCGGACGACTCGGCCAGCGACTCCTCCTGCGCCGCGCCCGTCGCCTGGATCGGCGACACCCGCAGCACACGCCGCGACCCGACCCACGACGCGAGCCAGGTGGTGAGGACGACCGCCACGATCGGCAGCACGACGACCGGCGGCGCGTAGTCGAACGCCAGGTCGGGCAGGAACGCCGTCGCCACTCCGACCCGCACGACCAGCACGGTCACGAGGGTGCCCACGACCGCCCCGGCGATCGCGCCGACGACGCCCACCCGCAAGCCCTCCCCGGCGACCGCACGCCGCTGCGCGACGGCGCTCGAGCCGATGAGGCGTAAGAGCGCGATCGTGCGGATGCGCCCCGCGATGATCGTGGCGAAGGTGTTCGCGGTCACGACGGCTCCGACATACACGGCGATCGCGATGAATACGAACGCGATGAATCCGAGCACGAACTGCACGGTCGTGCTGCTCGACGCGAGGTCGTCGGCCGCGACGACGACCGACAGCACACCGGTCAGCTGCAGCAGCGCGACGCCGAACGCCGCACTGAGCGTGGCGACGAGGATGCTCGGAACGTGCTCCCTGACGTCGAGCCCGCGCATCAGGCACGCTCCATCGCGAGCATCAGGCTCGAGATCTCTTCGGCGCTCGACTTCGCCAGGTCGCGCACGACCGCGCCGTCGGCGAGGAACAGGATGCGGTCGGCGTAGCTCGCCGCGATCGGGTCGTGCGTGACCATCGCGATGCTCTGTCCGTACTCGCGGCTCGCGGTGGCGAGGAGTGTGAGCACCTCACGGCTGGTGCGCGAGTCGAGGTTGCCGGTGGGTTCGTCGGCGAACACGAGGTCGGGTCGGGTAGCGAGCGCCCGCGCGATCGCGACCCGCTGCTGCTGCCCTCCCGAGAGTTCGTGCGGGCGGTGTCGCAGCCGGGCGGCCAGGCCCAACGACGTGATGAGCTGGTCGATCCACGCGCGTTCGTCGGCGGTCGGTCGCCGGCCGTCGAGTTCGAACGGCAGCACGATGTTGCCCTCGACGTCGAGGGTGGGGACGAGGTTGAACGACTGGAAGACGAAACCGACGCGACGCCGCCTCAGAATCGTGAGGGCGTCATCCGCGAGGCTCGTGATCTCGGTCTCGCCGAGCCAGACCCGTCCGCTCGAGACCGAGTCGAGACCGGCCATGATGTGCATCAGCGTCGATTTGCCCGAGCCGCTCGGGCCCATGATCGCCGTGAACTCGCCACGGTTGATGCCGAGGGTGACGTCGCGCAGGGCGGCGATGCGGTTGTCCGCCGATCCGTAGGTCTTGCCGAGTCCTTCGACCCGGGCGACGAGGGTGCCTGGTGAAATATCCATGCTTCAAAGCTAGGAAACGGGCGGATGATCCGAATCCGGCGCAGGGCTTGAGGGCGTACATCGCAAGGGTGATCTCAGTCGGTGAGCCCGTTCTCGTACGCGAACACCACGAGCTGCACCCGGTCGCGCAGCCCGAGCTTTCCGAGCACGCGTGAGATGTGCGTCTTCACCGTCGCCTCGCTGAGAAACTCGGTGCTCGCGATCTCGGCGTTGCTCAGGCCGCGCGCGGCGAGCACGAAGATGTCCTTCTCGCGCGCGGTGAGTTTCTCGAACTGCTCGGGCACGACGGTGGCGGTGTGCGAGTCGAAGTTCTCGAACAGCTCGCGGGTCGCGGCGGCGGCGATCACCGAGGTGCCCGCGTGCACGGTGCGGATGGCGGCGAGCAGAAACTCCGGGTCGGCGTCTTTCAGCAGGAAGCCGCTCGCTCCCCCGCGGATGGCGCGCATCGCCGCCTCGTCGAGGTCGAAGGTGGTGAGCACGATGATGCGCGGCGCAGGTCCGCCCCGCCTGGCCGCGGCGGCGAGGATCTCGCGCGTCGACTCGATGCCGTCCATCACCGGCATGCGGATGTCCATCAGGATCACGTCGGGCAGCGCGGACGCCGCCATCGCGATGCCCTCGACGCCGTCGCCGGCCTGTCCGACGAACTCCAGGTCGGGCTGCGAGGAGACCAGCATCCGGATGCCCGTGCGGAACAGCGCCTGGTCGTCGACGAGCCCCACGCGGATGCGCGCGCTCACGCCGGCACCACGGTCGGCAGCGTCGCCGTGACGACGAAGCTGCGCCCGTCCGGCTCGGCGCGCAGGCTGCCGCCGACGAGGGCCGCGCGCTCGGTCATGCCCGCGAGGCCGTGGCCGATGTGCAGCTCTTCGCTGGTCGTGAGCACGTTCAGTCCGTTCGTGATGGTGAGATCGACCCGGTCGGCGTGCCAGTCGAACCGCAGCACGACCGGCGTCTCCCGGTCGCCGTGGCGCAGCGCGTTCGTGATCGCCTCTTGGATGATGCGGTAGATCGACAGCTCCTGCGCCGTGCCGAGCGGCCGCGGTTCGCCGCTGCGCTCGAAGTCGATGGTCAGGCCGGATGCGCGCAGCTGGTCGAGCAACCGGTCGAGGTCGGCGAGTACCGGCTGCGGGCCGTCGCCCTGGCTGTGCCGCAGCTGCCCCAGCAGCAGGCGCACGTCGCCGAGCGCGTCGCGCGCGGTGCCTGAGATGGCAAGCAATGCCTCGTCCACGGCTTCGGGGTCGTGCGCCCGCGCGTATCGCGCACCGTCGGCCTGCGCGATCACGACGGCGAGCGAGTGGGCGACGACGTCGTGCATGTCGCGTGCGATGCGGTTGCGTTCCTGCTCGACGATGACGTCTTGCTCCGCTGCCTCGCGGGCGATCTTGCTCTCCCGGTTGCGCATCATGGCGCGCATGAGAATGCCGACGAGCCACGACGACCCGAGCACAACCACGAGGATGCCGAACAGCAGGGCGAACTGCAGGATGACCGTGGGGAGGTCGAACACGCCGAGCAGGGTGTCGGAGACCCCGATGCCCGCGCCCTGCAGCGCGAGGTACGCCGCCGCGACGGCGGAGCCAAGCCCCACGGAACCGAGCCCGAGATACCGCACGACGCGCCCGCCGTAGGCCGCGGTCGTGTAGAGCACGAGCAGGGTGGCGACGTTGAAGAAGCTGGGGTAGATGCCGATCACGATCTGGGCGACCGAGGCGCCCCAGGCGACGGCCAGCGCTGCCCCCGGGCTGACCCGGCGCAGCGCGATCGCGATCGCGTAGCCGGCGAGCATCAGCAGCACCGCGCCGCGCTGCGAGTAGTCGTAGTAGCCGAAGGTCGCGTACGCGAGCGCGAAGTAGACGAGAGCCAGTACGCCGTCGACGGCGTACTGGTAACTCTGCAACCTGCGGATCATGATTACACGGTAGGCGCTGGCGGCGGGCTCACCCGGCGAAACGGGCGAAAATCATCCCAGCGAGTGACCCGTGAGACTCTAGAAGCCCAAGCGTCCCAGCTGCTTCGCGTCGCGCTGCCAGTCCTTGGCCACCTTCACCCGCAGCGAGAGGTAGACCTGCTTGCCGACGAGCTTCTCGATCTCATGCCGGGCGCGAGCTCCGACATCCTGAAGCCGCTCCCCCTGGTGCCCGATGATGATGCCCTTCTGGCTGTCGCGCTCGACGAAGACGTTGGCGTAGATCTCGACGAGGTCTTTGTCGTCGCGGTCGATCATGTCGTCGACGGTCACGGCGATCGAGTGCGGCAGTTCGTCCATCACGCCCTCGAGCGTGGCCTCGCGGATGAGCTCGGAGACGCGCGACTCGAGGCCCTCGTCGGTCACCGTGTCGAGCGGGTAGAGCGGCGGCGACAGCGGCATGAGTTTGATGAGCTGGCCCATCAGGGTGTCGAGCTGGATGCGGCTGGTCGCCGAGATCGGGATGATCGCCTCCCAGTCCTCCCGCAGCTCCGAGATCGCGAGCAGCTGCTCGGCGACAGCCGGACGCGATGCGGCGTCGATCTTGGTGACGATGGCGACCTTCTTGGCACGCGGGAACGAGTCGAGCTGCTCGCTGATGAACCGGTCGCCGGGGCCGATCTTCTCGTTGGCAGGCAGGCAGAGGCCCACGACGTCGACGTCGCCGAGCGTCGTCTGCACGATCGAGTTCAGGCGTTCGCCGAGCAGGGTGCGCGGGCGGTGCATTCCCGGGGTGTCGACGACGACCAGCTGGCCGGTCTTCTGGTGCACGATGCCGCGGATGGCGCGGCGGGTCGTCTGCGGCTTCGAGCTCGTGATGGCGACCTTCTCGCCGACGAGCGCGTTGGTGAGCGTGGACTTGCCCACGTTGGGACGCCCGACGAAGGAGACGAACCCCGCTCGGAAGTCGGGGGAAGCGTTGGTGTCCACGGTTAGTCGCTTTCTGTTGAACTGTCGGTTGCGCCCTCGAGAACGGCGGAATGGTCGCGCTCCACGACGACGGTGGAGACGCGGCGGCGGCGGCCCTCGGTGCGGTCGGCGGTGAGGGTGAGCCCCGAGACCGAAGCGGTCGAGCCCGCAATCGGAAGCCTACCGAGTGTCTTGGTGAGAAGCCCGCCGACCGAGTCGACCTCGTCGTCGTCGAGTTCCATCGAGAACAGGTCGCCCAGCTCGTCGATCGGCAGCCGCGCGCTCACGCGGAAGACGCCGCCGCCGAGGTCTTCGACGTCGGGTACCTCGTGGTCGTACTCGTCGGATATGTCGCCGACGAGCTCTTCGATGAGATCTTCGAGCGTCACGAGGCCGGCGATTCCGCCGTACTCGTCGACGACCATCGCGAGGTGGTTCGACTCGAGCTGCATCCGGCGCAGCAGGCTGTCGGCCTTCTGCGACTCGGGGGCGAACAGTACGGGGCGGGCGAGTTCGACGACGGTGATCGTCTCGGCGCCCACGGGCTGCTCGTAGTTCAGTCGGGCGACGTCACGCAGGTGCAGGATGCCGAGGACGTCGTCGACGTTCTCACCGATCACCGGCATACGCGAGACTCCGCGGCTGAGGAAGATCGCCATGGCGGTGCCGATCGCCTCGTCGCTCTCGACGGTGATCATGTCGGTGCGCGGGATCATCACCTCGCGGGCCACCGTGTCGCTGAACTCGAAGATCGAGTGGATGAGTTCGCGGTCGACCTCTTCGAGCACGTCGAGCTCGGTGGCCTCGTCGACCATGCTCAGCAACTGCTCTTCGCTCGAGAAGGTCGCCGACTTGGGGCGGCCGGGCGTCACGCGGTTGCCGACCGCGACGAGCGCGTTCGCGATGGGGCCGAGGAAGAGCCGGATGCCACGGATGAGCGACGCCGTGTACCGGATGATGCCGCGCGGGTGCGCGCGTCCGACACTGCGCGGGCTCGACCCGACCAGCACGAACGACGCCGCGGTCATGATGAGCGCCGACCAGAGCAGCGCGAGCCACCACTGTTCGATGGCGTACGCGAACGACAGCGAGACGAGCACGGCGGCCGTGGTCTCGGAGACGACGCGCATGAAGTTGAGCGCGTTGGTGTGCGTGCCGATGTCGTCGGAGATCGCCAGCAGCGCCTTGCGCGAGCGGCTCGAGGAGGCGAGGTCGACCAGGTCCGTGCGGCTCAGCACGCTCAGCGCGGCGTCGGCGGCAGCGAGCACGCCGCCGAACAGCACCAGCAGAACGGCGACGCTGACGAAGATGGCGATCATCATGGGCGGCTACCTTCGTCGCTCGGCGAGCGTGAAACCGACGAGGATGTCGCGCTGCAGGCCGAACATCTCTTTCTCGTCTTCGGGCTCGGCGTGGTCGAAGCCGAGCAGGTGCAGCAGACCGTGGGTCGTGAGCATCAGCATCTCTTCGATCGGCGAGTGGCCGGCGGTCTCCGCCTGCTCGATCGCGACCTGCGGGCAGAGCACGATGTCGCCGAGCAGGCCCGCGGGAGTCACGGCGTCTTCGGTGCCGGGACGCAGTTCGTCCATGGGAAAGCTGAGCACGTCGGTGGGTCCGGGCTCGTCCATCCACTGCACGTGCAGCTGCTCCATCGCCGCTTCGTCCACCAGGATGATCGACAGTTCGGCGTCCTGGTGCACGTGCAGCTCGTCGAGCGCGTAGGTGACGAGGCGCTGCAGGATGGGTTCGTCGACGGGGATGGTCGACTCGTTGTTCACTTCGATAGACATGTTCAGCGCTTCCGGGGGTTCTGGCGTTCGTAATCGGAGCGCTGGCGCTCGGCGTCGAACTTGGTATAGGCGTCGACGATCTGGCCGACGAGGTTGTGGCGCACGACGTCTGCGCTGGTGAGCGGCGAGAAGTAGATGTCGTCCATGTCGTCGAGCACGTGGGTGACGAGTTGCAGGCCGCTCGCGCCGGTGGGCAGGTCGACCTGGGTAATGTCGCCCGTGACGACCATCTTCGATCCGAAACCCAAACGGGTGAGGAACATCTTCATCTGCTCGGGTGTGGTGTTCTGCGCTTCGTCGAGCACGATGAACGCGTTGTTGAGCGTGCGGCCGCGCATGTAGGCGAGCGGCGCGACCTCGATGGTGCCGGCCGCGAGCAGCTTCGGCACGATCTCGGGGTCCATCATCTCGTTGAGCGCGTCGTAGAGCGGGCGGAGGTAGGGGTCGATCTTGTCGTTGAGGCTGCCGGGGAGGAACCCGAGGCGCTCCCCCGCTTCGACGGCCGGGCGGGTCAGGATGATCCGCTCGACCTCTTTGCGCTGCAGGGCCTGCACCGCCTTCGCCATGGCGAGGTAGGTCTTTCCCGTTCCGGCCGGTCCGATGCCGAACACGATGGTGTTCTCGTCGATCGCGTCGACGTATTGCTTCTGGCCGAGCGTCTTCGGTCGCACAGTCTTGCCGCGGCTGGTGAGGATCGACTGGCTGAGCAGGTCGGCGGGGCTGCCCGACTTCTCGCGCAGGATCTTGGCTGACTGGGTGACCTCGGTGTCACCGAGGTCGACGCCGTTACGGATCATCTGGATGAGCTCCTCGACCAGCAGGAGTGCCGGTTGCAATTGGTCGGGGCCGCCCTCGACCGACGGGTCGACGGACAGCGTTATGCGGTTGCCGCGAACGAGCACGTTCACGAGCGGGAACTGGCGTTCTATCGTGTGCAGCAGGCGGTCGCCCGGGCCGAGCAGTCGCACCATCGCGACCCCGTCGACCTCGAGCTCCGCCCGGTTGAACGTCGGTTCGTGAAAAGTGCTGTCGCTACTCGGCAAGGCTGCCTTCCGTTAGGGTCTCTCCACTGCCGGGGCGGGTGCCCAGAACATGCGCGTGCACGTGGAAGACGGTCTGTCCGGCGCTCTCGCCGGTGTTGAAAACGAGCCGGAACTCGGAATCGGTGCGTTCGTCGGCGAGCGACTGCGCGACGCCGACCATTTCGGCGAGCAATGCTGGGTCGCCCGCCGCGAGCTCGCCGACGTTGCGGTATTGCTGGGTCTTGGGGAACACGAGCAGGTGCACGGGCGCTTTCGGCGCGATGTCTTCGATGGCGATCACCGTGTCGCTCTCGAAGAGGATCTCGGCGGGGATTTCGCGCG
>Ga0247811_1000264_pt1 | contig 17921 bp, 32 predicted proteins | sample UWRJL134311R1_FD_189018 | JGI IMG/M metagenome (GOLD analysis project Ga0247811, IMG submission 189018) | Plant litter microbial communities from Arlington Agricultural Research Station in Wisconsin, United States - UWRJ-L134-311R-1 | ecosystem: Environmental > Terrestrial > Plant litter >...
TGTGTTAGTAGGCAATGCTCCCGCTGTGTGCGCCCATAGTCCGTTGCTAATCTGGTTAAATGTTCCTGTGAACTTACCAAATTGATACTTAGGATGACTGTTCTCACCAGCGTTGATAGGTGCTGCACTATAGGCAGTTGCTACATCGTCAACCGATTTCCAGTTTACCTGTGTTACGGCTGTGTTACGAGTAGTACCCTTAGCTGGGGAACCTGTAGCTGCTCCGTTGTCTTCGTTATATTCAAATGTAGCTGCCATAGTTTACTCCTAGATGTATGTTCCGTGAATTTGTACACCAGCAACTGCGACACCTGTGTCTGTAGCTGCCATAGCGGCTGTAACTGCCATAGCGATACCAGTAGTGAGTCGTTTACCCTGTCCACCTGGAACATAAGATACGAAACCACCTGCTGGAACTGGAAGTGTCATAACTGGAACGTCAGTACCAACTGTAGGCGCTGAAGCTTTGTTATAAATCTTTACATAAGCCGCTGTCGCTGTAGGGTTAGAAGCTGTAATTTCAAACAAGTTACCTGCTGCCGCCTTTTGGCTTGAAGCGTTAGTGCTTGCTGTTGTTACTACGCTAATCGCTGTACCAGAAACTAGTGTACCTTGGTTGGCTGTAACTGTACCTGCAACAGTACCTGAGTTACCTGTAGGGTTCAAGTTACCAGTTGTTACTGTAGTAGTTTCTACGACTATTGTACCACTTGTGAAAGCAGTAGTGATTAATCGTACATATTGGAAAGAAGAAACGTCAATGGCATAAAGACCTGCACCCGTGATGTTACCGCTTGTAAGATAAGCACCTGTGATAAGGTTTAAGATTGATGTGCTTCCTGTGATGTTGCGCCATGTCGTACCATTTATCGAGGTTTGCACCTGTAGCGTAGCAACGAAAGTACCAGATACATCAGCTGTCAGAGTACGATATTCTGACACGTTGAAAGCAGGGGTAGGTGTTGCATTAGCCGTGATATTGGTAACTCTTTGTTGTGTGTTAGCCAAGTTAATTCTCCTTGTTATTAATAATGCTAAGTTTACTATACCATAAGAAAAAGAGGCTGTAAAGCCTCAATTTCCTTTATCCGTTTACTGTTAGACAGTTCGTGGGATAACAACGATGTGGTCAGGTCGGATAACTTTACCACCAAAGAGTGTAGAACCTGCAACAATCCAGCTCTTAGAGAGGACACGTCGGTCAGTTTCAACCTCTGGTTCAATCTGTACAGCAGCCGTGAGTGCGTCACGGTGAATAAGAATGAATCCCCAGTTGGCGTTAGAGTTAATCTTTGGAACCTGGTTTGTTACGTATACTGGTGTATCGTAGATAACACCTGCGTAACCAGCACCAGCGATAGAGTTACCTGCACCTTGGCGTTCTGCCCAAGACATATCTTGGTCAAGACGTAGGTCGGCTTTACCGAAACCGTTGATGATGAGCGAACGACCTTCAGTTGGTACGTTCAACGCGTCAAGCTTTGCGTGAGCAGCTACAAGAGTTGCTTTGTTCAATGCTGACACAGCGGTAAGAGTGTTACCTGCTGCTACACCTGCGAGGGCAAGACCGATGAGGTACTTGTCAACTGCGTCTGCAAGTGCGAATCCGATTTTCTCAGTGTATGGACGGCGAAGGTCGTATGTAGACTGCTTCATAAGCATGTCTTGAACTTCAGCTGGTACACCCTTGTACTGGTCAATGACCAAGAGTTGTTCGGTTGGTACAAGTGGAGTGACTGTCATCTCAGTACCAGGAACGATGTCCTGTGCTACCATGTCAGGTAGAGAGATAATGTGAACAGTGTCACCGTGGTTTTTAATCTGCCCCTCATAGTCGTGGTTAACTAATTGTTCCATAACCAGACGGTTACGTCGGTTTTCTAGGATTTCTTTAGCCCAGACTTCGTCAATTACGACAGGTGAGTTGGCAGGAGTGTTCATTGGAAAAGTTGCCATGTGATGGACTCCTTAGGAAAAATACTTAATATACTTTCCCGCCACCATTCATAAACTTGTCAAGTTTCGCTCTGTGTTCAGCATTAGTTGGGTCGTATTCTGATTTAATCCAGTCTACTGTGACCTCATCTTTTGTTGGCGTGTCAGACGTTGAAGCATGTGCGCCATCTGCTGAGCCTGATTGTAACTTGTTCAGTCGTTCTCTTTCTTCCTTGCGTCCTTTTTCGGCAATAACTTCTGGGTCAAATGCACCAGCGTTATGCTTAGCTTCTCTTACTAAACGTGGCATGTTACCTGCGAGACGTAGCATAGCGTCGTCACCATATTGCTCTTTCTCAGCTTGGAGAATTGCAATGGCTTCGGCTTCATATGTTCGGTCATCGGGGTTTTCATTCCAGTACTGTCGAATGCTATCGACCATATCTCGTTGTTTCATTCGAAAATCGAAATATTCACGGTCTGGTAAGTCAGATTCTTTATCAATCTCACTTATTGCTTTTTCAACTGCACCTTTGTTTTGTGTTTCGAGTTGCTTGCGGGTCTCTCTTACTTGCTTTTGGGCAATGCCTAGTGCCTTGATTTCACCTTCTGACAAATTGTCTGGGTCAAATCCTTGGCTTTTGGCGAACCGCTTGAGGTCTGCGTCAACCTGTGATTGGCTCTCCTCTCCGTTGGGTGAGTCATTCGAGCCTGGTTCCGTAGTTTCCTCGGACGCAGTATCTTCAACTGAGTCAACCGCTGGTTCTGTTGTTGTGTCTGCTGGTAAGTCGCTAGGCGAGCCAACAGTTGTATCAACTACTTCGTCAGTAGGGGTTGTAGTTTCCGTCATGGATACTCCTGATTGTTTTGATTAGTTTTGGGTGACTACGTTTTAACAGTAGTACAGTTATAGTTATAACACTATTGTTTTGTGCTGTCAACACTTTTCTTGAAGATTATTCTTGCGAACTTTCAATTCGTAGCTGTGGATACTGAATTGCGTACTTAATTCCCATTTTTCGTTGGTTGATTAAGGCTGCTCGTTCACTATCAATAGGTTGCTTAGTTTGCAAGCCAGGAACAGCGGTAGGACGAGACTCTGTCATGTTGTCTACGTTGTCTTGAATCATCGACATCGTTTCTTCCATGCTCAGAATCCAGTCTTTATAAGCGTCTGTGCGGGAAAATGCTACCCATTGTGCTACGATTTGTTCTTGTAAGTGTGCGTTCTCGTTATCTTTTGCCATTGTATTGGTCTCCTATGATTAAATTCCTGCTGGTAATGGACCTGATGGTACACCACCTGGGTTTTGAATATTAGCTTGTCCTGCTTCTGGTGGAGCAACTGGAGGAGCTGGGTTATTCGCTGGGTCTACTACAAGTTTCTTGAGTTTATCTGCGTTCATATCGAGCATAGCTTCAAGGTAGAGCTTCGTAAACTCGAACTGGTTAACGTAAGGTGATTGTGCAAACATCTGGTGGATGAGAGCATACTTCTGACCTTCCTCTGCACGAACTGCTTTAGTTGTGCTTTCGAGTTGTACCTTAGGTTCGTATTCACCTGAGTATTCCTCTGGGTCGAAGTCTCGCCATTTCATTCCGTCATCTGCACCTACGACCTTAACAGCCATAGTTTGGTCAACGAAGATTTGTGTCATCTTAAAGATAATACGTCCAAGTTGTGCGTAACCTTCATCTTCAAGGTTTGTGAGCTTAGTAGAGAATCGCTGTGAAGCTTGGTTCATTTGCGCTTGAATCTCTGTAGCGGTAACACGACCCTTATCCTGAGATACACCTTGGATAACTTCGTCAGCTGCTGTAGCACGACGCATTTCTTCCTTGATACGGAACATCTCATTGTCAGCGTCAGCACCGATAGATTGTTTCTCGATTGCTGTTAATGCACCTTGTGGTAGAGGGAAGACTGCTCCTGGGAAGGATTCAATCTGTTCAGCCAAGTGCTTGTATTGTGGGTCAATCTGCCACATGTTATTCATCACGTAAGTAAGGTTGTCTGTCTTCTGGCTAGAGATGTCATTCAATCGTTCTTGTCGTGGAAGGATAACTTCTACATCACCCTTAGCGTAGAATAAACTAGTATCAACATAATTCCTCAGAATTGCAAATGGTAGGAATCCCTTAATCTCTGGGAACTCTACATCTGTAGTCATAGGTTGCATGTCAACAATACGAGTAACTGATTTAGTTTTCTTCTCTCGCTTGTATGGGTTTTCACCATCGTAGATAAGAGTCTCACGGTTAGCAATGATAATCTTTTTCTTACGTGTGTAATATACGATTACCTCAACTTGACCCTTCTTGTCTGGGAGAGTACTACCGAGTAGCTTCTCTTTAACAGTCTTGTCAGTTGGGTCGTCCTCGTTTAATTCACCGATGTCATCAAGGTTATTGTAAAGAAGTTTCATGTCACCAGTTTCTGGGTCAACAATCTTACGGTTCTTTAGTTCCTCAACAGTAGTCAGGAAACGATAACCCGCATACTTAGGATAACCAGGAGTGCCTGGTCGGTTCATGTGTGTGGCAGTAGGGTCAACGAAGAAGTCACGCAGAGGGATGTTTGTCATATGAGGCATGTCGCCTTCCCATGAAACCATCATAATACCATTTCCGTATACAAGCATATCTTGTACCCAGTCTTGGACTTTCTCTGTCATGTTATTTTGGTCCCAGTAGAAATCTACTAGGTCGTTGATTACCTCTGTCTCTTGGTTCTGTTCTTCTCGGATTGGAACGAAATTAAACTTAGGCTTACCACCAGCAATGTTAGCTTTAATCGACTCAACGATTGTAAAGGTCTCAGGAATGAAGTCATCTGCTACGCCATCGTAGCCACGCTTTGTACGGATGTTATTATACGCTGACCAACAGTCGTCCCAAACACTCTGCTTGAACTTTTTAATATAGTCCCGTGCATTCTTAAAATCTTTGTTTACTAATTCTACTAGTTGTGCCTCGTAAAGTTCAACTGTGTCGTCGAGTTGCTGCTTTTTATCAGCTTCCGTCAACTCTGGTGCTATTTTATCTTCATTCATATTGCTTATTTTATCACCTTATGCTTCTTTACGCCAGTAGGCTTTATAACTTTTAACTCTTTCTTATTATTAGCAGACCAGTCCCATAATTGCAAGGCTATCGCTTTCGCCATAACCGTATCGTCATGAGTACCTGCTTCTGCGTTTGTACGACCCTTTTCATCACGGACGTAAGAGAATGCTTCTTCGATGAAAACGATGTCCTCATCTTTGACCAAACCTTCCCTAATCGCTTCTGCCAAGTAGTCGATTGCGAGTGGCTTCGTAATTGTCGTAGTTTTCCAACCAAACTTTGTAGTTGATGTTTCAAATACTTCATCAAGTCCTGTCTCCCTCTTGTATAAGTTACTGTAAAATAGGTCACGTAATCGTTGCACTACTGCAAGACCATGGTTATTAATTTCAGGTCCGATTAATGCGAAGTTGTAGAACCTACCTAGCTTGTCTAATACGTGTGCAAATTCATCTGGGTCTAGACGGTCAGTTCGTAAACGAGCTACTGTCTTCATGTCTCTGCTACGGATTACATCTGCTACTGAGAAGTCTCCGCCTTCGATACCCTCTGCTACATCGGCTCCGATGACGTATTCTTCGCCAAGCTCTGGCATATTCCATATCTTTAGTTTAGCATGTTTATCCTCAACAACATAGGGTTCACGACTATCATTGTCATGTATCGTGTATGTAGGAGCGTCTTTAGTCTGTTTCTCCATGTGAGCAAGTGCTTTCACGTTGAATACAGTAGAACCACTAGCAATAAATGCTTCGTGTGGCGTAGACGGATATTCCTGATACAGAAGCTCTGGGCTTGCAACGAACTCTCGTTCCTTGTGTCTACGGAATCGAATCTTATCATCAATCTTATCTTCTGGTACGACATAATGTTCGTTACCAATAGTAATACCTTCTCGCATGAGGTCTACTACATCTTGTTCGTCAGGTGTATATTCCTCAATCTTATCGCCAGGGAATTCGTATTCCTCTTGAATCCACCAAGGGAAGAAGAAGGTTTCAAATACTGAGTCGCCTTTAACAGACTTATCCCACATCTTTGCAAAGAAGTTACCTCGTCCGTTAGCTGTACTTTCAAGGAAAATCATAGTATTCTTCCTGAAAGGCACAGTCTGCATTAACGAACCGACCAGTTCCTCACCGTTGTCCCAGAACGCAACCTCCGAGCCATGGACAAGTTGAATCGTGTCCGAGCGACCCGCACCCGTGTTCTTAGCTGTCGCAGTCTTAATGACAGAATTAAGACCGATTTCGTTACCATCCTTGTCCTGTAATCCAAAAGTAAGGTCAGACCGAGTGTCATACTTACGATTAGGCTTAAATAGTGGATTGGAGTTATCATAATACCTCTTAAACATATTATACAAGTTTCGTGAAGCTGGGTCTTCATGTGCGATGATAGCCGCAGTCACGTTCTTGTTTGTTGTTGTATACCAGTAAATCAATGCTTCGATTGCTGTGGATAGTCCCATCTGTCGTGCCTTTAAGACAATGATACGGATAGGAAGCTTATTTTCTAGCAGATAAACTACTCGTTCGATTAATGCCCGCTGTGCAATGTTCGGTTCAAACTTTACAATCTCAGCGTCTTTGCTTTTAATGTAGAGGTTTCCTTTAGCATAGCGATAGAAGCTCTTGCTAATCTCAAGAATCTTTTTGTTTTGTTCTTCGGTTAGGCTAACCTCTGTGTCCATTAAGCTCCTCCTCTAAGTCTAGTTGTCGTAGTCGTTGAATCTTAGCGTCGAACTCATTAGACTTATCTACTACATCACCCTGTAGGCGCAACTCTTTTAACTGTTTGTTTATCCATTCAGACTTATCCTTCATGTTCTCGTAGAACTCTAGGTTATCATCTGAAACATAAATCATCTTCTGGTTTTTTCTCGTACTCATGTCAGTATTATAACATGTATATATATAATGTCAACACAAAAAAGAAGCCCCGTTTATAGAGGCTTCCCAGTTGTAATTCTTGGGTAATTTTTATGTAAGAACTTTCCCTTGTTCTTGCGCTTACGGTTAGGCATAAGCGACTACCTGCGGATTGATTCTGACTCTCGACATGCTCGGCAACATGTTATCAATGAGTTTTAGTAGAGTGCTTCTTTAATATAGCACACTACGTTAGAAAAGTCAAGTCTTCTTAGAAGAACTTAGCGCCCGTTGAAGTTTCGTCATCGCGTTTGCGACCCTTAGCTTCTTGGTCTTCTTCAACTTTACTTGCAATGTTGTCATGACCTTTGTAGCCATTGATTTCTTTTGCTTTCTCGTTGCTTACTTCGCCTACGTTTTCCTGAGTTGGAACTGGACTTTCGAATTGCAGTCCGTCAACACTATCAGTGTCTTTGGTTCGTGCATCGAATTCCTTTTCAAACTTTGGCAATTCATCTGTAGGTGCTACAGTTGGTGCGTTTGCTTGGTCTTTTGCCATGTTAAGCCTCCTTGGTTTTAATGGTATTAACGAGGGCTTCATGAGCCTTCATCTTGTATTGTACCACAGCCTTGTTTTTATCGCTAGTACTTAAACTAGTTTTTTCCAAGGTGCGTTTAAAGTTCTTTATACCCAAATCTTTTGGTTTGTTGTATGGTGGGAAGTCTTCTTTGATGTTCTGCCATCCTTGTTTCATAAAACCAAGGTTCTTAGCCATTCGCCTACGTAGTCGCCTACTCTGCGAGTTCTCAAAGAAATATCTTCGTCGTGCTTCTTCTAAGCCTTCCATTATTCTTCTCCCTTTACTTGACTAGCTATCATATGAATCCAGTTCTCTTTACGAGGGTCTTCTTCGAGGATAAAGTAAACTGCTTTCTTTTCCTCATGTAAGCCTGTAACGATGAAACCTTTTCCGTAGTCTTTTTCTAATTGTGGGTCAGGTTGCTGTATGAGCCAATCTATATCTGGATGTAACTCATAAGCGAGGTTGCCAAACTTGGCTGCCTTAGATATCGAATTCCCTGAGGGCTTCGTCGATGTTGGCATGTAGTACCTGCTTTCGTTCGATGAAGATACCCTGAGATTTACCTAGAAGTTCTAATGCTCTCAGGCGTACCTCATCTTTTTTAGTGGGGTCAAGAGCGAACTGTTGCAATCCTTGAACAATATGTTCTGGGTGCATTGAGACGATATTTCGTGCCTCTTGAATCCATTGTCTGTTAACGCTGGGCTGCGCTATGATTCGTGCATAGCTTTCTGAGTACCCAGACTCCATAGCTGACTCGTATGGGTTAGCGAACGTAGGGCTTTTCGGGTCCATATAACGGACTAAGAATTCCTCTTGCTGAGGTGTTCCTGTCCATTGATTGGGCTGAACTACTTTAGAGTTCCTCTCCCTCAGTCCGTACTTCTTCCCCTTGCGCTTGTCTGCCATTTTCTTTCTCCTGTTTCTCTAGTGCTTTCTTTGCTATTTTCAGCAGGTCTTTTAGAGAGTGGTCGCCAATCCTTGCTACGAATCCATAGCCTTTGTAGGATACAACGAACAGTTCTTCATCTGCTGGTTTCGCTACTAGTGTAACATCTTCTTTGGTTTTTGTCATATATTCCTTACTGACATCCTTCGCACATAGTTAAATCTGCTGGGTCAAGGGGAGCTGCCCCTGGGTTTGCTTTACGTGCGACTGCTTGTGCATTAGCCATGGCTGCGTCAATAGCTGCCAGCTTGTCTTCTAGGCTCATGTCGTCTGTAATTATTGCGTTTGCATTCATAGGGGCTTCCCTCCTTTTTTAGATTATATAGAAATTTGTTGCTTCGTTTGTGTCCCTGTAGTTTATTTCTTCCTGTACGAACTTTACGAACTCAGGGTCTACATCACCAAACCGATAGGCTTGATACTGGAACTCATTGTTATCGAACCACATAGGAATCTGCGCTTGCCACGCTTCTCCCCAAAGTTCTTCTGGTACTATTGTACCACTTTCTGCGAGTTTTTCAAACTCTGTTGCGGAATAATTACTACCCTTTACGAGTAGTACTTTTGTGTTCGCCATCTGTTTTAGGCTCCTCAGCTTCTGCTTGTTCATCTTCTTCTAATGATACTAGTTCTCGATGTACGAAACTAACTGTACCGAATGGTGTAGTCTCTAGCATGTACATGAATCCATCAGATACTTCTTGTACGATAAGGAAGATTGGCTCTGCCCCAGGGTTATTAAACGCTAGTTTGTTCTGTATCTTCTTGAATGCTGGTCGTTGCATTTTGCTTCTCCAATTCGTTTACTACTAATGTTGCGTAGCCAGCGATGTCTCGCCAACTGTCGTCATATGTCAAATCACCGTTTACGATACGCCCAATCTTGTGAGCTATCATCGTTAGTGCTTCGAGCTGATAGGCAGGTACGTCGTTTAATGTTATACCGTCACCCCTCATCATATACCCTTTTCCTATTGCTCCCTGAATCTCTTGCGAGATATCCGCATGGTTCTTAAAATCCCCATAGCGTGTACCACGCTCGTCCAGAGTTTCTTGTATATCTTTACTCATCTATTCTCCCTTCAGCTGCGTTAACATCGTTAATTAAATGTACCAGTATTTCCCTGTCGGACATTTCCTGTAGCATTTTGCGCTTATACGCTATGCGTTCCAGATAGCTCATGCCCTCTACCAAATCCCTTAGCTCCATCCCTGGGAGCGGTTCGTCCTCACCCTTGGGTCGAAATTTAATTATTTCTCCCATTAAGCGTTTACCAACCTTCCTTCACCCTTAATCGTAGCTTCGTTTGACCAACCGCCACAATTATTACATGAATAGCTTTGTACCCTGCCCGCTCGTCGGGCGTGTGTGCCTTCCTTACGTAAGTCAGGTGACGCACATTTCGGACATCGTCCGTTAATCTGGTCAATATCTCCCAAGTTCGGGTGGTTCTTGATGTATGGAATTAGCTTCTCATAGAGAGCGTAAAGTAAATCTACGTCCTGATTGTTATATTCCTTCATCATCTTCCACGCTTTCTTGTCTCCATTCAGGCACTTGTGCCATAAATCTGCGTGTGTTACTTCGCTCTTACGCCCGATACCAAATAGGTCACAGAGACCGTCCAGACTGTTAGAATCAAACTTAGCGACAGACCTAGCAACCCGTAGAGTATCCACTGTTCGATAGGGCTTAGGAGGATGAACACCGTGCCGAAGAAATGCACCAGTAGCAACTCGATTGTCAAAACGGTTAGCATTGTGAGCGACAACAATGTCAGCTTCATTAAATAGAGACCATAAGGTATCCACGATTGCAATTTCTTGTTCTTCATTTTCTGCTCCTCCTTCGTGGTGCGTTTTCTTTTCCCCATACCACCTCCACGACACGCTCATGATGAACGGACGTTTTTCTACTTTGATGACCCTCGTGTCCCATAGACCATAGGTATATCCTAAGGTAGGCGACACTTCGAGGTCGTATATTAAAATTCGAGCCATTTAGCTCCCTTCTCTTACATAAAAAATAGAAGCGGAGCGTACAACTCCACCGTTCCTATTACTAATCATTGTAGCACAGTCGGGCGCATTTGTCAAGAGCCTGGTGTCATTATCCCCCATCATAAGCGCTATATGTGGTGTATTGACTTTTTGAACGAAGTGTGATACAATTAAACGTAGTTTAATCTTAATAGATGTATACGGAGTTCTAGTTTATCCCCCCTATTCCGATATTGGACTGGTAAGTAAACGCTGTTCAGTTAGCCTCCACTCGCCCAGCTCGTTTCGCTTTATATATATAATACTATAAATTTATATAGTATTTTTTTTGATACCCCCCTATGTATATATTGCAAAACATATGTATAAAGTCAAACGCACGTAGTATTTATCACCCTGACTACGTAATACGTGGCGTACAAAATGTGTGTCCACCCCATGCCCACATACTTGCCCTACATGCAAATATATTAAATAATAATAAAATAATAAATAATAATATAATATAATGTATATAGCGTATGTCAAGGGCTATAATGATTAATATACTATAACATAATATATTATATTGTCAATGCCTCATATACTAGCCCTATAGCCCACATATAACACCATATATAATCTTTATTACAAGACTATGCAAGGTATAACACCCATAGTATACTAGTATTAGTGATACGGACGGTATTACATAAGATATAGGGGGCTATACAATGACACAAAAGCAATACAGATACGAACAAGCATATCAACTATGGCACTATAACGGTATTATTAAAGACGGATATAGCGTTATAGATGGTGTATTAGTACCTGACAACGAACTATAAAGGGTACTCACTGCGGATATATACATATCACACAATAAAAGCACGTAAACACAAAAACAAGGATAATATGAACACATACACCACACGTTACCAGTACCGAGTTAAAAAACAATCTAGCAATAAAAGCAATTATATTATAGGGGGTGTTATAGTCTCTATAGCTATATTAGCTAACATTATAGTAGAATTGCCACTATATCAGAATCTTATTGTAGCATTGTCATAGATAGTATATAGTATTATTGCCATTAAAGGGACGGATATCACATCTGCGCCCTTTTTTGATTGTCTGTCAATAATCTGTTATGATATGTTTTATACTATCCTATATAATAGACACACAGTCAAGTATATGCTTATTGCAGAAAACATGTTATGAAATACCACGCGCGGACTGTCAATAGCTAACGGATTGAACACATATTAGACCATCAAAAATCTTAAAAAACAAGACTATGCAACACACAAACGGCATGATATTATAGAGACAGTCAAACAGACGGACGAACATTCACAATCAAACAAGCAACGTCATAACACACTAGATATAATAATTATTATAGATATCATAGTGAAAATTAAAAAAGGTATTGACAATAAATGCTAAGTTTGATACAATGAATATAGTCAAGAGATTGACGAACGGCAAGTTTAACAAATAGGTGCAAGTCAACAACGCTATACAATAATTATTTTATCAGGTATAAGCGCAAAAGGGTTGACAAATAAAGCGCCATTTGCTATACTTAAAACAGTTATACGAACGGTATAACAACAAATCATCAGTTATAAATAAAGATTGCTCTGTGCTTAAAATAACCTTACGGGGTCGTAACGGTACTCTTTAAATATAACTATCGCTAGTAGTAGTTACGCCTCAAAAGGTACGCTATCCACGAACTATCTGGAGAGAATATTATTCAGTGTGTACAAGGTACTCGTAAGCCATGCTTATGATTACTAAGTACGACCTAACACAGAGTAATCACTGGAGAGTTTGCTTAGATAACTTTTGACACACGGACACTAAGAAATAGGTACTCTTAGACGAATGCGATTATTAGGTGTGCTTTAACAAATAGACTTGGTTCACTGTAGTTTATCCCTAGTGGGTACTCTATATACCAGATAATACTCTTGCTTAGGCATGGCATAGGCAAGGGGTCTCATATAGGATATATCAGGGGTGTTAGTCATAACACACTTCTAGCACCCCTTTTATTCCAAGTTAGCTATAGATTGTACTCGTAGCACCAAGGGGTGGGATGGGTACTGATATAACTAAACAAGGGGATAAAATATGTCAGAACACATGCAAGCGGTACTCACTCGACTTTATGGTGAGAACTGGTGGGACTCAACAGACCAAAACGATAGGGTCTAAAGGGTACTCACAGTGAAAGCAATCAATTTTAAGCAATTAGAGGTAGAAGGTATGCACTGCATAGAAATCAAAGCGACAAGTTTCAAGAGTTTTAAGGCACTCATCAACCGTAATGGGGGAGAGGTCTCAGTAGTCAGTAGGTATCAGGACAGTGGTATGCGACTACTAGACGTAGAGGTGTCAAAAGATACTAAGGCTATTGACCGTATTGAGAGGGGGTTCTCTCTAAATGTATAGGTTCACAACAGGTATTATGATACTAGTGGGAGTAGGGTTACTACTTGCTGGTATCTCTTACCTCCTCATGGTACTCTATGGAATGCCTTGGGACTGGGGTAAGTTTATCGCAGCGGTAATATTAGCAATTTTAGGTGGTATCTCTCTAGCAATAGGGGTTGATATGATACCGAGTGGAGAAAAGAAGTGAAATGGTTAAGAGTAGAAGTGGAGCGTTTAAGAGTCTCTTGGGGTTCATAATCTGGGTACTCATCGTACTAGGTGTAGGTATCTGGGGTTACGTCATAGGCGTATCAGTTCGTGAAAACATATTAACAGAGGTACATAGTGTTTACAATCATATCCGTATTTATGAGGACGGTAGTTATGAGGGTCAACTCACTGGTGGTACTCAAGTAAGCGGTTGTATAGAGGGAGCTTTGTGCAATGACTGAAATATTTGTCATGAAACGTAGAGCGGGTATTGAACATATCATACCAGTTTGGAACTTAGGTGGGTTCATTGAACTACCAGTAGAGACAAACATAGAGCCAGAGTTAGCGGATAAGTTAGACGCTATTTTAAGTATTGAGAATATCTGAGAGATTTATCAAGTCCATCTTTCTGAGGTGGGCGTAGCCAGTAGACCCCCTGCTATTGGTTACGCTTACCTCATAAGGGGTAATAATATCAATGTCATAGAAAGGATTATTCATATGGCTAAGAACAAAATCACAGTAGACGTAGTGTCTAAAAAGAGCGAGAGCAAAATGACCTTCGAGAGTACTCGACAACTGTTTGGTTGGTTGGTTCGTAACCCAGCGGCAACAGTCGGTGCAGACGCTAAGGGTAATTGGTTCATTAAAGTTAAATAGTGAAAGACTAGGGTAACTCCCTAGCCCACTCTTTATAGGGTGGTCTATGCTTTGGTAATCTGTTAAAGAGGCAGGACAGACTGTAAATCTGTTGTCTAACGACTCGGTAGGGGCAGTACCTACACAAAGCACCAAAAAATCAACCTCAGTAACGTGGGGCGTTGGTAATTGTCGCAATTACATAACCAGTCGTCGTTTGACTGGTAGAGCAGAGTGCTAGATAGAACTGGCTGGCATAGTGAATAGGTATTGACTCGTGTTCGACTCACGAGAGCTATGTTTTCTAACTCTGTTCTACTGGTCGAATGACCTAAATATCAAAAATAACCTGTCGTAAAGGAGAAAAATGGTAGAAGTAAGTCTTTCAGATTGGCAAAGACTACCTCAAGATAGTAAAAAAGTAGTAGTAGAAAACGGTAAATGTAAGTTTTATAAGATTTTAGATGAATAATACTGTAACTATTATAGTGGTAATCATTATAATAGGGGTATATTTGTTAGGAATAATAAGGGAGTAGCATGGTTTTACAGATTGTAGCACATAATTATGGTTCAATTAGTAGAAATGTTAGCCCTAAGAATATAAATACTTATGTAGAGGGGTTTTTAATGCTCCGTAACTATCACAAATGGGGTAGATTATACATACTCAAAGGGAACGAAAGGAAATTAATAAGAAAGTTTGGTAACGAATAATGATTAAAGATAAGAAAATGGTAGAGTTCTTAGATAGCAATGGCTACTACGGACTTGACGAGATGGTATCTTTATTAACTGATATAGTTAATGGAGTATACGAAGCCTCGGATTTTATTAAAGATGTTAAAGAATATGGGGAGCATACAGAATAATGCGATACGTTAAAGTAGATTTTTTAAGTGATAGAAGCTCAGAATCATCACAAGGGTACATCTATAAAGATGAACTATCACGAGCATTGAAGAAATATGACACAGTTATTGTGCCAACTAAGTACGGTTTGACTATTGCAGTCGTAAAGGGTACTTACAACGAAGAACAAAAAGATAACCTGATGAAAAATCAGTATCGTTTTAGTCAAACTTGTATCAAATCAGTAGCAGAAAAGATTAAATCTAAGACTGTAGACGCTGAAATGAAGTTAGCTAAGGTTGATGATATCAAGCGTAAGCTAGAAGCTGAGATTAAAAAGGTTGATGATACTCAGAAATATAAAATGTATGCAGAACTTAGCCCAGAAGTAGCAACAATGCTAGCAGAGCTAGAGGAGTTAAAGGCTTAAATGGTTAATAGAGTATTTTCATACGGTACTCTCAACTTACACGATGTTCAGAACTGGTTGTGGGGCGAAGAAAAGAACGGTAAAGTTAAACAGTTAAATGATTATAGACTAAACACTTACGATAATGGTATTTACTACATTACCAAAGAGTTTGGTGAGACGGTAGCTGGCAAGGTATATGAAATCACAGATGAGCAGCTAGAGCGTACAGACGCTTATGAGGGCAAGGCTTATACTCGTGAGAGAGTTACTATTGATGGCGATATAGTTAATGTTTATGTAAGGAGTACACAGAAAGATGAGTCTCAAACAAACGGTTAAAGAGATTGAAGAAGCTGGTTTCAGTTATATCAAGGTAGAACTTGAAGCACAGTTACGTCGTCCATATGATTCAGAAGATGGTGAATACCAGACTTGTGAAGACTGTGATGGCGAAGGTTCACATGCTTGTGAAGATTGTGATAGTGAAGGGTACATCGAGGTTGAGCTTACTCGTCCAGACGGTAGCACATCAGATGTAACAGAAGAAATCACTTGTGATGAATGTAGTGGTTCAGGTAATCACGAATGTTCAGAGTGTGAGGGTTCAGGTGAAGTGTACCGTGAGAGTAGCGGTGATGACTTTGGTTCAGTCGAACACTGTCAAGAGTTCATCGAATCACACATTAGCCCAGAAGCAAAAGCTGCTATCATCTATGGTAGATTCTACAACGATGGTTCAGTAGACAGTGAGTACACATTCACTATCCACGCTAAAGACGCACACTTCTTGCCAGAGATTGTTGACAGCTTCAACGCTCTAGCTAAAGAGGTAGGTAACGGTATGGACGTTGACGGAGCGGGTATGCACATTGCGGTACTCCCTACAGAGAGCAACGGTACTTACCCAGTACGAAACTTTGCACTTGATGACACTAAGCTTACTAACTTCCGTACAGAGGTAACTAAGCTACTACCAGCATTGTTCATCGCAGCTACTAGTGGTAACTTCACTAGGGCATTGAACTACCGACACCCTAAGATTGACTTCGATAAGTATTCTGCTATTCACATTGTAGATGGTCGTTGTTTAGAGTTCAGGTTGTTTGAAACGTGTTACCAACGCCCAGAAGCTATCTTTGAATACCTAGAGACGATTGCTCGTACACTAGAATACTACAAAGACCCAACTAAAAAGGTTGAAGCAATGGGTAAAGAGTTTGTGTTCTATGACCGAGAGGGTATCCGAGGGTTCACAGCTACACCAGACCAAGTTCGTATCATTAAGAAACAGCTTAAAATGGTGGTAGGTAAGGGTGTTACACTCAAGTCATTCACTAAGACTCGTGAACTTGACTTATCTGTTCAATCACGAAACAAAGACTTTAGTAAGAAGTTAGCACGAGCTAAAGCGTTATACCAAGACGCTAAACGTGATTACGAATACCGTGTATCACAGCCTATGTCAGAGCGTGAACGCAGGGCTTACAGAGAGAACCAAGATTATGGTTACTTCAATTCAGAATGGAACGAAGAACAGAAGATTGCTTACATTAAGGGGCTATCAGAAGTTGGAACAGAAGAACAGTTTGTTAATAGAAACGTATTAAGTATGCGACTAGCCGCCTCGGTTAGTTGTTAGTAAAGGAGCAAGATTATTTGCGGAATTGTATATAGTAAGAGTTTCAGTGACAAAGATGTTACTAAGACGATTCTAAAACGGTTTGAGGCACAGCGTAGTCGTGGTACGACATCGTTTGGCTTCTATCTACCAGAGACGAATCAGCTTACACACAATGTTAAAGAAACTCGAATTAAGAACTTGTTAAAGCGTAGCAAGGGTAGTAACCATGAGGTTCTATTCCACCACCGCTTTAGTACAAGTACGGCAGACGTACCGAACGCTTGCCACCCATTCAGTACCAAAGACCATTTTAAGAACAACTATGTAGGTGTTCACAATGGGGTACTTAGTAATGAGAACAAGCTAGAGAAAGCACATCTAGCACTCGGTATCAACTACGTCAGTAAACAAAAAGACGGACGGTTTAACGACAGTGAAGCACTTGTCTACGATATCGCAAGGTATCTAGAGGGTGAAGTTGATGAATTGACAGCACAGGGGTCAATCGCTTTCATCATGATTAAGCGTAATAAAGATGGTAAACCTACAACATTGTTCTTTGGTCGCAACAGTGGTAATCCTCTTATGATTAAGAAAACTAAGCACAGTCTTACTATCTCTAGTCAAGGTGAGGGTAAACCAGCGGAAGTTAATCAGTTATATAGTTACGACTATGACACTGGGGAATTGACAAAGAGGTATATGTATATCCCATATTACAAAAGTAACTGGAACAGTAACTCAGAGTACTACGGCTATTCAGGGTCTCATTATAACAGCAGTGGTGCTGTCCACCGTCCTGGTTGGGATGATGAAGAAGGAGAAGAAGAACGATTCCTACAACAGCAGGAGCTAATCGAGGAGTTTGAAGACTACAACGGTTATGGCACTTGGGTTGGTGAAGACGCTATGTCTATCATTAACAAGGGTGAGTTCATTCCTCGTAGCGGTACAGATGAACAAATTGAACACCAGATGATGTTAGAAGCTCAGGGTGATTACTCAGAAGCGGCTTTAGCTTGTCTCGTTGAGGCAGAAGAAGCAGAGCAAGAAGAAACTCGTATTAACAAGGTTATCTACGAAGTGGCAACTAACGAAGCCTATGATGACCTCTGTGAGTACTGGTATCAAGTAAACGCTTATAAGGGCTTAATGGCTCGTATGGCAGAGAAGTTTGAGAAAGCTTCATTAGTATTAGTAAGCCAACAACCAATCATTGATAATGGTGAGGGTATCGTTGTAACAAACGAAGAACGTAGCTTACTACCAGTGAACGTAATGGCTCACAACCCAAAAGCAGTTTAATATAAAGGAGTAATATGCAAGACAGTGAAATGCACTCGAT
>Ga0247811_1000265_pt1 | contig 17834 bp, 13 predicted proteins | sample UWRJL134311R1_FD_189018 | JGI IMG/M metagenome (GOLD analysis project Ga0247811, IMG submission 189018) | Plant litter microbial communities from Arlington Agricultural Research Station in Wisconsin, United States - UWRJ-L134-311R-1 | ecosystem: Environmental > Terrestrial > Plant litter >...
GTACATCCCGCGCCGCGCAGAGCGTCACCTCGAGAAGGGCCGGGTCGTCATCTTCGGTGCCGGCGCCGGACTGCCGTACTTCTCCACCGACACCGTGGCCGCCCAGCGTGCCCTCGAGATCGACGCGCAGGTCGTGCTGGTCGCCAAGAACGGCGTCGACGGCGTGTACGACTCCGATCCGCGCACCAACGCCGCGGCGCAGAAGATCGACGAGATCACGTACCAGGAGGCGCTCGTGCAGGGCCTCAAGGTCGTCGACTCCACCGCCTTCAGCCTCTGCATGGACAACGCGATGCCCATGGTCGTCTTCGGCATGGCGCCCGCGGGCAACCTGACGAAGGCGATCCGCGGCGACCGCATCGGAACGCTCGTCTCCAAGTAGCGGCTTTTCGAACCAAGGGGCGGCCGGATGACACCGCTCGTGTTACTGCTCGTCGCCGCCGGCGCGCTCGCGCACGCCACGTGGAACCTCACCATCAAACGGGCGGGCACGAGCGGCGCCGGCTTCCTCTGGCTGACCTTCGCCGTCGGCGCGGTCGTGTTCGCGCCCTTCGGTGTCTGGTCGCTCGCGGCCGAGGGCGCGGATCTCTGGCGCTGGGCGGGGTTCGCGGCCGGCAGCGGCGCGCTGCAGGTCGGCTACTTCCTGCTGCTGCAGAAGGGCTACAGCGTCGGCGACGTCTCGGTCGTCTACCCGCTCGCCCGAGGAACCGGTCCACTGCTCTCGGTGGTCCTCGCGATCGTGCTGCTGGGAGAGCGGCCGGGCTGGCCCGTGCTGCTCGGCGCGGCGGTCGTGGTGGCCGGCGTCGTCACGATCGGGCTCGCCGGCGGCCGCGCCGGAAGCCGGGCAAACCGTGCCGGGGTGCTGTTTGGCCTCGCCATCGGCGTTCTCATCGCCGTCTACACGCTCTGGGATGCGACCGCGGTGACCGCGGGCGGCCTTCCGGTCGTCGGCCTGTACTGGGGCAGCCTCGTCGTGCAGACCGTTGTGCTGGCACCGTGGGCGCTGCGCGACCGGCAACTGCGTGCGACGGCGATCGCGCACCGCGTCGCCGTGCCGGTCGTGGCCGTTCTCGCCCCGCTGGCCTACATCTTCATTCTCCTCGCCATCCAGATCGCCCCGGTTTCGGTCGTCGCCCCGGCCCGCGAAGTGAGCGTCGTACTCGTCAGCCTCGCCGGTTGGCTCTGGTTTCGGGAGCCGCATCCGGCCCAGAGACTGGTCGGCGCAGCGATCGTGCTTCTGGGTGTCGGGGTACTCACGGTTGGTTAGCCGGTAAACTCCACTAGACACAAAGGAGCTCTCGTGATTAGCGACGTACTGGCCGACACCAAAGACAAGATGGCGAAGGCCCTCGAAGTAGCAAAAGAAGACTTCGCAACCGTGCGCACCGGCCGCGCCAACCCCCTGATGTTCCAGAAGATCCTCGTGGACTACTACGGCAGCCCGACCCCTCTGGGCCAGCTCGCCTCGTTGAACAACCCCGAGGCGCGCACGCTCATCGTGACGCCCTTCGACAAGTCGGCGCTGAAAGAGATCGAGAAGGCCATCGTCGCCGCCCCGAACCTCGGCGCCAACGTCGGCAACGACGGTGAGATCGTGCGCGTGACGCTGCCCGAGCTCACCCAGGACCGCCGCAAAGAGTTCGTCAAGATCGTGCGCGACAAGGCCGAGCAGGCCAAGGTCGCCATCCGCAACATCCGCCGCAAGGCAAAAGACGATCTCGACGCCCTCAAAGAGGTCGGCGAAGACGAGATCGCCCGCGCTGAGAAAGACCTCGAAGCGACCACGAAGCAGCATGTGGACGCCATCGACGACGCTCTCAAGCGCAAAGAAGCCGAGCTTCTCGAGGTATAGATGTCGGATGCCGCCGGCGGCCGCAAAGACCGCCCCAGTTCTGAGACCAAGCCTAAGAAGCATCCGCCCTCGCGCGCCGATTTCGAGGCGACGGTAGCGGACATCGAAGCGCAGGTTCGTGCGACGAACGACAGGATCAACGCCAAAAGCGGCCGCAACCTGTCCTCGGCGATCCTGATCGGTCTCGCGCTCGGCGGCGGGCTGCTCGTCAGCCTCATCTTCGTCAAAGAGCTGTTTATGGTGTTCGGCGCCATCCTGCTCGTGTTCACGTCGTTCGAGCTGGCGAGCGCACTGCGCTTCGCCGGCCGCGACGTGCCCCGCGTGCCGACGGTCGTCGCGGCCCTCGTGATGGTGCCGGCGGCCTTCTACGGGCTCGCCACCGGCCATTGGCTGGCCACGCTCGGCGGCATCGTGCTCGTCTCGCTCTGGCGCATCGCCGAGATGGTCTCGCCCAAGGCACGCGTGACCGCGGCCGAGTTCTGGAAAGACATCGCTGCGGGCGCCTTCGTGCAGTCGTACGTCGTCTTCCTCGGCGCCTTCACCATCCTGCTCACGGCACAGCCCGGCGGCCAGTGGTGGACGCTCGCGTCGCTCATCGTCGTGGTCTCGGTCGACGTCGGCGCCTACGCCTCGGGAGTGAACTTCGGCAAGCACCTCATGGCGCCGCTGATCAGCCCCAAGAAGACCTGGGAGGGATTCGCCGGCTCCGCCGTAGCGGCCCTCACCGCCGGCGTGCTGCTGGCGATCTTCATGCTGCAGCAGCCCTGGTGGGTGGGTCTGATCATGGGAGCCGTGATCGTCTTCACCGCCACCATGGGCGACCTCGCCGAATCGCTGATCAAGCGCGACCTCGGCATCAAGGACATCAGCACCTGGCTTCCGGGCCACGGTGGTTTCCTCGACCGGCTGGACTCGATCCTTCCGTCGGCAGTCGCAGCGTACGCGCTGTACCTCATTTTCGTTTAGGGCAGGATATTCACCGTGAGCACAACTTTCCCCCGGATCCGCAAGTCGCGCCGCGGCTACAGCGTCGACCAGGTCGAGGACTTCCTCGAGGATGCGCGCCGCGCCTACTCCTCCGACGTGCCCGGCCCGTCGGTGGTGACCGCCGAGAGCATCCGTACCACCGCTTTCGCGATGCAGAAGGGCGGGTATTCGACCACCCACGTCGACGCAGCCCTCGAGCGTCTCGAAGACGCCTTCGCGAGCCGTGAGCGCGACCGCGCCTTCGCCCCTCCCGGCGGGGACACCGCATGGTACAGCGGCGCGCGTGCGACCGCGCAGGAGATCCTCGACCGGCTCGCGCGCCCCGAGGGCAACCGCTTCTCGCGCGTCAGCTTCTTGACCAGGGCGTACAACGTGAAGCAGGTCGACGCGTTCGCCGACCGCCTGGTCGACTACTTCCAGCACGGCAAACCGATGAGCATCGACGAGGTACGCCTCGTCGCATTCACCGCCACCAAGCGCGGCTACAACGAGTCGCAGGTCGACCTGCTGCTCGACAACGTGATCGACGTAATGCTGGCAGTGCGCTGAATCGATTCGACTTTGCACCCCCGATCTGGGGTACGGTGGATCAACTGTGGAATTACAACGTAGAGAGTTCAGCTCCTCCGTGCGGCCGACCGGCTCCAGGGGAGATTTCAGTGGACCTCGCAACCGACGGGCGCAGACCCGCTCGCGGCGGCCCCTTCCGTTCTTGGCCTTCCTCGCCAGCATGAGCTTCGTGCTCGTCACCATCGTCGATCCGACGGCCGCTTTCGCGATCACCGCCGATCAGCAGAACGTCATCACCAACGCTCCCGCCGAGAAGACCGTGCCGCAGACCGTCGTCGTCGCCGAGGGCGAGCACACCGCCGTCGTGCGCGACGCGTTCAAGGTCGAGAAGATCGTCGTCCCGCCGCCCGTCGCCGTCGCCAAGAAGGGCGCACCCGCCGCGGGCGTTCCGAACCCCGGTTCCGCGCAGGCCATCGCGCACGAGATGGTGCTGGCCCGAGGCTGGGGAGAGGGCGAGTACGACTGCCTCGTCTCGCTCTGGAAAAAAGAATCCAGCTGGAACATCTACGCGTTCAACGCGGGCAGCGGCGCGTACGGCATCCCGCAGGCGCTCCCCGGCTCGAAGATGGCCTCGGCCGGAGCCGACTGGGCCACGAACCCCGCGACCCAGATCACCTGGGGTCTCGGCTATATCTCCGGTCGATACTCGACCCCGTGCGGTGCCTGGAACACCTCGCAGGCCAAGGGCTGGTACTGACCTCAACTATCCTTAGCGGATGGTGGAGAACGGACTCGTATTCGGGGTAGTGGCGATCGTCACTATCGTGATCGCGGGCGCGTTCAGCCGCAAACTGGGCGTCGCGTCGCCGCTCATCCTCATCCTCGTCGGATTCGTCTACAGCTACATCCCGGGCGCACCCACCGTGGTGAACCACAACATCGTGCTGCTCGGTCTCCTTCCGCCGATCCTCTACGCCGCGGCCATCAACGTGCCCGTCGTCGATCTGCGCCGTAACTTCGGAACGATCTCGGCCCTCAGCGTGGGGCTCGTGCTCGTGACCACCTTCGGCACCGGATTTCTGCTCTACGCGATCTTCCCCGACCTCTCGCTCGCCGGCGGCATCGCCCTCGGCGCCGTCATCAGCCCCACCGACGCCGTGGCCGCGACCGCACTCGGCAAGAAACTCGGTCTCCCGCCGCGCCTGGTGACCATCCTCGAGGGCGAGAGCCTGGTCAACGACGCCACGGCGCTCGTGCTGCTGCGCTCCGCCATCCTCGCCATCAGCGGCGCCGTCACCTTCTGGGGAGTGATGGGCGACTTCGCCTTCGCCGTCTCGGTGGCGATCCTGGTCGGACTGGCCGTCGGGTTCGTCACCGTGAAGGTGCGCACCAAGCTGCGCGACCCCATCCTCGACACGACCATCTCGCTCGCCGTGCCGTTCATCGCCTTCATCCCGGCCGAAGCGCTCGGAGCCAGCGGCGTACTCGCGGTCGTCGCCGCCGGGCTCTATTCGGGCCACAACAGTGCGAAGCGCTTCTCCGCCCAAGCCCGCATCAGCGAACAGCTCAACTGGCGTACAGCCCAGTTCGTGCTCGAGAACGGGGTCTTCCTGTTGATGGGCGTCGAAATCAGCGCCATCATCGCCGACGTCATCGACACAGACCTGAGCGTCTCCAAAGCCGTGCTCTACGGCTTGCTCATGGTGGCCACCGTCGTCGTCATCCGTTTCGTCTTCATCGGCCCGCTGCTGCTGATCCTGCGCCGCCGTGGTCAGCAGGCCGAGGAACGCCAGTCGCGCGTGCGGGCGATGCTCGACCGCATGCGCCGGCGGGCGGCGGCCGACCCGCTGCTCGCCCGCCGCCAGGACCGCGTCGAGCGGGTGTTCCAGCGCCGTGAGGGCGACCTCAAGCAGCTCAGGGCCGAGGGCCTGGGCTGGCGGGGCGGGCTCGTGCTCGGCTGGTCGGGCATGCGGGGCGTGGTGACCCTCGCGGCAGCCCAGTCGTTGCCCGAAGACCTGCCCTACCGCTCGCAGCTCGTGCTCATCGCGTTCACCGTCGCCGTGGTCACCCTGCTCGTGCAGGGCGGCACGCTGCCGTGGATCATCCGCGCGAGCGGCATCCGGGGCAGCGACCGCGCCGCCGACCGCCGCGAGCTCGCAGAACTGCTCGACGAAATGGGCGCGGCCGGTCTCGCCGTTCTCGAGAACCCCGACTTCACACTGCCCGAGGGCCGCGAGATCGACCCCGAGGTCATCGAACGCGTGCGCCACGACACCCTGCTCAGCGCCGAATCGGCCTGGGAGCGGGCCCGGTACGGCAGCGGCGAAGACGGCCTCGTGAAGTCGCCGCACCAGCAGTACCGCTCGCTGCGGCAGGAGGTGCTGCAGGCCGAGCGCGCAGCACTGCTCGACGCGCGATCGACGGGCAGCTACCCCTCGCGCGTGCTCAGCCGCGCGCAGGCCATGCTCGACCTCGAAGAGACCCGTCTCGAACAGATCGACAATCCCGGCGCCAGCTAGTCTGGAGGTATGCCCCGTTCCAATCGTCCCCGCGGCAGACGTCCCGCCGACGATGACGACGATGTCGACCTGAGCCGCGCCCTCACCGGCCGCCGCCGCACCGAGTCGAAGCGCGACGGTCTCTGGAACGTGCAGCCGCTCGCCGCTGCCTCGGCCACCAAGTACTACACCTGCCCGGCCTGCGGGCTCGAAATCACCCCCGGCACGCCGCACACGGTCGCCTGGCGGGCCGACGGCCTGATGGGCGAGGCCGACGACCTTGCCGCCCGTAGGCACTGGCACCTGCACTGCTGGAAGATCAAACCGTGAGGAGCGCGACCTAAGTGAGCACCGAGATCCGCGGGGGAGTCGAACTGCCCGCCCGCCGTGAAGCCATCGAGCTGCACACGAGCGACGGCCTCACCCTCGTGGGCGAGCTGGCCCTGCCGCTCGACGCCGAGCCGGTCGCGACCATCGTCGCCCTGCACCCGCTTCCGACACACGGCGGGTTTATGGACTCGCACATCATCCGCAAGGCCTCGCTGCGCCTGCCGGCCCTCGCCGACATCGCGGTGTTGCGCTTCAACTTCCGCGGCGTCACGTCGCCGCGCGGAACGTCCGAGGGCGAATTCGGCCACGGCGTCGACGAGCAGCACGACCTCGCCGCGGCCATGGACTTCGTGGCGCAGCGCGGCTTGCCGCATCCGTGGGTCGTCGGCTGGTCGTTCGGAACCGAGGTCGCCCTCAAATTCGGCCGCTCCCACGACCTCGACGGCATGCTGCTGTTGTCGCCCCCGCTGCACCGCACCTCGCCCGAGGAGATCGCCGCGTGGGCGGGCTCCGACACCAATGTCGTGGCGCTCATCCCCGAGCTCGACGACTACCTGCGGCCTGCCGAGGCTGCCGAGCGGTTCGCCACGGCTCCCGACATCGAGCTCGTCAACGTCGAGGGCGGTAAGCACCTCTGGGTGGGGGAGTCGCAGACCTACCGTGTGCTGAGCGAGATCGTGCAGCGGCTCAACCCGGCCGCGTTGCCGCTGCCGGTCGTCTGGGACGAAGCGTAGCTAGAGCGCGTTCTGTTTGGGAACGACGACTTCCTTGATGATCAGCTGTACCGCGGCGGCCACGGGGATCGCGATGAGCGCGCCCAGGATTCCGAGCAGCGTGCCGCCGACGAGCGCCGCGATGACCACGACGACGCCCGGCACCTTCACCGCGCGGGCCATAACGCGCGGGCTGAGGATGTAGGCCTCCACCTGCATGTAGACCATGTAGTAGATGAAGACGACGATGACCTGCCAGCCCGCACCGTTGAAGAGCAGCACACAGAGCGAGATGATGACGGATGCGGAGAGCGTGCCGACCAGGGGGATGGTCGACCCGAGGAAAGCGATGAACGCCAGCAGCGCGGAGTACTTGACCCCGAGGGCGGTGAGCACGATGAACGACAGCACACCGTTGACGAGTGCGAGCGTGATCTGGCCCATGACGTAACGGCCGACCGAATCGCTGATCTGCTCGGCGAGGTCGATGAAGTTGGCGCGCTTCGACGCGGGAACGAGCTGGTAGAGGCCGCGCTTCAGGCTGCCGAGCGACGAGACGAAGTAGATCATCAGGATCGCGATGATGATGCCGCCGAAGATGCCGGTGGCGATGCTGATGCCGGCGGCGAGCACGCCGCCGCCGATCGAGCCGATGTTCGTCGGATCGGCGATGAAGTCGCCGGCCTGGTCGATCAGGTCGTTGACCTTGAGCCAGGGCAGGCTGTCGTCGATGCTCGTGATGATCGAGTTGTCCTGGATGCCCGGGATGATCGTGTTCGTGATGAGCTTGGTGATGTTCTGCACCTGCTCGCTGATCACGGGGATGAGCGCGAAGACGAGGCCGGCGAAAATGCCGAGCACACCCACGAGGGTGATGATAATGGCGATCGGCCGCTTGACCTTGTGCTTCTCGAGCCAGGTGACGAGCGGGTCGAGGCCGAGCGCGAGGAAGATCGCCGCACCGATGTAGGTGAGGATCGTCGCGAGGTCTTGCACGGCGCCGCCGATGACGATGGCGACGAGCACACCGAGCCCGGCAAGCAGTCCGAGTTTGAACGGGTTCTGGATTTTCACTGGTGTGCTCCGGGCTGGCTAGTCGCGGTCGTTCGAAGAAACAGTCTCTGCCTGTGACAGGAGCCCCCGGAGGTTCTCGAAGTAGCCGGCGACAGCCTCACGCTCGATCCTAATCTTGTCGAGACGGTCTTCGGCCTCGGACACCAGTTTTGCGTTGTGTGAATCTGCTTCGGCTATAATCGCCTTCGCTCGGGCCTCCGCGTTCGCGAGGACTTCGGCCGCGGTCGCGTTGGCCTCGGACCGCAGCTTCGCGGCGGCGGCCCGCGAGCTGTCTTCGAGCTCGGCGGCCTCGGCGCGCTTTTCGGCGGCACGGCGGTTCGCCTCGTCGAGCTGGGCGTTCGCCTCGCTGAGGTACTTGCCGGTCTGCGCGGTCGCCTCCTGCTGCTTCAGCAGTGCGTCCTTCTCGCCCTCGTCGCGACGGGCCTTGAGCTCGACGTCGAGGTCGATGCGGGCCTGCTCGGCGTCGCGGGCGATCGTGGTGCGGGTCTCTTCGAGGTCGTGGGCGATCTGCGCCTTCGTGACCTCGATCTCGAGGGCGAGCGCGGTGCGTTCGCGTTCGACGTCGCGGGCCAGGTCGGAGCGCTGCTGGTCGATCTCGGCCGCGAGCTCGGCGCGGGCCGCTGCGGCTTCGCCCGTGACGGCCGCGGTGGTCTCCGCGGTCTCGGCGGCGAGTGCGGCGAGCGTGTCGGCGGTCTCGGTCTCGAGAGCGACGCGGGTGGCCGCGGTCTCGGCGGCGAGGGCGGCGCGGGCCGCGGCGGTGTCGCTGTCGAGCGCGGCCTTCGCTGCAGCGGTCTCGCTCGCGAGCTTCGACCACGCGGCGGCGGTCTCGTTCTCGAGCGCGGTGCGTGCTGTCGCGGTGTCGCTCTCGAGCGCGGTGCGTGCCGCGCTGATCTCGCTGGCCAGCTCGGCGCGTGCCGTGGCCAGCTCGGCGGCCAATGCGGCGCGTGCGGTGGCCTCTTCGTCGTCGAGCGCGTCGTGCACGGTGACTTTCTCGTTCTCGATTTCGGTGCGTGCCGTGCTGATCTCGCTCTCGAGGGCGGCGCGGGCCGCCTTGGTCGCGGATACGAGCGTCTCGTTCTTGGCCTTGAGGTCGGCGTCGTGGACGGCCCGGGCGGTGCTGATGTCGAGCTCCAACTCGAGGCGGGCGGTGGTGACCTCGTTCTCGAGTGCGGCCATCGTGGTGCTGACCTCGTTCTCGAGGGCCGCCTTGGCGGTGGTGACCTCGGTCTCCAGTTCGGCGCGCGTGGTGGCGACCTGGCTCTCGAGCTCGGCCTGCGTGGTGGCGACCTGGTTGGCGAGATCGTTCTTCGTCGTGGCGACGTGGTTCTCGAGTTCGGCCTTGGTCGTGGCGACGTGGTTCTCGAGCTCGGCCTGGGTTGTGGCGACCTGGTTGGCGAGGGCCGCCTTGGTCGCGGCGACCTCGTTGGCGAGATCGGTCTTCGTGGCGACGACGTCGTTCTCGAGGGCCGTGCGGGTGCTCGTCACCTCGGCGTCGAGCGCGGCGCGGGCTTCGGCCAGCTCGCTCTCGAGCGCGGTTCGACGGGCGACGATCTCGCTGTCGAGCGCCGTGCGCTTGCCGACGATCTCTTTCTCGAGTTCGGCCTGGGTGGTGGCGACCTGCTTTTCGAGTGCCGCGCGAGTGGTGCTGACCTCGTTCTCGAGCGCCGCCTTGGTCGCGGTGACCTCGTTCTCGAGCGCCGCCTTGGTGGTGGCGACCTCGTTCTCGAGCTCGGCCTCGACGCGGGCCCGCTCGTTCTGCAGTTCGGTGGTGGCGGTCGAGACCTGGATCTCGAGTTCGGCACGGGCGGTGGTGATCTCGTTCGCCAGCTCGGCGCGGCCGGAGGCCAGATCGTTGGCGAGTTCGCTGCGCGCCGTGGTGATCTCGACGTCGAGCTCGGTGCGGGCCGCGGTGGTCTCCTGCTCGAGTGCGGCACGGATTGCGGCCGTCTCGGTCTCGAGGGCGTCCCACGCGGCGGCGGTGTCGGCCTCGAGCTTGGCGCGGGTGGCCTCGGTCTCGTTGGCGAGCCTGGCGCGGGTGGTCTCGGTCTCGTTGGCGAGTGTGGCCCGCGTGGTCTCGGTCTCGTTCTCGAGCTCGGCGCGGGCGGTGGCGATGTCGCGGGCCAGGTCGGTGCGGCCCTGCTCGATGTCACGCGCGAGGTCGCCGCGGAGCCGGGCGTTTTCGGTCTCGTACTCGGTGCGGCCCAGTTCGGTCTCTCGGGCGAGGATCGCGGCGGCGTCGCGTGCCTCGGCCGCCTCGCGGCTGGCGACGACGGTGAGCTCGGCCGCCTCGCGCTCGCCGGCCGCACGGATCGCGGCCGCCTCGCGCTTGGTGGTCGCACGCGCGTCGGCGGCCTCGGTGGCGACGGCACCGCGGATCGAGGCGGCTTCGCGGGTCGCGTCGTTGACGAGGGTCTCGGCGTCGCTCTTGGCGCGCGACAGGATGTGCTCGGCATCGCTCTGCGAGGTCTCGAGCAGCTGCTTCGACTGCGCGGTCGCGTCGGAGACCAGGCGGTCTGCCGTCTCGTGCGCATCCGTCGACAGCTTCTGGATCTCGTTCTTCACCGAGTTGCGCAGCTTCTCGGCGTCGATGTCGGCCTGGCTGATCAGCCGCGTCGACTGCTCCTCGGCCACGCGCAGCGTGTTCTCGAGCTTGGTGCCGAGACCGGAGTAGGTGGGAGTGCCGGTCTCGTCGAGTTCGGCCTGCAGGTCTTCGGCGACCGCCGCGAGCCTCTTGATCTCTTTCGTCGCCTCGGCCCGGTCGGCGTTCGCCTTGATCAGTTCGCGTCGAAGGTCCTGGACCGCCTTGTCTACCGCTTCTTTGCGGTATCCGCGCATCTCCGTACCGAAGTCTGTGTCGTCAGCAGCCATGTGCCTCAGTTTAGTGGGCAGTACGGATGACTCCACGCGACGGCCTCTACGGCGTTCTCGCAGCCAGCCACAGTCAACTCTCAGTACCCGGGTTAGGCCGCGAAGGGCCTCATCAGCTATTCTTGATCGTCTTTGCTGTTGCCATCCGGACACCGGTTCCAGGAAGTCTCCACTCGCCCCCTAAGCGCGAGCGCTCGCGGCTCGCGAGGGAGGATGCCACGAGAAGTAATCGTGGCTGGGCAACACGAAAGGAGTATCCCCGTGCGATTTGTACTCGCCATTGTCAGTTTTGTGATCGCCGCGCTGCTCATCGGCCTCGGCATCGCCCAGAAGACCGTGTTCGCCGCGCCCGACGAAATCACCGCGTCGACGAGCATCACCACCGACGCACCCGTCACCGTGGTCAGCGGCGAGGCGCTCAACACCTACCCGCGCAGCCAGTTCGTGCAGATCTCGGGGTCGGACGAGAACTTCGTGGCCTACGGCCGCACGACCGACGTCATCGCCTGGATCGGCGACGCCAGCTACAACGACGTCACCTACGACGCCGAGACGGCGGGGCTCGTCAGCACGCTCGAGAGCGGTACAGAGAGCGAGGTGCCCACCCCGGTCGGCTCCGACCTCTGGCTCGCCAGCTACACGAACCAGGACGCGATGACGATCAACGTGCCCGAGAACTTCTCGCTCATCGTCGTAACCGACGGCATCAAGCCGGCGCCCGCCGAGGTCAGCGTGACCTGGCCGATCGACAATTCCACACCCTGGGCCAACACGTTCGTCGTCGCCGGGGGAGTGTTCCTGCTCATCGGACTGCTGCTGTTGGTGTGGGCGATCGCGCACATCCGCAAGTCGCGCGGCCCGCGACGCAAGTCGCCGCAGAAGATGCCGAAGCTCCCGCGCCAGCCGCGCTACAAGCCGGTCAAGGCGAAGCCGAAAGAGCTCGACGCCAACGCGAAAGGACGCCGCGCCATCAGCCCACGCATCGCGATCGTGCCGGTCGTGCTCATCACCGCGATCACGCTCGGCGGCTGCAGCACCGATTTCTGGGCCGGCCGTGAACCGATCGCCGCGCCGACCGCGTCGGCCGATCCCGTCACCGACGCCGAAGAAGCGGCGCAGATCGACCCGCCCGCCGTCACCGAGCAGCAGGCGAAGCGCATCGTCGCCGACCTCACCTCGGTCACCGCCGAGGCCGACGCCGCGACGAATGACGACCTGATCAAAACGCGTCTCGCCGGACCCGCGCTCGACCTGCGCCTCGCCAGCTACGCCATGCGTCGCGCCGACCCGACCCGTCCCGGCGTCGAGGCGATCCCCGACGGCAAGATCACGCTCACGCTGCCGCAGCAGACCGACAACTCGTGGCCGCGCGCGGTGCTCGCCGTGATCGAAGACCCGGCGACCACCGAAGACGGCAAAACCGTGCCCCCGGTCGCCGTGATGCTGATCCAGGACGACCCGCGCTCGAACTACAAGGCGCAGTACATCATCCGGCTCGAGCCCGGTGCGGAGATCACCGGCGTCGCCCCCGCGTCGATCGGTGCGGGCCGACTGCAGCTCGACTCGAAGTTCCTCGCCGTCGAACCGCAGGCGATCGGCGCGGCGTACTCCGACGTGCTGATCAACGACACCGAGAGCGCGTCGAACGACCTCTTCCAGGCGGAGGGCGACACCCTGCGCACCGACCTCGGCAAGGGCTACAAAGACGGCCGCAAGGCCGGCCTGGCGTCGACCGCGTCGCTCACGTTCGCGCCGAGCGAGGCGACCGGCCCGCTCGTGGCACTGTCGACCAACGACGCGAGCGCGCTCGTCACGGTGAACGTGAACGAAGACGAGACCGTGCAGGTCGTCGAAGCCGGGGCCGTCGCCAAGTCGACCCCCGACGTGAAGGCGCTCACCGGCAAGGCCGAGAGCAACAAGGGTTTCAAGGCCACCTACGGCTACCAGCTGCTCTTCCTCGTCCCGTCCGTCGACACCGGCGGCAAAATCATCCTGCTCGGCTACAGTCAGGGCCTCGTGTCCGCATCGGAGCTTCCGTGACCAACCTTCCCCCCAGCGCCGCCAGCCTCCGTGGAGCGGTCGACCTCTCGTCGCTCGTGAACCCGACGCCGCCCGTCGCGCCGCCCGCGGGCGGAGCCTCGTCGCTCGTCGTCGAGGCGACGGATGCCACGTTCTCGAGCATCCTCGAGCTGAGCAACTCGGTTCCCGTGCTCGTCGAGTTCTACGGTCAGGGCCTCGCCCCGTCGCTCGGCGCGCTCGTCGCCGAGTTCGGCGGACGTATGGTGCTCGCCACGATCGACGGCACCAAGAACCCGCAGCTCGTCCAGGCCTTCCAGGTCTCCGAGGTGCCGACCGTGGCCGCGGTCATCGGCGGCCGACCGCTGCAGCTGTTCGTCGGACTGCCGGAAGAGTCGGAGATCCGCGCGGTACTCGACCAGGTGCTCGAGGTCGCGAAGCAGCAGAACATCACCGGGACCGTGCCGGTGGCCGACGCCGACGGCGTGGAGCCCGAGCCGGTCGAAGAGCCTTTGCCGCCGCACCACCAGGAAGCGTTCGACGCCATCTCCGCAGGGGACTACGCGACCGCGATCGCGGAGTACCAGCTCGCCATCACGCAGAATCCGCGCGACGCGCTCGCTGTCGCCGGGCTCGCGCAGGTGTCGCTGCTGGCCCGGCTCGAAGGAACCACCGCCGACGAGATCCGCTCGGCCGCAGCATCCGCCCCCTCCGATGTGAACGCGCAGCTCGCCGTCGCCGACCTCGACATATCGGGCGGCCACGTCGACGACGCGTTCCTGCGCCTGCTCGAGTTGTTCCCGACGCTCGACGCCGAGGGAAAGAACCTCGTGCGTACGCGCATGCTCGAGCATTTCGAGGTCGTCGGAACCGACGACCCCCGCGTGATCGCGGCGCGGCGCCGGCTGACGGCACTGCTGTACTGAGTCGAACCGCTGGTTGAGTAGGTCGCGCAGCGGCCGTATCGAAACCTCGCGAGGGGTTTCGATACAGGTCGCAGACGGCCTTACTCAACCAGCGGATCTCACTTGCGCAGCTTCAGCCACAGGCCCGCGAGCGGCGGGATGGTGATCTCGGCCGACGCGGGACGCCCCGCGTACGGGGCGTCGGTCGCGACGACGGCGCCGTAGTTGCCGACTCCGCTGCCACCGAACTCGGTGGCATCCGTGTTGATCAGCTCGTCCCAGGTGCCCGCGAAGGGCAGGCCGACGCGGTGCGGTCCCACGGGTGCGCCGGAGAAGTTCATGATCACGGCGATGGCGTTGCCGTCGTGGTCCCAGCGCAGGAACGAGACGACGTTGTGCTCGGCGTCGCCGCCGTCGATGAACTCGAAGCCGCCTCCGTCGTTGTCACGTGCCCAGAGCGCCGGCTCTTCGCGGTAGACGCGGTTGAGTGCGCCGACGAGGCGGGAGAGCGCCTGGTGCACCGGCTGGTCGAGGATCCACCAATCGAGGCCGCGCTCTTCGCTCCACTCCGAGGGCTGGCCGAACTCGCTGCCCATGAACAGCAGCTGCTTGCCCGGGTGCGCCCACATAAAGGCGAAGTAGGCGCGCAGGTTCGCGAGCTTCTGCCACTGGTCGCCCGGCATCTTGGCGAGCAGCGATCCCTTGCCGTGCACGACCTCGTCGTGGCTGATCGGCAGCAGGAAGTTCTCGCTGAACGCGTAGACGAAGCTGAAGGTGATGTCGTTGTGGTGGTGCGAACGGTACATCGGGTCGACCGCCATGTACTGCAGCGAGTCGTGCATCCAGCCCATGTTCCACTTGATGCCGAACCCGAGGCCGTTGCCCGAGGTGGGCTTGGTGACGCCGGGCCACGACGTGGACTCCTCGGCGATCATCATGATGCCGGGGTTGCGCTTGTACGCGGTGGCGTTGACCTCCTGCAGCAGGCTGATCGCCTCGAGGTTCTCGCGGCCGCCGAACTGGTTGGGCAGCCACTGGCCCTCTTCGCGCGAGTAGTCGAGGTACAGCATCGAGGCCACCGCGTCGACGCGCAGGCCGTCGATGTGGAACTCCTCGAGCCAGTACAGCGCGTTCGCGACGAGGAAGTTGCGCACCTGCGACTGCCCGAAGTTGAAGATCAGGGTGCCCCAGTCCATCTGCTCGCCGCGGCGGGGGTCGGAGTGCTCGTACAGCGGCTCGCCGTCGAAGCGGGCGAGCGCCCACTCGTCCTTCGGGAAGTGTCCGGGAACCCAGTCCATGATGACGCCGATGCCGGCCTGGTGCAGGCGGTCGATGAGGTACTTGAGGTCGTCGGGGTGGCCGAAACGGCTGGTCGGGGCGAAGTAGCCGGTGACCTGGTAGCCCCAGGAGCCGCCGAACGGATGCTCCGCCAGAGGCATGAACTCGACGTGGGTGAACCCGAGCTCGCGCACGTACTCGATGAGCGGGTCGGCGAGTTCGCGGTAGCCGAGCCCCGGTCGCCACGAACCGACGTGCAGCTCGTAGATGCTCATCGCCGAGTTGAGGGCGTCGGTCGAGGCGCGGGTGTCGATCCAGGCCTTGTCCTCCCAGGCGAACAGCGATTCGCCGACCTTCGAGCCGGTCGACGGCGGAACCTCGGTGAAACGTGCCATCGGGTCGGCGCGGGTGACCCACTCGCCCGACTGGGTGAGCAGCTCGAACTTGTACACAGTGCCGGGGGAGGCCTCGGGGATGAAGATCTCCCACACGCCGTTGTCGTCGAGGCGGCGCATCGCGTGCCGGTCGCCGAACCATCCGTTGAAGTCGCCGACGACGCGCACGGCCTTGGCGTGCGGTGCCCAGACCGAGAACGAGGTTCCCGCGACGTCCTCGTGCGGCCGGAAGTGCGAACCGAGCACGTGCCAGAGCTGCTCGTGGCGTCCCTCGCCCCAGAGGTAGAGGTCGATCTCGCCGACCGACGGCACAAAGCGGTAGGGGTCTTCGGCGGTCCAGGTCGGGCCGTTGTCGTACTCGGTCTCGAGCACGTAGGCCTGTCCGGGGCCGGCGGCGTATCCCTGCCAGAGGCCGTCGGCGACGTGCTCGAGCGGCACGCGTGTGCCGTCGGCCTGCACGGCGGTCACGGCTTCGGCGAGCGGACGCACGGCCCGGATGACGAACCCGTCGGCGAAGGCGTGCTGCCCGAGGGTCGAGTGCGGCTGCGGGTGGCTGCCTGACACGAGTGACGCCACGAGGCCGGGGTGCAGTTCGGGGAGGACGGTGGGCTTAGCCATCAGTTGCCTTTCGGGTACTCGACGCGCAGGATGTGCACGGGTTCGGTGAATGCATCGAGCCGCACGTAGTTGTCTCCGCCCCAGACGAAGCTGGCGCCGGTGATCAGGTCGGTCACGGTGAATTCGCTGCCCCGCTCGAACCCGAAGCGGGTGGAGTCGAGGTGCACGGTCGTCTCGCGCACCGAGTGCGGGTCGACGTTCGCCACGACGATGATGCCGTCGTCGCTACCGGTGCCGGTGAACTTTTCGGGGAGGTACTTCGAGTAGACGAGGATCGAGTCGTCGTCGCTCCAGTGCACGTCGAGGTTGCGCAGCTGGCGCAGGGCCGGATGCTGCGCCCGGATCTCATTGAGCCGGCGCAGGTACGGCGCGAGCGAGTCGCCGTTCGCCTCGGCCCCGGCGTAGTCGCGGGGCTTGTACTCGTACTTCTCGTTGTCGATGTTCTCTTCGGAGCCGGGCCGCGCCACGTTCTCGAACAGCTCGTAGCCCGAGTAGACGCCCCAGGTCGGGCTGCCCGTGGCCGCGATGGCCGCGCGCACCTTGTAGGCGGGACGCCCGCCGAATTGCAGGTACTCGGTGAGGATGTCCTGGGTGTTGACGAAGAAGTTCGGGCGGAAGGTGTGGCTCGTGACCTTCGAGACCTCGGTGAGGTACTCCTCGAGCTCGACCTTCGTGTTGCGCCAGGTGAAGTAGGTGTACGACTGCTGGAAGCCGATGGCCGCGAGGCCCTGCATCATCGCGGGGCGCGTGAACGCCTCGGCGAGGAACACGACGTCGGGACGGTCGACGGCGATCTCGTGCAGCAGCCACTCCCAGAAGTCGAGAGGCTTCGTGTGCGGGTTGTCGACGCGGAAGATCGTGACGCCGAGGCCGATCCAGTACCTGACGACCCGGAGGATCTCCTGGCGGAGGCCCTCGTAGTCGTTGTCGAAGTTGATCGGGTAGATGTCCTGGTACTTCTTCGGCGGGTTCTCGGCGTAGGCGATCGAGCCGTCGGGCAGGGTCGTGAACCACTCGGGGTGCTCGGTGACCCACGGGTGGTCGGGGGAGCACTGCAGCGCGAGGTCGAGCGCGATCTCGATGCCGTTCTTCTTCGCCTGCCCGAGGAAGTAGACGAAGTCCTTCTCGGTGCCGAGGTCGGGGTGGATGGCGTCGTGTCCCCCCTCCGCCGATCCGATCGCCCAGGGCGACCCGGGGTCGTTGGGTCCGGCGGTGAGCGTGTTGTTCGGCCCCTTGCGGAAGCTGTGGCCGATCGGATGAACCGGGGGGAGGTAGACCACGTCGAAGCCCATCGCGGCTACCGCGGGAAGGCGCTTGGCCGCCGTGCGGAAGCTGCCCGACACCCACGAGCCGTCTTTGCGCTGCTTGGCGCCTTCGCTGCGGGGGAAGAACTCGTACCAACTGCCGAGTCCGGCGCGGGCACGCTCGACGCGCAGCTCGTGGGCGGCGCTGAGAGTGACGAGGCTCGCCAGCGGCTTAGCGGCGATGAGCGCCGCGAGCTTCGGCCCCGTGACGCCCTCGAGGCGGGCGACGGGCGACAGTGTCTCGTCGGTGAGTACCGCCGTGGCATCCGTCACCGTCTTCTTCGACTTGCCGAGGCGTGCGAGCAGGCGACGGCCCATCTCGAGCATAACGTCGACGTCGATGCCCGCGGGCACCTTGATCTCGGCGTTGTGCAGCCACGTGGCCCAGTCGTCGGAGAACGCCTCGATCTGGTAGGTCCAGGTGCCGGCGGCGTCGACCTGCGCGGTCGTGTGCCAGGAATCGGTGCCGGGAGCACCGGGGTACAG
>Ga0247811_1000266_pt1 | contig 17814 bp, 25 predicted proteins | sample UWRJL134311R1_FD_189018 | JGI IMG/M metagenome (GOLD analysis project Ga0247811, IMG submission 189018) | Plant litter microbial communities from Arlington Agricultural Research Station in Wisconsin, United States - UWRJ-L134-311R-1 | ecosystem: Environmental > Terrestrial > Plant litter >...
CGCAAGTAATACTCTCGGTCTGTCGAGGGGTCTTTAACGTGTACCAGTATGATGTTTTCATCCTCCGCGAGAGGTATCTCTAATAACTCGCCATCCTCTGACTCATCTAATATATTAGCCGTCTCTACTAACTTTTCGTAACCAATTAGCTCAATAACCGCTCGACGTACCTCCGAGTTAGGTATGCCGATAATCTCCTTAGGCGATACGTCCTTGCTGTTTAGCACCTTATAGAGAATGTTCGTTGTTGCGATTAAGTCCTCTACTGCTTCCTTGCCAGATTCGTCATAAGAGTCATCAACTATTTCTATTGCTTCTGTACCTAGTTTCTGTTCAACGTCTGCGTCTGGTTCTTCGGGCGAATTACAGCTACAGCCAGACTGTCTACAGGATATAAGCTCACCTGACTTATTTACACCAATATCAAATTGTTCCCAGTCGTAACCTCCACCTCCAGAGCCTGAGCCAATCCAAAAGTCGTTACCGACAGCACCCGTGTTGAGTTTCTTGAACTTCTTACTAATACTCTTTAGTTTCCTAACCGTATCTTTCGGAATAACTAGTTTAGTCTCTGACATATACAATCCTTTCAGGCGTGTATTCACGTTGTCTTACGATAGCGTAGAAGCCCTTAGGTAGGTCAATAACGCCGTGTTCTTCATGATTTAAGTTTGCTTTACTGTGTACTTCAAAATATCCCATACCCTGTTCGGTTTTATCGTTTGAGCGAAACAGCGTAAAGTCTCCTTGAAGCCTATGGTTATGCCCTGTAGCTTCACCTCGCAAAAGGATAGCATCTCCTTCGACGAACTGCTTAATAAGACGTAGCTCAGGACGTTCAACCTGATGTACTAATAAGTCTCCATGTCTATACTTCATTGTCTATTACCTCCTTATACTTGTAGTTAGACATTATTAGACTCTCTGTCATATGCCTCAAGAATTGCTGCAACAAACTCCCTCGTATCAGATGCAATACAATCTGCTTGTTCTTCGGCATCGTATCCCTTGGTGAGTGTGCCTGCATTCCACTCAATCATTTCTTCAAGTAATTTTTCGACAGTCGTTTCTGTAATCATTTTTTGTTCCTGATTATAGGGCTAAGAATAAACCCAAAGTTTAGTATCATAAAACGCCCACCGCCTAATAGCGAATCGTGGAAAGTTAAATCTATTAACGTGAAGTCTCTTGTACCGTGACTTTTCCAATACTTCCACATATTTACAAAACGTATATCCATTACCGTTCATTCTCCAACTGTGTCATTACTAGCTCTGCATCGTCAATACTGTCAATAGTAGGTTTCTCTAAGACTTTCTCAATAAAGGCTTTCTTTGAGTCACTTGTGATGTAGTTCTGTGCGATTAGCTCAGCATTAATGGCTTTCTTAGCACGGTCTAGTGTTGACTCGGTTCCCATAGGCTCAGGTCCTGCAGCGATCTCTTCTGTACGGTTACGGATGACCTTGGGAGCGTTCTGTTGATGAATTGCATTAGCTACCTCATCAGCACTTGCAAACTCAGTCCCTGCAAATCCAAAAGCTGCTAGAGCACGTCCATATGCGCTTGTTTCGCAATTCTCTAATGCACTCGTCCTATTAATCGTAGATGCCCCACGTGACTCCTCTGCGTGTCCTACAGCTACAACTGGCATACCTTCTACTACTAGACTACGGATAAATGCCTTCATAACAACTGTATCTTTGTCAATTGAGACAATTTCCGACTCTAGTGAGTATTGCTGCTCAAACTCAATACGGAAGCCATTCACACGACTCGCTACAGTCTTATACTCTTTACCGTGAATACTTACTATTCCTGTGTCTTTGCTCATTTTGTTTCCTTCTCTAAAGTTTCTAAGTCTATAAATTGAACGGGGTGTAGATTATCTTTTCTGTCTATCCAGTAGGCGAATTTGTCACCGTCACCATATGAAAAGTAGAAAGTTTGCCGTTTAATAAAGCGATGCCAAAAGGTTGCATATTTCCACCAACCTTTTACAATTGTTCTGTCATTAGAAAGCATATGTGCTTTAATCATACCTTCTCCTCAGTTGGTTCAAACTCATGCCATCTTTCGTCGCTATACCATTTATCATTAGAGTTATCATCCTCAAACGTCAAGGTGTGTCTCTTGCTTGGAGTGGTCTCATGCTTAAAAAGAAATTGCCGTAATGCCTCCATTGTGTCTGGCTCACCAGAATATAACGAACCGACACCTTGCCCAATCCATAGGTGCTCTCTGCATTTATTACAAGAAATGCTAAGTGTCCTACTCATTACCACTTCCCTTCTGTATATACGCTAGTAGCCATTAAGCTTTCTCGCCGTGTTTCTGATAGTTCAGTAAGATTGCTTTTACCGCTGGTTCTAATTCTTTTAGATTGTCCAAAGCATTCTTTTTGTCTCTGATTAAGTCTCGTTCTCTATCGTTTGACTCAGTTACACGTTTAATCTCATCTTCGTATCGTCGGAAAATATCTTGTGCGTGATAGTAGGTGTGACCATTAACATAAATGACAGTTCCATGAACTTGGTAGTAAGTCTGTTCTTGCTTGAATATACCAGTTTTACCAGAGTTGTAACCTTTTGGTGGATTTGTATAATCTTCAAATACAATATCTTCTGTGACAACAATATATTTTCTGTTATAGCTACTGTCGCCTACTTGCTTGTAAATAAAGCCATCCTCAACCATTTTTATAATAGCGTTGAGTTGCGCTAGGTCTTGTTTTGATGAATCCTCTAACTTCTTACGTTCGTCTGCGAACCGCTTGTCGGCTGCTTCTTTCGCAAGTGCCTTAATCTTTTTAATTGTGTCACTCATCTTAATTCACCTCACTTGGATAGATAGTATAGTCCATACCATTTTGTGTTCCCAGGTAGTTTACTTGCTCTATATAGGTTACATTAATACTCATTGATAGATCCTTTCAATTTAATCTAACCCTAGTTTAGCACAACGGTAAGCGAAAGTCTAGCCCTTACTTGAACATAATTGCTATAAATGATATAGTGTCCACATACGAGGTGGATAATCTCTTACACTCTGGTGATCCCACCTTACCAGTAGATCGTTGGTAGCCTTTCAATCTATCTCGTATAACAATAGTCGCTTCGGCGGCTTTTTGTTTGGCCTATTGCGCTTATAGTTACCTAGGTGTATCCTTTAAGCATAATCATAGTTTACGAACTGGATTCGCTCTTTTCTACAGCGCACCCTAATCTATATAACGGATACACATACCTTATAAGTCGATGTTTCATAACACGTCCTGGTTAGCGTCTGTAGTAAAATCAGGACAAATCTTTTAATAGCGATCGCCCTCCCTAAAAATAAGTGATCGCTATTTTTTTGTGGTATGATATTTACAGCGAACCGTTGTTCACTAGCACCTGTCGCTGGCACTCTGCTAAATGTGTTGCTAGCCGTATTAAATACCTTAGGCACCTGGGGTATTTTTTATTTGGGGGTTGAACGTAAGCAACTTCAGGTGTATAGTCATTAATAAGCAGTCTCACTACGTCAAATAGTGTTGTCTGCCCAAGAAGTACACCAAACTAAGGGTAAAACACTTGCATTTTCGTTCACACTCAGCTATAATTCGAGGTGACGTAGTGAGCACCGCCCTTAATTGGGCGGTTTTCTTTTGTACAATTAATGCTCTGCAGGGCAATCGTTAACGAACAACAATTCGGATTATTAACTTATGGTGAGGATTTTTAAAGATGTTTGATCGACCCCGTAACAATGACAATGTTAATTTCAATAGAAATTACAATGACAATGTTAAGACAACTAAAGAGAAACAGGTAGAAGTACGTGCTGCTAACATAATGCAGAAACTAGGCGCAACAGAAGAGTCCCTCAAATGGTACTGGAAGGTGTGCTGGACACTTAGTGAAGGACAGGTAAACAATAACCTTGAACAAGCACTTAAAGGTAACAACCCCCAGAAATACTTCACATGGCTATGTAAAAGGCAGATGACATGAGTTTTAGCAGAACCCCCGAATGGAATGTATGGGCTAACATAAAACAGAGATGCTTCAACGATAAAAATCCAAGCTATTACAGGTATGGTGGGCGGGGTATTACTATGTATGAGCCCTGGATTAACGACTTTAAAGCCTTTCGTGACTATATAGGCATCAAACCAGACCCTAGACTGACAATTGAAAGAATTGATAATGACGGCAATTACGAACCAGGTAATCTACGTTGGGCAACAAGACACGACCAAAATATGAACAAAACATATAAGAAGGGTATAAATAAACTGTCTAGAGAAGATAGATACAGAAGATATTCAATGGGGACTTCTGGTATATCATTCAGAAAATCCGTCGCAACAGTTGGTGGCAAAAACTGGTGGGTAATCATGACAATAGACGGAAAAAGGAAGTCTATGGGTTTATACTATACGAAAGACGAAGCAGAGGCGGCGCTTAAAGATTTCGCAGAAGTGTACTATGGTGATAAGATATAAATATAATCAGGAGATTATCACATGACAACAATTCTATCAATTATTTTAACACTTGTGTTTAGCTTTGCTTCTATGCACTACACTCTAAGTACCTTCTGGGACAACGTAGTAGGCCGTATAGCACTCTCTGCGGTATTCGCCGTATTAGTTGCTATCTTCGTAGGTGTATTTACTGCAGGGGCTTTGAACGTTTAATGCTGGGTACTATTCTACTCATCGTTCTTATTGCGTGGTTATTTGGAGCTTCACTATTAAAGGTTGCCTTCTGGGTTATTTGTCTTGTAGGGGCTGTACTTCTTATTGGTGCAGGTCTTAGTTACTTACGGGATAAGAGGAACGTATAATGGGTATAACAGAGTACGGAGCGGCATAATGACTGGTAAATCTACTAAGAGTTTATAATGAACTGGAGTAAAGCAAAAAAGGAATTACTAAAAAGGCCACTAGTGAGATTTCACTACTATAGGCTTACTTTCAGTAACTGGCTGAAGAATTTAGTAAAATAGGTAAGGCTTCGGCCTACCGCTTGTGGCAGCGTAAAAATAAGCCCCCGTCGTATATTGCGACTACGGGGGCTTATTGTTTATAGTGATTATATGAGGAAATATATACATAGGTTGACCAATCTCGACAGAGAGGCAAGGACGGCACATTGCAAAAACTGTGGGGATGTGAGGGTAAAGCGTTCTGGCAAGCCACGAAAGGATGGTGAGTTATCGTATAGGTGTGCCGAAGCAATTAAGTTAGAACGGAAGAATAACCCGAATAGAAAAACGATAAAGGTAAACTCTAAAGAATACTTTTCAAGTCGTATATACAATTTAAAAAGAAGTGCACTAAACAGAAAAAAAGATTTTACAATTACAGATAATGAGCTGGTAAGATTATACAAAGAAGAATTATGCTATTTCTGCAATGAGCTTGCACCCGTCAGGACTATTGACAGGTTAGATAATAGTTTAGGCTACACAAGTTCGAATTGTGTGATGTCGTGTTGGGAGTGTAATAGAGTAAAAGGGAAACTTATTAGAGAAGAAATACCCCGCATGCTTAGAATAATATCTAAGATTTAAGCGGGGGTATTTATTTGGTTGTACAGCCAACTCTACCATATCACGCTGCAGCAGCTCTGAGAATAGCTTTACGGGCTTTAGCATCTAAACCACCTGCAATACCTCTTTGCTCGCTTACTCCGTATGAGAGTGCGTCTGCAAGGCATTCAGCCCGTACGGTACACACCTCGCACACCTTCTTCCCCAATCGAGTAGATCCACCTTTTTCTGGAAACATTACTTCAGGATCGGTAGTTGCACAATTAGCTACTTCGTACCACTCCTTGTCCATTAGTCACTACTCAAGATTATGTTTTCCATGGCTTGACCACCAAGGAGTCTCTCATAAAGATCGGGCTTTATAACTTCTATGGGACTGGTTTCTGCTAGTTCTTCAGGAGTAGACATTATTTGTTGCTCGTGTTACTAGACGTATTAAATGCCGCCATGGCAGATACTACGGCTACTTCCGCTGACCACAATGAAACTTCAAGAATACCGATGATCCCCTTGAGCTGTAGATAAGCGATAAATGGCGTTCCTAACGCAGTAAGAATATATAGACTGCCTCGTACTTTTGGTGGAATATTAAGAACCATTATGATACCTCCTCAAATAGCTGTTTAACTGGTTTAAATTTAACTTTTGTCTGATCTAGTTCCTTTTGTAGGCGGATTCTCTCGTCTCTGTTCCATACAAGAAGATCCTCGTTAAGGACATTCCAGGGTTGGTGAGTGTAATACTCTACCTGTTCGTCTGTTGGGTTGCCTTTTCCGAAAGCTCCCCATTGTTTCCATACATCGTCTGCTGTTGGATAATTCATTCCTTCTCCTTTTATTACTTGTTTAGTCCCGACTGTCTCTCCCCATCCTAAATAGGTCAACTTCCATACCGAAGAATAAAAGTTAATGAGGTCTTGAATGCTTGAGTGAATGTAAAGCCCCCTATGGGTGCCTGCAAGGGAAGATGATGCGACAGTCCCGTCTGGGTTTGTATGGGCTATATGACCCGCAGGCTCGCCTTGTATAGAGAAATGTATGGGGACTGAGAAGCCTAGTGGCGGTTCATCGTAGTGCTTAGCATTTTCTGCATGCCATTGAGCTGCTGCCGTGGGGTAAGGGTGATCTGTTCCGAAAGAATCTTGCTCAGCTTTAAGACACCATCCACCAGTATAAGTAATACCGTTATCAGGCGTTATTAACTGTTGCATTCTTTGACTCCTCTGGAAGAGGGTTTTGAGTTCCATCTAGACTAACTGGGGCTACGTCCATATCGCTCCTTAATTACAAAGTAACTTTATACCGATAACATCTATTTTACAAGACTGCTCTGGGGTGACAGGTAGTATAGGGGTTTGTGGAGAGGACTGTGTTAATTCTGGTTGCTGGAATGGAACTTGTATTGGTTGAGGAGTAGGGATAAAGAGAGTACTTGCAACTGGATTGTTTTTAATCTGATTGAGTTGTTCCATAATGAGATTAAGCTGGGCTGACAATTCTTGTCCCTTAACGGTGAAGGTTTGGTTGGTAGTATATTCGATCTTAACAGGCTCCCGAAGCACAGATGGATAATATCTTGTGACGAACTTAAGTCTATATACACCGTCTTTAATATGTGAAGGGATGTCCATTGTCCGCTTAACAACTGCACAACCCTTTTCACCAAGATCGTCTGTACTGGAAATAAAAATGTCAGGTTTAGTAGAGTCTTTTACGTTCACAAAGTAACGTGTAGCCGTTCCTGGTACTGCACTAGAAACATTCTTACACCTATCTATGACAAAGCTCATCTCACCACCAGCTTTAAAGCTATCGCCGACAATGGTAACACTATTGATCTTTAACGGTTCTACGGGAGCAAGAAGGAGGAAGGCGAAACCTGCAACGAGTGCAAGGAACATTACAAGAAGCACCCTGGGTAATGTGATAAATTTCATTAGAATATTCCAATCTTATTAATTTGACTTGCAACGGCTACTGCAGCTGCGACAATAAGTCCACCTATAAGTATCTGTGTCCACCTTGAATTAAGGGCACTAAAGAACTTAACAGCTGGTTTTGCATCATTCATAAACTTTTCTACACTCTGCTTCCACAGTATATATGCCTCTTTGTCCTTATCGTATTCTGTTCTTGGGAGGAATGACATAGAACCAAGTGTATTATTTATCTTATCAAGAGCAGGGAGAACAATCTCCTCCATACGTTGATCGACACGGTTAACTTTGTCCCGTAGATCTTGGAAATCTTTGTCTGAGTTAGTTTGCATAAGCATCCCCAGGACACGTAATACCCCATATATCAGCTAGGTCAGCACAGGAAGTTTCCACCTCCCAACCACGCCAGGTAGAAAGCCGTGTTTCAAAGTCACCAGTTTCAGAGTTGATCCTACTATATTGAATAGGCGCATCTTGGCCATCTACCCCATCCTTACCAGGTAGCCCCATAAGGGGAACTTCTTTCACGACTATAGTACTGAAACTGACCGCATTTATGCCATCTTTACCGTTTTTAGGTATTTGGTAGTCTATTCCAGCTTGTGGTGTTTTGCCGTCTTTTCCGTTATATACAACGGCATTCTTGGGTAGTTGAGAGACCTCTTTATTGAGATCTGACAACTGCTCACGAACCTGAATGCTACTACTGAAAGAAACTATATTAAGTATAGTTAAAGCTACTAGTCCGAAGGCTAGCAGTTTTTTCACTAGTTACCCCACTCGTACAGCACAGTAGGCATAGTTGGGGATATTGTGTTAGTTGTGATGTTAAACATAAGGTTATTACCACTGAAACCAGTATGCGTCCCTTCGTATACTACAGTGCCTGAAGTATCCTTTACTCTGAAGAATTTTGTAGTGTTTATCGCTTCACCTGAAGCTGGGAAACAGTACTGAAAAGAACCAGTCGCAAAAGAATAGCCCTCAAAGTCTTTGAAACCAGGTGCCTTGAGCGTAATCTTACACCAGGTCATACCTGTCATGCTAACACCCATATTTATAGATTTAGAACCTGTACCTGATGGTAGTCCTGCGCTTCCGCCGTCTGCTGCCATAATTGTCTCCTTAAAGTGGTAATACCGTTATTTTACGTGTCGCATATCGTCCTGTACCTGCACTGACCCTGTACTTCGCTGTGAAAGTTGTGGATCCTGGGGTAAGTCCCGTTACTAGGAATGTGCCATCGAGGCCATCGTTACCCGTAATAGTAGCATCGTTAGATCGCATAACTCCAGCGAAGGCATCACTAGCAGCAACCGTTGAGGCTCCGCTAATCGCAAAGCCCATGTAGTTTTCAACTGTAGCAATGTTGGCTCCTGCAAGCGCATGCACTATGACAAGTGCAAGACCATTCGTCCCAACCGTCACGGTAGCAGCTGGGCCAACAGTAGCAAGGTCGGTGAACGTTGCACTGGCCGTAGTTTCTGAAGTCATCGTAGTTGCAGTAGTCGCTCCAGTCGATAGCTTATTTACCGTTACACTCATATCAGCTAGTTTTGCTGTTGTAACATTAGAGTCTAGTATCTTGGCGGTCGTAACAACGTTACTCGCTAGAACAGCAGCGCTATCCACTGCACCAGCTGCGAGTGTCCCATCTTGATCTGCGTGAGTAAGTATACCTTCGACGAGTGAGTCAGCCCAGTCAGAAGTAGGAAGACAGACGACAATTGTCCCAATAGGATAAATGTCGTCTGATCCACCAGTAAGCTGTAGTTGTGTAATAGTCGTACCAGACACGATACCAACCCAGTCAGACTGCGAACCTGGAACAATGTTTCCCTGCGTGTCGGTGGTGTAGAGTTGGAAGTTTACAGGCGTATCTGTAGGCCAACCATTTAGTGCGGCTGTTGAGATAGAACTAGCAGCAAGTGCTTTCTGAGCTGTAAGGGTAGTGGCCTCTGCTCGTGTCCCGTTACTCGCTTTATGAAATTTATCTGTAATTAAGACCATAGTTTATCCTTTTATGCTTTCATTATAATTTTAGTTTAGTAGTTATGCTAATCGTCTGAATCTATTAATCCAATAGTCACATACTCAATAATCACATCTGATAACTGATAAGCAGTGTTAGCTGTAGTCGTATCTACTGACCACGTTACCCAGTTCATATCCTCTTCGATCTCAATCGCAATCTTCTCACGAGCGTTGCCATAAGAGATTGGAACTTCTAGAGTAGTAGACCAAGGGAGTGTAGACCACGCCGCTTCGCCCCATCCCACGGCTGTAGACACACTTGAAAATGAATCAGATCCGACCGTAGCAAGCTGGGCATCTTCCGTCTTACCAGATACAGCTACATTAATAGTTCCACGTGGGCGAAGGAACACGAATGTGACCCTTGTGACAGTTGCCCATACTTCTCCATCCTCAGAGAACCGTAGTTGACCAGACGTAATGTTAGTTGGGAAAGCAGCCATATTATCCATCGTTGCCTGCGAGTCAGTTAGTTCAAAGATAACATTGTCTTTTAAAACAAGATGATGAGTGTTGCCTGAGTTATCTTCGTAGAGCGACATCCAATCAGCAGAGATGTTGAATGGGAGCATCCATGCCCCCTGGCGATCTAAGTCAAGTACCCATATTTGGTTATTAGTGGCAGAACCAACAGGAAGTGCCCAATAAATACGTCCATCGTATGCAAGCCCGACACACTGCTCCATAGCTAGAATATTAAGGTTGACAACGTCAGGTTGGATTGTTTCTGAGACGGTTGTAGTTGAGAGAATGTTCTGTAGCTGTGGCTTAGTTCCTGTAGTCTTGAAGCCACCCCTAGATGGATACCATAGGGCGTCTCGATAAGAAACCACACCATCTGGAGAGTCTGTACCATCCTGGCCGTTGTCTTCCTTGACATCGAAGTAGGGGATAATCTCATCACCTACGGTTACAGAGGCGTTTGTCATGGTGTAGCGTTTACCAGCACCATTTGTTCCACGACAAATGACCATAGGGGTAGGCGTACCTTGTCCTGTCCTAAAGGGTTTCACGACTACTGGGAATTCCTTTGTGCCCCGCCCAATTTCAATCCATCCACCACCACCATAAGGAGAAAAGTCCAGAGCCGAGATACCAGAACCACCATAGCGTACATACCGAGGATTGTCTGCATCACCAGTAAGGAAAACCTGCCCATTAATAACTGTACCCCTGGTTACTTTAGGGCCTTCGGTTGTGTCGGCTACAGGAGCAGTACGGGTGACATCTTTGGTAGCTGTCCCATCGTCTTTATAGGTAAGTCCTGTGATAGCGGAAGCAATCAGATATTGCTCGTCTGGGGTTTCCCCTACATAAAGGTTATAGCTCTGAGCACTCGGTACGGCCGTCCAACTAATCGTAAGGTAGTTCGTCGTTGCGTCCCATGCACCACGTATAAGTGATACCTGTTTATTGGCGATAGGAGAAGCTGCTGTTTCCCCCACGGTAGAGTTAGCTGTGATCGTGTAGTAGTAAGTATATGTGGTTCCAGAAAGTCCCGTAGCCACGATCGTCGGGACAAGAGGAGTGGTGAGTGCGACAAATGGTACGACTGTCTGGGTAGGTATATTCACATAACTAAGGGAGTCTACACCGTTCATTACTAGCATCTTGTCATCTATTTGTACGAAATGGGCTGGAGCAGTGTTGTCGTACGTTTTCCCATTGAGAATAATCCAGGCTCCACCATCCTTTGAGATGGTAACCTTAGTAGTACCAGAAACGTTTTGTAGAGTAATAAGCCACTTATCTAAGGTGACAGAATCGAGGAACTCACCTACTTCACCAAGGATAGTACCGACTGGGGTCTGCCCATACTGTACGAGCGAGGGACGAGGGCCAACAGTTCCATCTTGGTATATAAGAACGTTAGTCGCCCCAACAAGTCCTTTGGAAGGTGTACGCCCTACATCTAAGGTAGAGTTATATCCTTCAATCCAAGAACGAGTAGAAAGCCGCTCGATCTTTGGAGGCTTAATTTGTTGCGGTACAAAGCTCATTACGCCTTACCCCAATAAAGTTTTTCAGCATTCAGGCGGGCGATGATAGCCTCGTGTTTGTCTTTGAATCTACCGAGGTGTACTAGTTTTGAGTTGACACAAATTGCAGCCGTCCATATACCGTCACGCTTGAAAAAGTAGACGCCTGTTACACCAGAAGTATTTAGATCAAACCTCCTTCGGTTTTGATTCTGCCTATCTCTCGTTTCCCACTGACAGTTGCTAGGAGAATAATCCTTATTTGTGTTCTTTCGGTCAAGTGTATGCTTTGGAGTAGGTTTATTACCCATATCATTAACAAAACTCTCAAACCCCGACTTACCCCGCCACCTATCACAAACCCTAATGCCTCTGCCGCCATAGTTGTGATAATTATTTGTATTTGAGTTATAACAACGCACCAACATGCTTTGGTAAGTTCTATAAAGCGGATGTATAGATTTATTGATCATTCTTAGTCGTCCCCTAATGGTTGGCCATAAGAGTTGCCGTAGTATCCGTTTGAAGCGTATGCTGATCCCCACGACTCTCCCGTCACCGACGGTGCCATCGGAATCTGATCTAACTGAGCGTCGTTCTTTTGTTTCATAGAGATCATGATATTGTTCGCTTTTTGGATAAGAGCGGGATACTGAGACAGCTTCGTCACGGTGTTACGTACTTGCTCTGCAGCTACTGCATAGACAAGCCAGTTAGGATCGTCGACTAAAATATCATCGTTAGGATTGACGAGTGGGTCAAGCTTCATCGTAACAGGAACGATTACTTCTCCGCCGTATTCGTTATCTCCCGAGACAAATGTACGAGCAAAAACAAGTTCATCACCAATAACTGCACAAGTATTATTGTACTGATATTGTCTGAACTCTTCTGGGGTGACGAGTGACCAGTAGCTTATATTTCCGCTTGTACCTGTGATAGTAATGTAGTCGCCCTCACGCTTACTGAATTCGTATATGTCTTCGTCCATTGATACACGGTCAGAAGTAATAGCGCCGAGTGAGAGGCGTTCATAACGAGAATTCCACTGAATATCAGGCTCAGAAAGCCAGTCGTCTTGGAGGACATTAGCAAGCGCCAAAAACTTTGTATAACGTGGAGAGGTAGGAGCTAAGGTAGCCGTTTTACCGTTGCTTGTGAGATAGACTTTGGCGATAAATTGAGTAACGTTCATGATTGTTTTCCTGTCTTAATTATAGGGTTGTGCATCTGGTTATCCTATGCTCTTAGCTTTAATACCTTGACCAGCTGCCGAGAGTAGTTTTCGGATAGCAGCTGTAGACTGTGTACGTTTGAACCCACCACTAGAAGGTGCTTTGAACCCGATCTTACGTGTTCCACTTGATTTAGCGGTTGAGGTCTTGACAGTCGTCGCCTTAGCAGCGGTAGTGGCAGCTTTCTTTTCGGCAGTTGCTTTGGCTTTCGCTTTGGATTCTGTGGCTTTTGCCTGCTCTGGGGAGATAAGGTAGTCTTCTAGCGTACGTGTGCCGTCCAAGAATGCCTGTTGGTTCTTTGTCAGTTTCTCTGGCTCATACTTATCATTTGGATTTTCCGAATCGGCTTTAAAGTAAGCAATAGCTTTTATGTCTGTCTCTAGACGATTAAGCGCTTTAGCTTTTTCTTCTTGTGGGAGGGACTTATATCCATCAGTTTTAGTAAGGTCCTTACGTGCCTTATCAAATGCCTCAGTGATGGTATCTTTGGTCTGTTTAGCTGTAGCTCCGAAGAACCGTCCAGTAACAGATTCTTCGATTGTTTTACCTTGAACCTCAGAAGGATCTATAACACCCGTGGCTGCTAATGCAGCGTCTACCTTGTTAACGATATTCTGGCCTGCCCCACCAGCAGAAGTCTTAATAGCGTTATCTATCACTCTAGGAGAAATATTTGTCAATTTCCCTATGACTTTAGCCGTACCACTCGTATATTCACCATATTGGTCAGCGGCAGGTAGATTCTTTTGGTTGTCGGGGACGATTTGGTTACCCGAATAGAGGTTCTCATTGGTTAGTGTTTCTATCGCTGGTTTCAAGGCTTGAGGAATTACTTTATTAGATAAGTCTCTGAATGATCCAGTGTCAATTGAAGTAGTTGTGCCGATCAAATCACCGAGAGTCTTAGCGATATTAATTTCTCCATTTCCCGTAGCCGTCTCTAAGGCCGTTCTGGCAATGTTATTAAGCCCTGCTATTTCTTGTGAGACGGGTATCTTAATAACATTCCAGCGGCCAGTCTCGGGATCTTTAACTGGGTGTGGTGGAATAATTATGATATTCCCTTCTTTCTCGTAATCAGAAATATCGTTATAAGCCGCAAGTCGCTCAGGATCTGCCAGGTTCCACGCTGTTGTGGTAAGAACAGGAAGTGTACCTAATAATGCAACCTTTGTAAGTGTCTGAGCTGGATGTTTGACTAGGCTACGGTTGAAAGTCCTCGCTCCTTGAATACCAGCATTTAAGTAAGGCAACGCACTATTTAGTACAGCACCCCATTCACCAGCACGTGCGAAGTTTACAGTGTTATTACGAGCTGAGTGAGCACCGTACCGTACGGCATCAGACTCGTTCAGCCCCTTTGCGAGGGCAGCCTCCTTGTTTCCGTAGTATTGTAATGCACGACTGAATTCCTCGCTACGTCCGATTATATTTTCAACCGCACGTAAAAGTTCTCCTGGGTGCGTAACCGTATATGCTATGTTTGTGGCAGCGTTCTTCTCAGACCTGATACGTTTTACGGTTTGTACTGGTGCGTCCCTGGCAATATCAAACGAAGTTCCACCAGCGCCCTCACGTACTAGCTCTTTGTAAGACTTACTATTGTGATTAAGAGCCGAAGCTGCAGCACGCCTCATAACAGCTGGGTTAAATACAGATGCCCTTAATGGATGCTCTGAGTTAACGGCTGCAGATACAAGGTCTTTCGCAATGTTAGCAAGAGTAAATCCGACATTTACACCAGTTGCGCCTAATCGAAGTACACGAGTTGGAATACGGACTATCTTACCGAGTAAGCCGATCTGTTCCTTATTGAGTGCCTTAGCTGCCGCTGCAATCTCTGGAGTAGTCTCAAATCTGCGGACTTTTCCGTTGTCCAAGTAAGATATGACCGATTTAGCACCAACAGTCTCATCTGGCTTCATTTCACGAAGGTTAAAAGGGTTATCAGGAAGATCTTTGTAACTTGCAAGAATAGATGCTGCTTTATTTCGTTCACCCTGTGCAATCACATCCGTCGTCTTGTTGGCGATTGATGCAAGTGGACTTTCTATATCACGTTCAGACCCCTTGATCCTTTGTACTACCGTTTGCTGGCCAATAGAGGCCTTACCACCCCCACGCAGTTTGTTGGTATTGATCTCATCCTCACCAAAGATACGGTTAGCGGGCACGTAGTTTGGATATTTCTTTTTCAGTCCATCTGCGAGGTCCTTAGATATAAGACCATACTCTACACTTAAGTCGAGTAGCCCATCGTTATATTGTTTAATCTGTGCCGCCTGCTGCCCATACTTTGTGTCTAGTTGTTGTACGAGTTGTGCGTCCGCATCTAAGTTTCTTCCAGTCTTAACACCATTAGCTTCTAGGTCAGCGGCGTGTTTTGCAATAAGGTATTGGTCGAATTCACTTGTGTCTGGAACGGACTGAATAACCTTAGCTAATCCCTTGTCGTTTATGTACTGCCCTGCAATCGTGTCCGCACGAATAGCACGATCTAGTTGAGGTGTAATGTGATTTGCGTCACTAATTTGTATTCCCGCACCATTCTTATTTGCTCGTTTAAGGGTGTCCTCGATAGGAGCAAAACTATCTATAAGTTTCGTACTAATTTCGTTCTTTGCTTTCGAAATACCGCTAAGTGATGCTGACTTTCGTGCTGCCTCTTGCGCTTTACGCTGCTCTGCTACGTATTGCTTTACATTGATAGGTTGGCTAGATATCCCTTCCTGGGCGACAGGCCCCAATCCTCTGCCAGCAGGGATTGACGTCTCTAAGTCATTTTTTCCAGGAATCTTAATAGATCCAGTCTGGGCGACCCTGCGTTCAATGGCTTTACGAGTATTAGTTTTCTCCACCATGAGCTGTGCCATAGCTTTAGATACATCCCTGCGTGCTGAGGAGCCAGCAGGGAGAGTGTCATACTTCTGAGCCAGGTTGTTATATTCGGCGTCGTATTGTAATACGGCTGGGTGTTGCGTAGCAGCTTCACGTGCAGGGTTCGATGTAGCTGCCTTTTTGGTACCCTTCACAATCGCTTTAGAGAGAGGTACTGCGACATCAAGTGCACCTTGGGTAACACCACTAAGTAGAGCAGCTTCCCCACCTTTTTTAAGGGCTTCTTTTATGTCGCCTGTCTGACCCAGCACTTGTGCACCTGTGGCTAAACCTTGTGTACCACCGTAAAATGCCGCATCCCTTACGGCTGTTTTCGCTACTTGTTTAGCACCTGCACCTCTTGCGAGCGCAACTGGGTTAAGGAGCGACGTGGCATCTATACCGAGTTGTGCCGCCTTACCAGCGACGTTAAGTACGTCACTCGGCGTAGCTCTACCAGTTGCAATATTGGTTGCACTTTGGTCAACGTCACTCGTGCCTATGATCTTCTTACCTTCAATATCCGTTTGGCTTTGAAGGAGCTTACGTAGATACTCGGATGAACCCCCGCCTGCAAGTGACTTATCGAAGTTTAGTGTCGCAGCTGCCTTCTGTCGACTGTTAGTAAGAGGATTAGTCTTGATGCCTAGATCAGTTATAAGACCACCACCTTGAATTGCTAAGTCGGCAATACTACCTGCGGTCTGTTGGAATCCAGCACCAAGAGTTCGACTAAAGTCTGCTAGATTCTCTATAGGTGTCTTAGACCTAAGCATATTGACAGATTGTTTGTCACCAGCATTTGCGAGGTTCTTCCTTAGTTCACTACCGTTCTCTCCCGTGCCTTGGGTATACTGTTCAATGGTAATTTTCTTACCGTTAGGGTCGAAGAAGTCAAAACCTTTATCAGATCTTTGTTTCTTTGTATAAGGCACCAGGGACTCCTTAGTATCTAAATTTTGATCGTGATCTTGGGTCGTTTGGAGGGTAGATAGCATCGGGTGAGTTCACATCCCATTGATCGGTTGCTCCGAATTGTGGGTTCAGTGGCATGTTTGGACGGAAGTTTGTCAACGCTTGTAGACCAGCTATACGAATAGGGTTGGGCTGTTGCACCATTGGTCGAGAGACTGGTCGAATCGGCTGTGTGGTAATATCTTCTGGATAGCCGAAGTTCGCTGGATCTTGTCCAATTATGTAAGGACTGTTAAAATCCCCACGCTGAAAGGCAGATTCATAATCCCTTGCGGCTTGTTCATATCCAGGTTTTACCATACTTGTCCGCATAGCTTGTACAGCTTGTTCTGCTGGTTGTTGAATGTTTTGTGTTGTCTCGTTAAGAATTCCTAGTAATTTACGTAAGTCCATTATGCTAATCCTAGTTTCTTTCTTTGGTCTTCACCAAATATATTGAAGTATTGTCCCGCTGATTGTTGAGCTGGTGTCTGACCTTGCGCCACCTTGATGCCGCTGGTGTTGTACTGGTCAAGTGATGGTGCTGTGAACGCCACGTTCTTAGCGGCAATGGCAGGGTTAGCTCCTAATTGGTCGATCTGACTGAGTAGGCTAGACACACGGTCGTTATAAGGCGTAAGTACCCCACGAGCCTGTGCGTAGTTCTGTCCTCGTGCCTGTGCCTTCTGAAGAGCGATGTTAGAAAGTGTTTCATTAAGTCCCGCTTCTGTTTGAAGTAGTCCAGCGTTAAGTTGGTTCTCTTGGGCTGTTCGTTGCCTGTTAAGATCTTCCTGGGCTGAACCAAAGGCTCTCTTTCGGTCTTCATCTGCAATGTCGATATTCTGTAAGTTACGTCCAAAGGATGTTTGGATAGCGCCCTGTTGTTGGTTACCTTGACGAGCTACTGCGAGTGGAGCTGCAAATTGTGCAGCACTAGAGGAGTTACCGAGTAATCGTCGGAGGCCTTGAGCCTGACGAGCAACCGTCTGATCCACGGTCGAACGGGCTGCTACGTTGTCATCAATCGTTCGTTGTTTTGTAATGCCAGCATCTCGTTCTGCTTGTCCGTTGCTACTAAGAAGGCTATTTAAGGCGCTCTGGTAAGATCCAGCAATATTTCCTTGTCCTATACCACGCTGAGCGTTAAGACGATCGAGGGCCTGTCGTGCAGCTGTTTCTTGGTCATCATAATAAGCCACGACGGAAGGGTCGTATGATACACCGCTTCCTCTCGCTGCTGCTGAGTAAGTTGGTGAATC
>Ga0247811_1000267_pt1 | contig 17792 bp, 22 predicted proteins | sample UWRJL134311R1_FD_189018 | JGI IMG/M metagenome (GOLD analysis project Ga0247811, IMG submission 189018) | Plant litter microbial communities from Arlington Agricultural Research Station in Wisconsin, United States - UWRJ-L134-311R-1 | ecosystem: Environmental > Terrestrial > Plant litter >...
GGTGGCCGGCAGCGTGAGATGCTCGAGGCAGTGCCGTTGGGATAGAGCGCCGCCGTAGGCGACGGGAAGACCGTGTCGGCCCGCGCGCACCGACGAGGGCGCGCTGCCGCCCGTGCCCAGCCAGACCGGGAGCGTACCGTGCGTGCGTCGGGGTTCGACAAGGAGATGGTCGATAGGAGGGCGGGTCTCGCCGCGCCATGTCACCCGGCCGTCGCTGGAGGAGGTGATGGCGAGCAATAGGTCCAGGCGTTCGGAGCACAGCCGGTCGCAGTCGTCGAGGGAGAATTCGAAGAGCGGAAACGATTCAGTCGTCGACCCGCGGCCGGCAGTGATCTCGACCCGGCCGCCCGCGATCGCGTCCGCTGTCGCGAACTGCGTGTCCCCGAAACTGTATGCGCGTATCTCCATGCCGCAATCCTCGGACGCGCTCGGACGTCGTGTCTGGATGCGGTTACGTGGTTACTTTTTATTACTGGGTGATTCGCTCGACGGCAATCGAGGCCGGATTCGAGGACGCCCGCGTCGGTGAGTGTGCGCCATCGTAGGCGTCAGTCTGCGGTTATCCCCCAGCGCGTCCCCCACGGCACGAGAGGTATGAGGACGCGAACGAGTTCGTTTCCGCGTTGGGTCAGCGTGTATCGAATCTGGACTGGATGCGACGCCACGACCTCTCGGGTGACGAGCTCGTGCTTCTCGAGTTCGCGTAGCCTCGCGGCCAGCAGCCGAGCCGAAATCCCCTCAACTTGCGGCCCGATCTCTGAGAACCGGTTCGCGCCGCGGCCGATCGCCAGAAGGATGGCACCGTTCCATTTGCTCCCGACGAGCTCGACGGCGTTCTTGAACATCGCGCAGTCGGCGTCGGTTATCTCTAGTGCTCCGGCCTGTGCCGGTTTCGTGTTGCTCATGGTAACCAATAGTAACTGGGTAACCGGTCCCGCGCATGATCCCGCGGAGGCGTGGAACATCGATCTCATCCGCACCGTCACTAATCCGATGAAAGAGACCATGTCCTACCTTCTCCATATCGACTCCACCGCATTCGCCGCCGAGGCTTTCTCGCGCCAGGTCGCCCAGTCGTTCCGTGACGAGTGGGCGGGCCCGGTCGTGTACCGCGACCTCGCCCTGACACCCGCGCCGCACATTACCGCGGCCGGCATCACGGCACGCCTCACCGATCCGGCCGACCACACTCCCGAGCAGACCGAAGCCCTGGCGATCCAGGACGAGCTGATCGACGAGTTCCTCGGCGCCAGCGCCTACCTGTTCACTGTGCCCATGTACAACTACACGATGCCATCGGTGTTCAAGGCGTGGATCGACCAGGTCGTCGTCGTCGGTCGTACGATCGCGCTGCCCGACGGCCCGCCCGCCGCCGGCCGCCCCGCCGTCGTGGTGTCGGCGCGCGGCGGGTCGTACGAACCGGGAGTGCCGAACCACGGCATGGACCACGTCTTCACCACCCTCGAGACCTCCATCGGCCCCAAGTCCCTCGGACTGCTCATCCACCCGATCAAACCCGAACTCACCCTGGCGCCCGTCGTCCCGCAGATGGCGGCGCTCGTCGACCTCCACACCGCGTCACTGTCCGACTCCCACCTCGAGGCGCGCAGACTCGCACTCCATTTGGGCGCCGGACGCACCCGCACCGCTGCTCTCGTCAACACTGATCGATAGGAAGCAGGAACTCATGTCATCCACGGACGATTCACCCACCGACTCCACCGCCCGCTCGAGCGTCGACCGGCCCGGAGGCGGCGCGACTCTGGCTGGTCGCGCGGTCGCGCGCGTCGGCTACGGTGCGATGCAACTCGCCCGGCTACACGACGACCGGCCCGCTGCGGTCGCGCTGGTGAGACGTGCGGTGGATCTGGGGGTCGACCACATCGACACCGCCCACTTCTACGGCAACGGATTCGTCAACGGCGTTCTCCGAGAGGCGCTGCGGCCGGAGGACGAGGTGCTCGTCGTGAGCAAGATCGGCGCCGACCCGAGCCCGCACGGACCGTACCCGTCGTCGGCGCAACGGCCCGAGCAGCTGCGCGCGAGCGTCGAGGACAACCTCACCAGCCTCGGTCTCGAGCAGATCCCGGTCGTGAACCTGCGGCGCAACGACGTCGGTTTCGCCGCGGTCGGCAGTGGCGAACAGGAGGTCGCCATCGACGACCAGCTCGCCGAGATGATCGCGCTGCGAGAGGAGGGCAAGATCGGCGCGATCGGGCTCAGCAGCGTGACGGTGGACGGAGTGATTCGTGCGTTGCCGGCGGGGATCGTCTGCGTTCAGAACCCGTACAGCCTCCTCGCGCGAGACGACGAGGGACTGCTCTCCGTGTGCCTCCGTGAGGGAATTGCTTGGGTCCCGTACTTCCCGCTGGGAAGCGCCGTGCCGGGGATGCCGAAAGTCACCGATAGTCCGATGGTCATCCGGGTGGCGACAGAACTCGATGTCTCGCCGGCTCAAGTGGGACTCGCTTGGCTGCTCCAACACTCGCCGAACACGCTGCTCATCCCGGGGACGACCGACGTGCGACACCTCGAGGCGAACGTGGCCGCGGGGTCCGTGACTCTCGGCGCGGCCTCCGTGGAACTGCTGGGTGAAATCTCTCGGGGGTGGGCCTGAGCGCGGGACGCACTGGCATCGGTCGCGATTTCCCGCGTGCGTTCGCGGCCCGCCCAGAGTCGAGGCGTTAGCGGTATCGCCGGGGGATGCGGGCGGCTCAGCCACGCGGGAACGGCGATCGTCTGCTGAGGTAGATGATCGACGAGCGGATGTCGGCAATCTCGGGCCGTTGCGCGAGATGCAGCACGAACTCGCGGAGCTCCTCCGTCGACGGGACCGCGACATGGGCCACCAGGTCCGACGGCCCGGTCACCATGTAGACGGCGATGACATCCGGCAGGTCGGCCACGTAGTCGCAGAATTCCGCCGCGGCGGGCAGTGCCTGCGGTCGGATCTTGAGGGAGACGTGCGCCTGCACGCTGCGCCCCACCTTCGCCAAGTCGATCTCCGCGTGGAATCCGCTGATGATTCCTGATGCCGTCAGGGCGGCGATCCGAGCCGAACAGGTCGAATCGGCGATTCCGATGTCACGGGCGAGTTCGCGGTTGCTCACGCGCGCATTTTCGACGAGGCGGGCGACTATGCGGCGGTCTATGTCGTCCATTTCTTAACCTTTCGGTGAATTATCCAAAATAGTTTCGGCCCCAGACCATTGTGGCCGACATTCCTTTAGTTTGGGGCTTCGAGATTGAAAGGTGCGGGATGACGGCGGAAAAGATCGTGATCGTAGTGAGCAATCGGCTCGATGTCGGGCAGGGCGCAAATGTCGTCGGACTGTTAGGGATCAGCTTGGGACATCACGTGGAGGGGATCGTCGGGCCGGAGGTCGAGGACGCGGGCGGTCGCGTGCATGCCGGGATGAGCTCGGTGGGACTGCCGGTGTTGTCGGCGGACGAGGAGACCGTCGAGCGGCTGCACGAGGCGGCCCGTCTCGTTTCTGGCGTTCGCGTCTTCGACATCACGGATGCGGCTACGGGCGCACGTGACTATCCCGCTTACACCGCGCAGCTGCGGACCGCCGGGACGCGATGGCGGACCATCGGGCTGGCGCTCGTGGGATCCCGGCGGAGCGTCGACGCACTCACGGGCCGCCTCGGGCTGCTGCGGTGACGTCGCCGGTCGCGACAGCCGGATTCCCGGGTCGCCTCACGGTGCCGTCGCCTGACTGTATGGTGCAGGGCGACGTCGGTGGCGGATGACCGTGACAGCCGGCCGGCACGGACGCCGCGACCCGGCGGCGGGATGCGGGTGCCGAGGAGCTACGTCCGCTCGATGCCCGGCGGTGGGCGGGAATGGGTCGGCGCGAAGTCCTGGCAGTCTGAGCCTCGCCTTATCTTGCTATACACGGTAACGTGCATTGCATGGCAATCGACATAGGGGCGCAGCTGAGGAAGGGCATCGTCGAATTCTGCATCCTCGCGCTGCTTAGGCGCGAGGCGACGTACGGCTGGAAACTATCGGAGGAACTCGTCGAACGCGGTCTGATCGCCAGCATCGGCACGCTCTATCCGATCCTCGGCCGCCTGCGCGCGCAAGGACTCGTGATCCTGAGCGACCAGACCTCCGAGTCCGGCCGCCCGCGCAAGTACTACGGGCTAACGCCCGAGGGCATCCGCCAACTAGAAGAATTCACAGCGCAGTGGGCACCCTTCGCCACCACTGTCAGCGACCTCGTCGGAAAGGGAACGATCGAATGAACCCCGTAACCTCAAACCGCGCCGTCCGGTATCTGGAGCGCCTTACCGCTGCCCTCGCCGATGCGCCCTCCGACCTGCGCGAGGACGTCGTCTCCGGCGTCGGCGAGGAACTCGCCGGACTCGACGAAGTATCCGCCGACGCCCGCATCCTCGAACTCGGCGATCCCGCGCTCATTGCATCGGAAGCGCTCCGAGGGCTGCCGGCCTCTGCGACGCCGCCGTCCCGCGGGCGCTCGGGCGCATACTTGTCTCTCACTGTCGCCTTGCTCGTCGTCGGCGGGTATGTGCTGCCGGGGATCGGCTGGATCGCCGCCCTCGTCCTCGTCGGCGGGAGTGCTGTGTGGACCCGTCGCGAGAAGACAATTGCCATCGCCGCCTCGGTCGCCGTGGCGGTTCTGGGACTCGCGCTCCTGGTCGCCTTCCGCGGGCCGGAACTGGGTGTGCTCGCTCTGGTCTGTTTGCTCGCCGTGCCGTTCGTCGGCAACGTCGTGATCGGCATCTACCTCAGCCTGAAGTGGCGGGCGATCACGGTCTAGCCGGCTCGCGAATGCGTGATCCGGGATAAGGACACCGCTAGTTCCGGCTTCGAAAAGCGCTCCACACGCGATGCAGCAGTCGGAGCCTCGGATTACCCTCGGCTGCGGATTGCGAGTCGCCGCGGGCGATCACCATGCGCAACCGGCCGGCACGACGCCGAACACGGACCTGCTCATACGTGTCGACGGCTGTATGGGGACGGCCGGCCATTACCCTCGCTGCCTGTGGCGACCTCGACCATGATGGCGATCCCGAAGCCGCCGGGGAACATCTCGAAGGCTCTCGAGAAATGCCAATGCGAAAGCTCAGTATCGGATAAAAGCCGAACGGCCACCCCAAACCCGTTGTCGGGGTTTGGAATGGCCGTCTGACTTGCACTTTCTGTGGATCCAAGGGGATTCGAACCCCTGACCCCCTGCATGCCATGCAGGTGCGCTACCGGGCTGCGCCATGGACCCATTCAGTTGTTGTGACCGCTTCGATTACTCGAAAAGGCAACTTGTAAAGATTACTACATAACTTCGGTGCTCCAAACCGCACGGACGCATTTCGGAAACAAAGTCGGGGCAAACTAGGAAAATGTCCGCGATACCGATCACCGTCTCCGTCACCCGAACCGTCGCTCCCGAGCGCGCCAAGGAGGCGGCCGCGTGGGCGCGTGCCGGGCAGGAACTGGCGAGCAGTAGCCCGGGTTACCTCGGCTCCGGTTGGATTCGCCCCGACCCCGAGTCATCCGAATGGCACATGCTCTACCGGTTCGCCGACGAGGCGAGCCTCACCGCGTGGGAGAAATCGCCGGAACGCGCCTGGTGGGTCGACAGCGCGGTTGGACTGGTCGAGCACTCCCCCGAACTGCGGCGTACCGGCATCGAGGGATGGTTCGACGAACCGACGTCGGTCGACGTGATCGCGCACGCAGCGCCGACTCCCCCGCGCTGGAAGCAGGCGGTGGCGATCTTCATCGTCTTCTTCCCGCTGAGCCTGCTCGCCAACTGGCTGCTGTCGTTCGTGAACGGCGACTGGCCGCTCGCTCTGCGCGTTCTCGTGCTCACCGTCTCGGTCACCCCGATCATGACCTATTTCGCCCTGCCAGCGGTCACCAGGGCGCTGCGCCCCTGGCTGCTGGGCAGCGCCACTCGGAGGTAATACCCAGCGTTCTGATTAGTGTGGAGTGATGACTCAGAAACTGAGAACATCTTCCGCCGTCGGAATCGCTGTACTCGCGGGCACTGTGGTCTCGCTCGCGGGGTGCACCGCCGAGACTCCCGAGGTCGAGCCGATCACACAGAGCAACGGCGCCCAGTCGGCGACGCCGACGGCCGGTCCCGACGGGTCGGAGGGCCTGCCGATCAGTGTCGACGGCATACCTGCCTGGGCCGCACAGGCGGTGCCTCAGGGCGGCGACCCCGGATTCGCCGGCGGGTACTCGGGCTGGCTCAGCCAAGAGACGGGCGGCGGTATGACGTCGTTCTCGCAGTCGATGCTGCCCGGCGACTACACGGTGACCGCGGCGTGCAACGGCGAGTCGTTCATCCAGCTCACCCTGTCGTCGATCGACGGCACCGAGCTCACCACACAGGCGATCGACTGCGCGAACGCGACGACGCGCGAGTTCGCGGTCACCGTTCCCGTCGAGGGCCTGCACACCGACCTCGAGTTGAAATCCGACCCCGTGATCTACGCGGTCGCGTTCCAGAAGACAGCCTGAGTTGTCAACAGACGGATGCCCGCCCCACCGAAGCGGGACGGGCATCCGATCTGAAAGAAGAGCTACTTGGTGACGGGCACGACGAGGCCGCCCCAGGTCTCGTTGATGTAGTCGGCCGTCTCGTCCGAGGTCAGCAGCTCGTAGAGCTTGGTGACGCGGGGGTCGTCCTGCAGCGCCTCGGTCGTGGCGAGCACGTTGACGTACGGGCTGTCCGAGCCCTCGATCAAGATCGCGTCGTCGGCGGTGAGGCCGGCCGGAAGCGCGAACGAGATGGTGACGAACGCCGTGTCGACGTCGGGAACCGACTGGGCGAGCGTGGCGTTCTCGATCTCGACGAACTCGAAGTCCTGGGGGTTGTCGGTGATGTCGGCGAGCGTGGTGGGCTCGTCGGTGGTCTCGATCAGGCCCTCGGCGGCGAGGATCTTGAGCGCGCGTCCCTCGTTCGTCGGGTCGTTCGGGATCGCGATCTTCGCGCCCTTCTTCAGGTCGTCGAGGCTGTCGATCTTGTCGCTGTAGAACGCGGCGCTCGGCAGGTATGCCTCGCCGACGCTCACGAGGGAGTCGTTCGACGCCTCGTTGTAGGTGGCGAGGAAGTTGGCGTTCTGGAAGAGGTTGGCGTCGGTGGATCCGTCGCTCACCGACAGGTTCGGGGTGTTGTAGTCGGTGAAGGGCACGAACTCGATGTCGAGTCCGGCGTCGGCTGCGAGGTTGTCCTGCACCCAGGTGAGGATGTCGCCGGCGGGGGTCTGCAGGGCGCCGACCTTGATCGTGCCGAGGTCGGTCACGTCGGGGTTGGTCGCGGCGGGCTCGCTCGAGGCGCAAGCCGACAGGCCGATCGACAGCACGGCGATGGCAGCGGCGGCACCAGCAAGGCGCGCGCTACGGAAGTTGATACGCATGTGATTCTCTTCTCTTGGTTGTGTTCGGTGATGCAAACGCGGCCGTGATGCTGACTTCGGCCGCAGGGGAAAACTAGTGGGCGTCGGCGGCCTTGAGCTCGAGAGCCTCGACGGATTTGGCCCGTCCGGCATCGGACGAGGTGCGGGCGAACTTCTTGGCGAAGTGTGTCGCGATGGCGGCGAGCGTCTGCACGATGATGAAGATGATGATGATGACGGCCACGATGTGGATGGTCGAGTAACGCTGGTAGCCGTAGCGGAAGGCGACGTCGCCGAGGCCGCCGCCGGCGACGGTTCCGACCATGGCCGAGAAGTTGATGATGGATGTCACGGTGGTGGCCAGTCCGAGCAGCATGCTCGGCAGCGCCTCGGGTACGAGCACCTTTCGCACGATCTGCCAGCGGCTCGCTCCGAGCGAGTTTGCCGCTTCGGTGAGCCCGGGGTCGATCTCTTTCAGGGCGATCTCGACCATGCGGGCGAAGAACGGGATGGCCACGAGCGAGAGCGGCACGATCGCCGCGGTGGAGCCGATGAAGGTTCCGACGACGAGCCGCGTGAACGGGATCACGGCGATCATCAGGATGATGAACGGGATCGACCGGCCGAGGTTGACGATGAAGTCGAGCACGCGGTTGATGATGCGTCCCGCGGTGCGCGAACCGAACGGGCTGGCGAATAGACCGCCGCGTTCGGTTCCGACGAGCAGGATGCCCAGCGGCAGTCCCACGATGATCGTCACGACGAGCGCGATGGAGACCATGTAGAGAGTCTGGCCGGTGCCGAGAATCAGCACGTCGACGAGGTCGCTCCAGAACTTGGGGTCGGAGGTGTCGTTCACGCTGCGTCTCCTACGATTTCGACGAGTAGACCTTGGGCCCGCAGGTCGGCGATGGCCGCCGAGATGGTCTGCGGGCTGCCGGGGAGTTCGAGGCGGGTGCGCCCGGCCTGGTTGCCGGCGATCGTCTCGATGGTCGCGCCGAGGATGCTGACGTCGATCGAGTGGTCGCGGGCCAGCTGCGCGATGACGGGCCGGTCGGCCGATCCCCCGCTGAAGGTGATGTCGACGACGGTGCCGGTGGTGCCGGCCGGAACCTCGCCGAGCGGGAACAGGTCGTGTGCGAGACGTGATCCCGGAGTCGAGATGAGTTCGACGAGCTTGCCCTGCTCGGCGATGCGCCCGCGTTCGATGAGCGCGGCCGAGTCGCAGATCGTCTTGACGACGTCCATCTCGTGGGTGATGAGCAATACGGTGAGGCCGAGTTCGCGGTTGATGGTCTTGAGCAGGTCGAGGATCGAGCGGGTCGTCTCGGGGTCGAGCGCGCTCGTCGCCTCGTCGGAGAGCAGCACGCTCGGGCGGGCGGCGAGTGCGCGGGCGATGCCGATGCGCTGCTTCTGCCCGCCGGAGAGCTGGGCCGGGTAGGCGTCGGCTTTCGCCGAGAGGCCCACGAGCTCGAGGATCTCGCCGGCACGCGAGCGTCGTTCGCGGCCGTCGACGCCGACGACCTCGAGGGCCAGTTCGACGTTTCCGCGCACGGTGCGGCTGGAGAGCAGGTTGAAGTGCTGGAAGATCATGCCGATGCCCTGGCGCGCGATGCGCAGGTCGCGGTCGGCGAGGCTCGTGACGACCCTGCCGTCGACGGTGATGGTTCCGGCATCCGGCCGTTCGAGGAGGTTGACCGTGCGAATGAGGGTGCTCTTGCCCGCGCCGCTCTGACCGACCACGCCGAAGATCTCGCCGCGTCCCACCTCGAGACTGACGTCGTCGAGCGCGAGGGTCGCGCCGGCACCCGCCCCGAAAGACTTGCTGACGTGACTGATCGAAATCATGCGTTTACCCGGGTTCGTGCGCGACGGAAAGAGACGTCACGCACCATTGGGCGACGGAACTGCTCATTGTGGCGCGGACGACGGCCGCGGTCCAACTCGTGTTACGCCGTGTGTCGTTTGGCGGAACATGCGGCAAAGCCGCTGGTTATTCGGCGTTCTCCGTGACGGTCTCCGACTCGGCCGCGGCGGTGTCGGGCTCGTCGACGATCGGGGCGGCGCCCGCGACGTCGAGAGGGATCGACGGGCAGTCCTTCCAGAGGCGCTCGAGCGAGTAGTACATGCGGTCTTCCTCGTGGAAGACGTGGACGATGATGTCGCCGAAGTCGAGGAGGATCCAGCGACCCTCGGCACGGCCTTCGCGGCGCAGCGTTTTGGCGCCGGCCTCGAGCATCTTGTCTTCGATCTCGCCGGCGATGGCGACGACGTTGCGCTCGTTGCGGCCGGTAGCGATGAGGAAGATGTCGGTGAGGGGAAGCGGGCCGGACACGTCGAGGGCGACGATGTCTTCGGCCTGCTTGGAGTCGGCGGCGACGGCCGCCACGTTGACGAGTTCGCGGGCGCGAGGAGAAGCAGTCACTGGGTCCTTAAGAGTGGGTGTGTGAAAGAAGATTTCACGATTAGAAGATGTTGAAGACGAATCCGGCGATGAGGAGGCCGAATACTCCGACGGCGAGAACGCCAGCGGTCACCAACAGGATGGTGAGAACGCGGTTGTTCTGTTTGCGGCCGGGCTCGATTCCACCGCGGGTTGCGGTGTGGCTGCTGACCGCGGTGATCGCACGCACGGGAGCAGAGTCGGTGTTCGGGATTTCGTTGTCGAAAGCGTCGAAGAGGTGGTCGACCTCGGGGTCGTCGTAGTGGCGCGAGTCGCGGCCGGTCGTGCCGACGCTGCCCGGGAGGTTGATCGTGCCGGTGACCATGATCTCGCCGGTGGCGTTGAGCACCGAAGAGAAGTCGTCGCGCTGCGGGATCATCGGCAGCACGAGCGCGTTGGTCGTGGTCGCGACGTTTCCGCCGCCGACATCGCGGCTGAGCGTGTTCTCGAACGGCTGGTTCTCGTCGTCGAGCTCGGCCTGGCGTGACCAGTGGCCGATCGGCGGCGTGTACGCGGCGCTGTCGGTCTCGCCGGGCGTCGAGGTGTCTGTCGGGGTCGCGGGGTCGGTCGCGGCCGGGTTCACCAGGAACGAGAACGGTGCGTTATCGACGGCGGGCTTCGCGGGCTCGTCGGAAACGACGGATGCTGCAGCCTGCTCGTCACCGTCGCGGGCGGGCACGACGGGGCTGGCGGGCTCTTGCGGCGACCGGGTGAGGGCTTCGAACTCCGCCATCGCGTCGGACAGTGCCGACTGCGGTGCCGCTACCGGCTCGATGAGCGGCGGGATGAAGACGGCGTCGGTGTTCGTCGGCTGCACGTCGAGCGGCTCGGGGGTGTGCTCGGGCTCGTCGGGCTGCTGCGCCTGCTCGGCTTCGGGCTCCTGGAAGACCAGTTCGACGTCGGGGGCGGCGTCGTTCTCGGCAGGCGCGACCTCGGGGGTGGCTGCCTCGGCGGGCGCGGCATCGGCGGGCGCGGCGTCGGTGGGCTCTTCTTCGGTCGGCTGGTCGCCGGTCTCCCCTGCGGCCTCGGCTTCTGCGGCAGCCTGGGCGGCGCGCATGGCACGCCATTCGCGGCGGCTCAGCGTGCGCTCTTCGGGGGCCACCTCGACGGGTGCGACGAGGGCAACGGGTTCGGCGACGACGATCGGCTCGCCGACCGGCACCGCGGGCTCGGCCGTGGTGCCGGCTCCGGCATCCGCTGATTCAGGCTGGTTCTCGGTCGCTTCGTTCTCAGTCGCTTCGTTCTCGGTCGCGTCGTTCGCGTCATCGACGACGGCTTCGGGGGCGAGCAGGTCGGAGAAGAGGGAGTCGAACGACGGTTCGGCCGCCGGCTCGGGCTGCTCGGCCGGGGTCGGCTCGGCGTACGGCGAGACGTAGCCGAACGCCGGAGCGCCCTGAGTCTGGTAGTCGAGGGGTACGGACTGGTCGTCGGAGGGAGTCCAGTCGTTGGCCGACTGCGATTCGGCTCGTGCGGTCGACAGCTCGGGGCTGAAGTCGCGCAGTCGGAATCCGGGGTGGCCGGCGTCGTCGCTGGTCGCCTCGACCTGGTCGGCGAACGGGAAGGCTTTGGGGATGGCGGAGTCGGTGAGAACCGGGGCTGACTCGGCGTCGGTGCCGTCGGCCGCAGCGGTCGGCTCGCCGGCAGCAGCGTCGGTACTCGCAGAGTCGGTACCGGACGGCTCGGCGTTCGAGACCTGCACGAGTCCCTCGGGGGCGGCTGCGCGGGCGCGGCGGCCCGACGGCGCGCGGTCGGCCTCTGCGGAGTCGTCGATTTCTTCCGCACGGGATCGTTCCTGGCGGAGAGCTCGCCTCGACAGTGGAGGCTGATCCTGGTGGGTGGTCATTAAATACTCCGATACAAGTGGTGCTTGGAGATGTATTGAACTACACCATCGGGAACCAAATACCAGACCGGGAATCCCCGGCTCACCCGGCTTCTGCAATCTGTAGAGGAGATCGCTAGCGCCGGCACTTCTAACAAGCTTACGCCCTGCTCAGGTAAACCGGAAATAGACAGCGGGTGTCCCGGCCGGCTCACAGCGATGAAGTGCGCGAGCGGCCAGACCTGCTCGACGTCTTTCCAGTCGAGGATCTGGGCGATGGCGTCGGCGCCGCTGATGAAGAAGATGTCGGCGTTGGGACGGGCGGCATGGATGTCGCGCAGGGTGTCGATCGTGTAGGTCGGCCCTTTACGGTCGATGTCGACCCGGCTCACGGTGAACCTCGGGTTCGCCGCGGTCGCGATGACCGTCATCAGATAGCGGTGCTCGCCCTCGGTGACGGCGTACTCCGACTTCATCCACGGTTGGCCCGTGGGTACGAAGATGACCTCGTCGAGATCGAACTTCTGCTGCACCTCGCTCGCGGCGACGAGGTGACCGTTGTGGATGGGGTCGAAGGTTCCGCCCATCACTCCGACACGAGCTCGGCGCTGGGCGCCCTCGGTCACGCGAGTCCCCTAGTGGCCGGGGGTGTGCTGGTCGTCGTGCGTGGTGTCGGTCTTGTCGCTGTGACGGTTCGCCACGTCGCGGTAGCTCCAGACGACGACGCCGAGCACCAGGAACACTGCGAAGGCGATCGCGGCGTACCCGTAGGGGCTCATGGGCAGCTCGTGCGACTCTTCAGCGGCAGCGGTAATCAGGCTGGTGATCAGCGACATGTGGTTCTCCATTCAAAGACGTGTAAAGCTTAGCCGCGTGCCTGACCGGAACCGCGCACAATCCACTTGGTCGAGGTCAATTCACCGAGACCCATCGGGCCGCGCGCGTGCAGTTTCTGGGTCGAGATGCCCACTTCGGCCCCGAATCCGAACTCGCCGCCGTCGGTGAACCGGGTCGACGCGTTCACCATCACGACCGCGGAGTCCACCTCGGCGAGGAAACGCTCGGCGTTGCCGAGGTCGTTGGTAATGATCGACTCGGTGTGGTGGGTGGAGTAGTCGCGGATGTGCTGCATCGCGCCGTCGAGGTCGTCGACGACGCGCACGGCTAGGTCGAGCGACATGTACTCGGTCGACCAGTCGGCGTCGGTCGCGGCCACGACGTCGGCGAAAACGGCGCTCGCACGCTCGTCGGCGTGGATCGTCACCCCCGACTCGCGGAGCTTGGCGAGAACGGGCGGAAGAAGACGGGCCGCGGATGACTCGTGCACCAGCAGCGTCTCGAGGGCGTTGCACACGCTGGGGCGCTGCACCTTCGCGTTGTGCACGATGTCGACGGCCATCTGCTCGTCGGCGCTGGCGTCGAGGAACACGTGCACGACGCCCGCGCCCGTCTCGATGACCGGAACCTTCGACTGGGCGACCACGGCGTTGATGAGATCGGCACTGCCCCGCGGAATGAGCACGTCGACGTAGCCGCGCGCCTGCATCAGCTGCGTTGCGCCCTCGCGCCCGAACTCGTCGATCGTCTGCACCGCGTCGACCGGCAGGCCCACGCTCGCGAGCGCGCCCTGGATCACGTCGACGAGCACGCGGTTGGTGTTCTCGGCGGCCGATCCGCCGCGCAGCACCACGGCGTTGCCGCTCTTCAGCGCGAGGGCCGCGATGTCGATCGTCACGTTCGGGCGCGCCTCGTAGATGGCGCCGATGACGCCGAACGGCACACGCACCTGGCTGAGGCTGAGGCCGTTGGGCAGCGTGCTGCCGCGCACGACGACGCCGACGGGATCGGTGAGCGCCACGATCTCGTTCACGGCCTGCGCGAGCGACGACAACCGCGCGGCGTCGAGGCGCAAGCGGTCTTGCAGCCCGGCCGAGAGCCCGTTCTCCCGCCCGTTGGCGAGGTCGAGGTCGTTGGCGGTGATGATGCGGTCGGCGTGGGCGACCACGGCGGCGGCGATCGCCTCGAGTGCCGCATTCTTGAGGTCGGTTTTCACCGTGGCGAGCACGCGGGATGCAGCGCGGGCGGCTTCGAGCTTCTGCGTGAACGACTGGGTTACAACGGCGGTATCGGTCATAGCGCCAAGCTTACGACCGGCGCGAGGGGCTGGCACTGCCGCGATACCCGTGCGACTCTGGGCCGAAACCGCAGCCGCAGGAAGGGCTCCCAGGGTATGACCGACTTCGTGACATCCGTCGACGGCACACGCATCGCGTTCGACCGCGTCGGCGACGGGCCGCCCATCGTGCTCGTCGGCGGCGCGACGCAGTTTCGCGCGTTCGACCCGACGACCGCCGAGCTCGCGAGCGAGCTCGCCGAGCGCGGGTTCACCGTGGTCGACTACGACCGGCGCGGGCGTGGAGAGAGCGGCGACACCGCGCCGTTCGCCGTCGAGCGCGAGGTAGAAGACATCGCGGCGCTGATCGCCGCGGTCGGCGGCAGCGCGGCGCTCTACGGCAGCTCGTCGGGAGCGGCGCTCTGCCTCTGGGCCGCGGCCGCGGGGCTGCCCATCACGGCGCTCGTGCTCTGGGAGCCGCCGTTCGAACTCGAGGGCACCCATGACCGCGACTGGCTCACCGGGCTCGAAGAGCGCATCGCCGCCGACGACCGGGAGGGCGCGGCCGAGTTCTTTATGCGCGACATGCCGCCCGAGTGGGTGGAGAGCGCGAAGACCAGCGACGCGTGGACGACGCTCGTGTCGATAGCGCCGACGATGGTCTACGACGCTGCGGCGTTAGAACGCACGCAGCACGCGTCCTGGCGCGAGAACTGGGCGGGCGTGACGGCGCCGACGCTCGTGGTGATCGGCGAGCAGACCTTGCCGATCTTCCCGCCGGTGGCCGACGCCCTGGTCGCCGCGTTGCCGAACGCGAGCCAGCGCCGCATCGACGCGTCGCACCAGGATTGGGATCCGGACGACATGGCGACGGTGATCGCCGAATTCGTCAGAGGCTCTTAGCCTCGAACCAGGTGCCCACCTCGGCGCCCGAGAGCGCCGCCGACACGTCGCCGGTCGAAGCGAGCAGAACCGGAGTGCCCGACGCGGCCGCGAGCTTCGCTGCGGCGACCTTGGTGCCTGCTCCCCCGGTTCCGACGCCCGCGGCGCCGATGTCGCCGAACTCGACTTCGCTCAGGTCGTCGTCGAACGCGACCTCGGTGATCTTCACCGCGCCGGGTTCGAGCGGCGGCCGCGTGTACAGGGCGTCGATGTCGGACAGCAGCACGAGCAGGTCGGCGTGCACGAGTTGCGAGACGAGCGCGGCGAGCCGGTCGTTGTCGCCGAAGCGGATCTCATGCGTCGCGACGGTGTCGTTCTCGTTCACGATCGGCAGGATGCGCAGGTCGAGCAGGCGTTCCATCGCGCGTTGGGCGTTGCCGCGGTGGGTGGGGTTCTCGAGGTCGCCGGCCGTAAGCAGAACCTGGCCGGCGACGATCTTGAACCGGCGCAGGCTGTCTTGGTAGCGGTAGATGAGCAGGTTCTGCCCCACGGCCGCCGCCGCTTGCTGGGTAGCCAGGTCGGTCGGGCGGGCGTCGAGGTTGAGAAAAGGGATGCCCGTGGCGATCGCACCCGACGACACCAGGATCACCTCGCAGCCGCGACCGTGCGCCGCCGCGAGGGCGTCGACGAGCGGCGCGATCTGGCCGACGTTCTCGCCGCTGATCGACGACGAGCCGACCTTCACGACGATGCGCTTGGCTGTGACGATCTCGGAACGGGAATGGATCTGGTTAGTCACGGTCGTCCGCGGTGTCGCGTTCGATCGCGAAGCCCTCGTCGTCGTTCCAGACGCCGCCGGCGCGCTCCTTCTCCAGCTCTGCACGGGCCGCCGTCTTGGCGTCCATACGCTCGAGGTAGTTCGCGCGACGGGTCTTGCTCGTCAGGCGGCGTCCTTCTTCGAGGCGGGGGTCGGTTCCACGCGGGCTCGCGACGAGCTCGGCAGCGGAGGCCACGGTGGGCTCCCAGTCGAAGACGACTCCGCCCTCGGGGCCGATCATCACTGTCGAGCCGGGAACCGCGCCCGACTTGAACAGTTCGGTCTCGACGCCCAGCTTGGCCAGGCGGTCGGCGAGGAAGCCCACGGCCTCGTCGTTGGTGAAGTCGGTCTGCTGCACCCAGCGCTCCGGCTTGGTGCCGATGACGCGGTAGACGTTGCCGAACGAACCGCCCTCGATCTTGATGACGAATTCGACCTCGTTGACGGCGCGGGGGCGGATGATGATGCGCGGCTTCGCGACCTCTTTCGCCTTCTCGACGCGGTCGGCCTCGACCAGCTCGGCGAGGGCGAACGAGAGCTCGCGCAGGCCTGCACGGGACACGGCCGACACCTCGAAGACGCGGTAGCCGCGGGCCTCGAGGTCGGGGCGAACGAGGTCGGCTAGCTCTTTGCCCTCGGGCACGTCGGTCTTGTTCAACGCGATGAACTGCGGACGGTCGAGCAGCGGGATCTGGCCCTCGGGTACCGGGTAGGCGGCGAGTTCGCCGAGGATGATGTCGAGGTCGCTGAGCGGGTCGCGGCCCGGGTCGAGCGTTCCGCAGTCGAGCACGTGCAGCAGTGCCGAGCAGCGCTCGACGTGGCGCAAGAACTCGAGGCCGAGGCCCTTGCCCTCGCTCGCGCCCTCGATGAGGCCGGGAACGTCGGCGACCGTGTAGCGGGTCTCGCCCGACTCGACGACACCGAGGTTGGGGTGCAGCGTGGTGAAGGGGTAGTCGGCGATCTTGGGCTTGGCCGCCGACATCGCGGCTACCAGGCTGGACTTGCCGGCCGACGGGTAACCGACGAACGCGACATCCGCCACGACCTTCAGTTCGAGACGTACGTCACCTTCGAAACCGAGGGTTCCGAGGAGTGCGAATCCGGGGGCCTTGCGCTTGGTGGAGGCGAGGGCAGCGTTGCCGAGCCCGCCCATTCCGCCGGCGGCAGCGACGTAGCGCATGCCGTGCTCGTTCATGTCGAGGATCTCGTTGCCCTCGGCGTCTTTGACGACCGTTCCGACGGGGACGAGCAGCACCATTTCTTCGCCCGACGTGCCGGCCTTGTGGTCGCCCTGTCCGGGCTGGCCGTGGTCCGACTTGCGGTGGGGCGAGCGGTGGTAGTTCAGCAGCGTCGTCGTCTGCACGTCGCTGACGAGCACGATGTCGCCGCCGTTGCCGCCGTTGCCGCCATCGGGGCCGGCGAGAGGCTTGAACTTCTCGCGCTTGACCGACACACAGCCGTTGCCGCCGTGCCCTGCGCGAAGGTGCAGGGTGACCTGGTCGACGAACGATGCCATGAGTTTTTTCCTTGATAAACCACGTAAGGGGCGAGCCGAAGCTCGCCCCTCACGCTAAACGATTGTGCAGCTGACTACGCAGCCACCACGATGTTGATGACCTTGCGGCCACCCTTCTGGCCGAACTCGACCGAACCGGCGGCGAGGGCGAACAGGGTGTCGTCGCCGCCACGGCCGACGTTGACGCCGGGGTGGAAGTGCGTGCCACGCTGGCGGACGATGATCTCGCCGGACTTGACGACCTGGCCGCCGAAGCGCTTGACGCCGAGGTACTGCGCGTTGGAGTCGCGACCGTTACGGGAGGAGCTTGCGCCCTTTTTGTGTGCCATGAGTTGTCAGCCCCTTAGTTGATGGAAGTGATCTTGATACGGGTCTGCTCCTGGCGGTGGCCCTGGCGCTTCTTGTATCCGGTCTTGTTCTTGAACTTCTGGATGACGATCTTCGGTCCGCGGAGGTCGTTCAGAACCTCAGCAACGACCTTGACGTCCGCAAGCGCTTTCGCGTCATGCGTGATCTTGTCGCCATCAACGAGCAGCACGGGGGCGAGCTCGACATTGCCGTCTTTGTCGGCCTGGATGCGGTCGAGAACGACAATCGTGCCGACCTCTACCTTTTCCTGCCGACCACCGGCGCGCACAACTGCGTAAACCACTTGGTAACCCTAACTTTCGGAAGCTTATGGCGATCATCGCGGCCTTAGGCCAGCGCACACCAAGGGCCAACACTAGCCGATATTCATAGCTGAGGTCAAACCGCAGCGAAACCAGCGTACGAACGCCGGTAATTGGAAATCGAACAGCGTGGCCGCTATTTGATGACCAG
>Ga0247811_1000271_pt1 | contig 17561 bp, 19 predicted proteins | sample UWRJL134311R1_FD_189018 | JGI IMG/M metagenome (GOLD analysis project Ga0247811, IMG submission 189018) | Plant litter microbial communities from Arlington Agricultural Research Station in Wisconsin, United States - UWRJ-L134-311R-1 | ecosystem: Environmental > Terrestrial > Plant litter >...
AGGCACGCTGAAGTCGGCGGGCGGCACGTTCTGCAGGTTCTCGATCTGCCGGATCGCTTCCCAGCCGATGAAGCCGACGAGTCCGCCGGTGAGCGGCGGGTGGCCGTCGACGTGCGGGGTGCTCCAGCGTTCGTGCAGGTGCGCGAGGGCGGCGAGGGGGCCGGATGGCGCGTCGGAGCCGATGAAGTCCGCACCCAGTGCCCGCTCGGCGGTCATGCCGTAGTCGAGCCACGCGTACTGCTGGTCGCGCTGGGTGAGCACGCCGAAGCTCGCGGCGCCCACGAACGAGAAGCGCGACCAGATGCCGCCCTGCTCCGCCGACTCGAGCAAGAACGTGCCGGGCTTGCCCATCGCGAGCTTGCGGTAGATGCCGACCGGCGTCTCGCCGTCGGCGAAGAGCTCGCGGATGACGGGTACGACGCGGTGCCCGGCGTCGAGCCGCTGCTCGAAGTCGGCCCTGCCCGTGGTGCTCGTCATGCGGCGTGCCCGATCCTGGGCGAGAGCGGGTCGACGTCGAAGCAGGCGTGCGCGCCGGTGTGGCAGGCGGGCCCGATCTGGTCGACGGTGACGAGCAGCGTGTCGGCGTCGCAGTCGAGTGCCGCGCCGCGCACGAATTGCACATTGCCGCTCGTGTCGCCCTTGCGCCAGTATTCCTGACGGCTGCGCGACCAGTAGGTGACCCGGCCCTCGGTGAGCGTGCGGCGCAACGCCTCGGCGTTCATGTAGCCGAGCATGAGTACCTCTTTCGAGTCCCACTGCTGCACGATCGCCGGCATCAGCCCGCCGTCTTTGAACGCGGCGCGCTCGATGACGGCCTCCACGGTCTCCGCAGTGAGTTCGATCGACTCGGTCATCGTGTAACAACTCCAGACTCGGCCAGCGCGCGCTTCACGTCGCCGACTGTCAATTCTCCATTGTGGAACACGGATGCCGCCAGAACCGCGTCGGCGCCGGCCGCGATGGCCGGGGCGAAGTGTTCAAGCTTTCCGGCTCCCCCGCTCGCGATCACGGGCACACGGCTGAGCTCGCGCATGACTGTGATCAGCTCGAGGTCGTAGCCCGTCTTCATCCCGTCGGCGTCGATCGAGTTGACCAGCAGCTCGCCGGCCCCGCGCTCGATCGCCTCGACTGCCCAGGCGAGGGCGTCGATGTCGGTCTCGGTGCGGCCGCCGTGCGTGGTGACGACGAAGCCGCTCGCGACCCTCTCGCTGCGCTTCACGTCGAGGCTGAGCACGACGCACTGGGCGCCGAACCGGTCGGCGATCTCGCCGATCAGGTCGGGCCGGGCGATCGCGGCGCTGTTCACACCGACTTTGTCGGCTCCGCTGCCCTGCAGCTTCGCGACGTCTTCGGTGCTGCGCACGCCGCCGCCGACGGTGAGCGGGATGAAGACCTGCTCCGCGGTGGCGCGCACGACGTCGTACATCGTGTCGCGGTTGTCGACGGTGGCCTTCACGTCGAGGAAGGTGATCTCGTCGGCACCCTGCTCGTAATAGGCGCGGGCGAGCTCGATCGGGTCGCCCGCGTCACGCAGGTTGAGGAAGTTGACGCCCTTGACCACACGGCCGGCGGCGACGTCGAGACACGGGATGACACGCACGGCGACGCCCACGGTCAGATCCTCGCGGCGTGGATCGAGCTGACGAGGATGGCCCGGGCGCCCAGATCGTAGAGCGCGTCCATCACGTGGTTGGTGTCGGCGCGGTGCACCATCGCGCGCACGGCGACCCATTCGGGGTCGTGCAGCGGCGAGATCGTGGGGCTCTCGAGCCCCGGCGTGATCGCGGTGGCCGCCTCGAGCAGGGCGACGGGCACGTCGTAGTCGACGAGCACGTACTGGCGGGCCACGAGCACTCCCTGCAGGCGGCGCTGCAGGGTCGCGATGCCGGCGAGGTCGGTCTTGGCGCTGATGAGCACGGCGGTCGATTCGAGGATCACCGGGCCGAAGATCTCGAGACCCTGGGCCCGCAGGGTCGAGCCGGTGCTCACGACGTCGGCGACGGCATCCGCGACCCCGAGGTTGATCGCGGACTCGACCGCTCCGTCGAGGCTGACGAGTTTGGCGGTGACGCCGTGACGGGCGAGGAAGTCGCCGACGAGGCCCGGGTAGCTGGTGGCGACGCGCACACCCTCGAGGTCGCTCAGTTCAGCGAACTCGCCGGGGCGGCCCGCGAAACGGAAGGTGGAGCCGCCGAAGTCGAGGGCGGCGATCTCGGCCGCCTCGGAGCCGGAGTCGAGCAGCAGGTCGCGGCCGGTGATGCCGACGTCGAGAGCGCCCGAGCCGACGTAGGTGGCGATGTCGCGGGGGCGGAGGTAGAAGAACTCGACGTCGTTGCGCGGGTCGCTCGCGCTCAGCGCGCGCGGGTCACGACGGCCGAGGTAGCCGGCCTCGAGCAGCATTTCGGCGGCGGTCTCGCTCAGTGAACCCTTGTTGGGCACTGCAATTCTCAGCATGTTAAGCCTTTGTGTGGAAGTGATGGATGACGCAGAAGGGAGCGGGCTCTACAGATGTCGGTAGACATCGGCGAGGCTGAGACCCTTCGCGATCATCATGACCTGCACGTGGTACATCAGCTGCGAGATCTCTTCGGCAGCCTCGGTGTCACTCTGGAACTCGGCGGCCATCCACACTTCGGCGGCCTCTTCGACGATCTTCTTGCCGATGGCATGAACGCCGGCGTCGAGTTCTGCAACGGTGCCAGACCCCTCGGGGCGCGACACGGCCTTCTCGCTCAGCTCGGCAAACAGGTCGTCGAAAGTTTTCACGGGTCAAGGTTACTAGGCGCGGCGGGTGCACCGCGCACGGCCGCTGCTAGAAGGCGCTGCCGCCGGCGCGGTGCGTCGACGTCGACATGGCGTTGCCGAGAGCGCTCGACTGCTCGGCGCTCGGCAGATCGCGGGGGTCGAGATGGTCTTGGTAGTCGTCTGCCCGGCGCTCGCGCCAGATGAGCAGAACGCTGATGGCCACGATGAGAACGGCGAGGCCGATCGCGAAGTAGAGCAGGAACATGGGGACTCCGTCCTTTGCCCCACCGTATCCCGGCCGCCCGGCAATAGCGAGCAATCGTGGTGAACGCGAACGGGCCCGCCGATTGCTCGACGGGCCCGTTTACTCGATCTGCTGCTACTTGGTGCCCAGCAGGTCGATCACGAAGGTGAGGGTGCGGCCGGAGAGGCGGTGTCCGCCACCGACGGGGCCGTAAGCGAGCTCGGCGGGAACGATGAGCTGGCGACGGCCGCCCACCTTCATGCCGGGGATGCCCTGCTGCCAACCGGCGATGAGGCTGCCGAGCGGGAAGTTGATGCTCTGGCCGCGGCTCCAGCTGGAGTCGAACTCTTCGCCGCTCTCGAAATCGACGCCGAGGTAGTGCACGTCGACGGTCGCGCCGGGCTGAGCTTCGGCTCCGGTTCCCTCTTCGATGTCAATGATCACGAGTTCGGTGGGCTCGGGGCCCTCGTAGAACTCGACTTCGGGCTTGGTCTTGGGTGAATCAGTCATGGCTCCATCCAACCAGATCAGGGCGGGGCGGCGGGCGGGTTGCGGGGCGGGTACGCCCACGGCGCAATCACGGCCGTGCGCGGGTTTCGCCGCGTTCGGCATTCCGGACGGATCGGCGCGGCCGCGGGGTGTGCCCGCGCGGTGACGCGGGTGCGGGTGCCGTCGGCGCATCCGTCTTGAATCACGCACGCGACCGGTTCACAACTCAGGCAGATTCGCTGGAAGGATGACGCGGGGCCCGGTATCGCGCCAGCGCGGTCACCACGACCCAAGATTCTGCCTGAGTTACGCCAGCACCCCGGCGCGCACCGCGAGAGCCGTCGCGGCGGTGGAGGCGGTGCGGGCGACCGCACGCTCGTCGACGCGGGTGAGCTCTCCGTCGGCGACGACGGTGCGTCCGTGCACGAACAGGCGGGTGATCGGCGGCTGTGCGCCCAGCGTGAGAGCTGCCACGGGGTCGGCGATGCCGGCGTGCTCCACCCCGTCGACGCGCCACAGGACGATGTCGGCGAGCTTGCCGACCTCGATCGAGCCGATCTCGTTCTGGCGGCCGAGCACGCGCGCGCCGCCCATGGTCGCGACGTAGAGGCCTTGGCGGCCGGTCATCCCGTCGGCGCCCGCGCGAAGCCTGTTCATCAGCACCGCCTGGCGGATCTCGGTGCCGAGCTGGCCCGACTCGTTCGACGCGGATCCGTCGACGCCGAGGCCCACGGGCACTCCGGCGGCGAGCAGCTGCGGCACCGGCGCGATGCCGGCGGCGAGGCGGGCATTCGACGACGGGCAGTGCGCGACTCCGGTGCCGGTCGCGGCGAACCGGTCGATGGCGTGTCCGTCGAGGTGCACGCAGTGCGCCATCCAGACGTCGTCGCCGAGCCAGCCCAGGTCGTCGAGGTACTGGGTGGGTGTCTTGCCCCACTTCTCCTGGCAGAAGGCGTCTTCCTCGACGGTCTCGGAACCATGGGTGTGCAGGCGCACGTCCAGGGAGCGCGCGAGCACCGCCGCTTCGGAGAGCAGGTCGGATGTCACGGAGAACGGCGAGCAGGGCGCGATCGCGATCTGCACCGTCGCCTCCCGCGACGGGTCGTGGTACTTCTCGACCGCGTCGGCGCTCGCCTGCAGTGCGGCGGCGGTGGTCTCGACGGCGAAATCGGGCGGCAGTCCACCCTGCGAGCGGCCGAGGTCCATCGATCCGCGCGTGCCGTGCAGGCGCACCCCGACGCGGGAGGCGGCGGCGATGATGCCGCCCAGGATGTCGCCCGACCCTGCCGGGAACACGTAGTGGTGGTCGGCGACAGTGGTGCAGCCCGAGCGGGCGAGCACGGCGATCGCGGCTTCGGCGCCCGCCTCGACGAGGTCGGCGTCGATCATCGACCACGCCGGGTAGAGGGCGACGAGCCAGTCGAAGAGGATCGAATCCTGCGCCCAGCCGCGGGTGAGCCACTGGTACAGGTGGTGGTGGGTGTTGATGAGCCCCGGGGTGAGCAGGTGCCCGGTGCCGTCGATCAGCTCGATCGTGGGCGGCGCAGCGAGGGTCTCACCCGCGGAGCCGAGCCCGCGCACGGCCCACTCGGGCGCGAGGCCGTCGCCGACGCCCACGATCTCGGCGTCGTCGAAAACCACCCAGCCGCTCGGGTACTCGGTGCCGAGAGCGTCGACCGTGGCGATCGTCGCGCCGGAGATGATGGTGCGGAGCATCCGGTTGTCCTTACAGGTCGAGGCTGACGGCGGTCTCGAGAGCGACCTCGATGCTGCGCATCCAGCCCTCTTTCATCGCCGCGTTCTTGTCGGAGTAGAGCGAGGCACCGTCGACGAGGTTGCTCGACGCGGCGCAGATCATGCCGGCGCGCAGACCACGGAGGCGGGCAACGACGTAGAGCGCCGAGCTCTCCATCTCGACGTTGAGGATGCCGAGCCGGTTGAGCTCGCTGATCCACTCGGGGCCTTCGGCGTAGAAGGCGTCGTCGCTCGCGTTGATACCGGAGAAGACCTGGGTGGATGACCCGGCCGAGAGTTCGAGCGCGATGCGGTGCAGCTCGACCGCGATCTTCAGGTCGGGCACTGCCGGAAATCCGTGGTGAGCGTACGCGGCGGTCGTGCCGTCGTTGCGCAGCGTGCCCTCGCTGATCAGCAGGTCGCCGGGCTCGATGCCGACCTGCAGTCCGGCCGAGCTGCCGACGCGGATGAACGACGTGACGCCGACGCGCGCGAGCTCTTCGACGGCGATGGCGGTCGACGGGCAGCCCATGCCCGTGGACGTCGCGGTGATGTGCTTGCCCTTGTAGTAGCCGGTCATCGTGCGGTGCTCGCGCTGGTGCGCCACGTCTTTCACGTCGGTGAGGAACTCGGCGATCATCGGCACACGGAACGGGTCGCCCGGCAGCAGCGCGACCGAGCTCACCTCGCCCGGCGCGATGCCGACGTGGTACTGGCGAACGCCCTGTCCTTCGGAGTTCTTGTCGACGACGGTCATTGTCGGTCTCCTCTCTACGCGGTGAGCAGGCGGGCGAGCAGGGTGGGGGCGAAGTCGTCTTCGAGCGCGAGCACGACGCGTGTGTGGGCGCCGGACTGCTCGGGGAACCCGTTGTAGATTCCGCGCAGGTCGCAGATCGTCTGCCCACGGCCGGGGCCTGCGGTGTCGTCGACCAGCACGCGCACGACGGGCGCGGTCTTCAGCGCGACCTCGCCGAGTGCGACCGCGACCGCGAGCGGGTCGTGCAGCGCCGACGCGCGGTGGCCGTAGACCCCCACGTAGAAGTTGAAGTAGTAGTCGAGCATGTGGCCGACGGCGACCGCGACGGGGCGGCCGGAGTCGATCAGGGTCTGCCGTTGGTGCTCGAGCAGCACGTTGGTCATGGTCACGTCGAGCGGCACCATCGTGATGAACCAGTCGGCGGCGAACACTTCGGCGGCAGCATCCGCGTCGTTGGCGATGTTCGCCTCGGCGACCGGCGTGATGTTGCCGGGCACGTTCGCGGCCCCGCCCATCAGCGTGAGCTCTTTGACGAGGCTCGGCAGGGTGGGGTCGAGGCGCAGAGCGGCGGCGATGTTCGTGAGCGGGCCGATCGCGATGACACGCAGTTCGCCCTCGTGCTCGTGGGCGAGGCGCACGAGCAGCTGTTCGGCCGATTCTCCGGTGACGGATGACGCGGACTTCGCGATTGCCACGTCGCCGATGCCGTTGGCACCGTGCACGTGCGGCGCACCGCCGCGGAAGCTGCCGCCCTGCGGGTCGTGCGCCCCCACGGCGACGGGGATGTCGTCGCGGCCCGACAGCGAGATCAGGTCGAGCGTGTTGAGCGCGCCCACGGCGGCCGACACGTTGCCGCTCACGCTGCCGATGCCGACGATCTCGATGCCGGCGGACTCGTCGGCGGCCGCAGCCAGCAGATAGGCGATGGCGAGGGCGTCGTCGATGCCGGTGTCGCAGTCGAGGTAGTAGGGGGCGCGTGCGGTCGTCATGGTGCTCCGGTGGTTCTGTGGGTGGTGGTTCGATCGTAGGGCGTTGCTGTTTCGCGGCGGTTTCGGCGAGTTATGCTCGCGTGGTGACCAAGTGGTGGAAGAAGGACCGTTTTCGGCCGCTCGGGCTGATCGTCGTCGGCGTGCTGTTCGTCGCGCTGACGCTCTACCTCGGCAACGACATCGAATGGGATCTGTCGTACGTCTTTTCCAGCTACCGCGGCGACGTAGTGGCGTGGCTGTTGCTCGGTGCCTGTTTCCTGCTCGGCGCCGGCAGCATCGTTCTCGGCGCTGTGCAGTTGGCGCGCAGGCCAGGCAATCGTCCGGCGCCTCGCAAGCCGCACGTCTGGGGAGCCAAGCCGCTGTTCGACGAGAACGGCAAGCGCATCCACTACGACGACAACTAGTGCACGTGCGCTTCGGCGGCGGCGCGTAGCGCGGCGATGTTGTCGGCGGGTTCACCGCGGAACACGCTGGAACCGGCCACGAACGTGTCTGCCCCGGCCTCGGCGGCGATGACGATCGTGTCGGCGGTGATGCCGCCGTCTACCTGGAGCCAGACATCCAGCCCCGTTCTCTTCACGGCCTCGCGCAGCAGGCCCAGCTTGGGCATCGTCTCGGCCATAAAGCTCTGGCCGCCGAATCCGGGTTCGACGGTCATCACGAGCACCTGGTCGAACTCGGGCAACAGCTCGAGGAACGGCTCGACCGGGGTGCCGGGCTTGAGAGCGATGCCGGCGCGGGCGCCGATGTCGCGCAGCCTGCGGGCGAGCGAGACGGCGTCTTTCGCGGCCTCGGCGTGGAAGGTGACCGAGTAGGCACCGAGTTCGGCGTAACCGGGTGCCCAGCGGTCGGGGTCGTCGATCATGAGGTGCACGTCGAGCGGGATCGTCGACAGCTCCTGCAGTCGCTCGGTCATCGTGGGCCCGAACGTGAGGTTGGGCACGAAGTGGTTGTCCATGATGTCGACGTGCACGAGGTCGGCGGTCGCGATGCGGCCGAGCTCGCGCTCGAAGTTCGCGAAGTCGGCGGCGAGGATGCTGGGGTTGATACGCGCGGGCATGGCTAGACCTTACTGATGAGCTGGATGAACATGGCGTCGGTGCCGTGGCGGTGCGGCCAGAGCTGGGCGTGCGTCGTGTCGGCGCCGTCTTTGGAGCCGAAATCGAGCCGAGCGTCGGTGATGGTCGCGAGAACCGCGGGCGTGTCGATGCGTTCGATCGCGTCACCCCACTTCTTGACAGCGCCCTCGACGATGACCTTCGATTCGGCGAGGTGCGGCGAGCAGGTGACGTAGGCGAGCACACCGCCGGGCTTGAGGGCCGTGATCGCCGCGTTCAGCAGGTTGGACTGCAGGCCCGACAGGTGGGCGACGTCGCGCGGCGACTTGCGCCAGCGAGCCTCGGGTCGACGACGGAGCGCGCCGAGACCGGTGCAGGGGGCGTCGATCAGGATGCGGTCGAACTCGTTCACGTGCGCGTCGCCGACGGTCGTGCCGTCGAGTTCCCAGACCTCGGGGGCCGGATCGAACACGGCGAGGGCCTTGCGCACGAGCTCGGCGCGCGCCGGAACGACCTCGTTCGCGATCAGGGTCGCACCGCCGACGTGGGCTTCGGCGGCGAGGAGCGCCGCCTTTCCGCCGGGGCCGGCACAGAGGTCGAGCCAGCGCTCGCCCGTCTCGATCGGACGCACGCGGCTGAGCGCGAGGGCGGCGAGCTGCGATCCTTCGTCTTGCACACGGGCACGGCCGGCCCGCACGGCCTCGAGCTGCAGCGGGTCTCCCCCGTCGAGCACGGCGCCGACCGGCGAGTAGGTCGCGGCGTAGGCGTCGAGCTCGGCGACGGTGGACTCGCCGGGCAGAGCGACGAGGCTGACCCGGGGTGCGACGTTGTCGGCCTCGAGCAGGTCGTCGAGCTCGGCGTCGCGTCCCTCGGCGGCGAGCGACGACCGGAAGGCGCGGATGATCCAGACGGGGTGCGAGTACTGGATCGCCAGCCGCTCGTCGGCGTTCTTTGCGGAATCGAGTGCGCGCTCGTGCCATTCGGCGGCCGGTGTGCGGGTGATGGTGCGCAGCACTCCGTTGACGAAACCGGTGGCCGAGTTCGACCCGACGGTCTTCGCCAGCTGCACCGACTCGTCGACGGCGGCGTGCTGGGCGACGCGCATGGAGAGCAGCTGGTGGCAGGCCAGCCGCAGTACATCGAGGATCGCGGGGTCGATCTTGTCGACCGGGCGTCCGGCGGCAAGGGCGATGACGGCGTCGTAGTAGCCCTGGCGGCGCAGTGTGCCGTAGGTCAGCTCGGTGGCGAGACCTGCGTCGGCTTCGGACAGTTTCGCCCGCTGCAGGCGCACGGGCAGCAGGAGGTTCGCGTAGGCATCCGATTCGCGCACCGCGAGGATCACGTCGAGCGCGATGCGGCGGGCGGGCTGCACGGCGCTCATTCGGAAACCCGCTCGTCGACGACGGTCGCCGCATCGGCCGGGCGTCCGCGCCACCAGTCGCCGGCGTTCATGGCTTTACGACCGGCCGGATGAACCGTGAGCAGCTGAACGGGATCGGTTGCTGTTCCTACGAGGATGAGCTTGCCTTCCTGGGCGAAATGGCCGGGGGCGGGGCGCGGGGCGTCCCTCGCGATCACGGCGTCGAGGATCTTGAGGCGCGCACCGTCGAGGGTCGTGAACGCGCCCGGTTCGGGCGTGACGCCGCGGATGAGGTTGACCACGTCGTGCGCGGGGCGGCCGAAGTCGACCTGCCCGTCGACGAGGGTGAGTTTGGGTGCGAGAGTCACGTCGCCGACCTGCGGTTCGGCCCGGGCGTCGCCCGACGCGATGGCGTCGACGACCGCGCTGAGCAGGTCGGCCCCGCTGACCGCGAGCGACTCGAGCAGGTGCCCGGCCGTCTCGTGCGAACCGATCGACTGGGTGAACTGGCCGAAGACGTCGCCCGCGTCGAGTTCGGGCACGAGCTGGAATACGGTCGCACCGGTCAGGTCGTCGCCCGCGATGATCGAGCGCTGCACGGGGGCGGCGCCGCGCCAGCGCGGGAGCAGCGAGAAGTGCAAGTTGATCCAGCCGTGCTTCGGGGCGCTGAGCAGGGGCTCGCGCACGAGGCCGCCGTAGGCGACGATGACGCCGAGGTCGGCCTGCACCGCGGTGATCGCGTCGCTGGCGTCGCCGGCCAGCCGGTTGGCCTTGATGGTGGGGATGCCGAGTTCGTCGGCGAGCGTCGCGACCGGGGTCGGAGTCAGGGTGCCGCGGCGACCCTGCGGCGAATCCTCGCGGGTCACGACGGCGGCGACCTCGTGCGGTCCGGCGGCGAGAGCGGCGAGGCTCGGCACGGCGGCCGCGGGGCTGCCGGCGAAGACGAGGCGCAGAGAAGTCATTAGATCATTCTCCCGTACTTTGAGATTGGCCACCGCCGGACTGACGCACTACTGCTCGAGGAACGGCTCCACGTCGTCGAAGCGCACCTTGAGGCTGACCGGCACGGGACCCCGCGCCGCCTTGCCGAGCGCGCGCCGTCGGTTGGCGGCCGACTTCACCACTTCGGCGCGCAGGGTCGACGCGATCTCGCCGCCGTGGGCGTAGTCGAAGCGCACGATGGTGCGCACTCCCCCACCGTCGACATCGACCGGTCCGAGGATGTCGGGGCCGTCGACGCCCAGCGTGGCCACGGCATCTGCGACGGCCTGCACGGTGCCGGTGACGGTCGCGACGCGCACGGCGGGCGGGAACCGCAGGGCGCGGCGGTCGGCGAGCTCGGAGCGCGCGAAGTCGGCCTGCCGCCAGGTCACGAACGCCGACGCGAGAGCGCCGCCGACACCGACCAGCACGATCGGGGCGCGGCGGGCGGCGAGGGCGGCCGCGTTCGACCACCAACGCAGGCAGTCTTCGGCGACCCGCAGGCTCTCGCGGGCGATCATGCTCTCGCCGTCGAGCAGCAGCACCGCACGGTAGCCGCCGGCGGCGATCGGCTCGGCGCCGCGCGTGGCGATGACGAGCGCGGGCTCCGCGCCGACGGTCAGGATGGGACGTTCTCCGTCGGCGACGATGATGCGCACCCCCGGGAATGCGCGGCCGAGGTCTTCGGCGGTGCGTCCGGCGCCCGAACCGACGAAGCGCAGGCGTTCGCCCTCGCAGTTGGCGCACTTCCACTCGACCGCGAGGGCGCCGCACCAGTTGCACGCGGGCGTCGAACGGGAGGTCTTCTGCCCGAGCGGCCCCTCGCACTTCATGCAGCGGGCGCTGCGTTTGCAGTCGGCGCAGGCGAGCCGCGGCGCGTAGCCGGGACGCGCGACCTGTACGAGCACGGGGCCGAATTCGAGTGCGGCGCGTGCCTCACGCCACGCCGTCGACGGGATACGGGCCTGTGCTGCGAGCCGGTCTTCGCTCGACTGCTGCGCGGTCGGCACGACCTTCGGCAGCACGGCGGGCTGCGGCGCGAACGCCCGAACCCAGCCCACCTCGACGAGGCGTTCGACCTCGGTGCTGCGGGCGTGCCCGAGGAAGACCAGCGCGCAACCCTGCTGCTCTTGCCGCACGAGCGCCGCGTCACGGGCATGCACGTAGGGGCTGAGCGGCTCGCTGTGCAGCGGGTCGCCGTCGTCGAAAATGGCGATGAGGCCGAGATTGGCGGCGGGCGCGTACACGACCGAGCGGTTGCCGATGATCACGACCGGGTCGTCACGCAGGCAGCGCAGGAAGGCCCGGTACCGGTCGGGGTTGCTCTGTTTCGCATCGAGCCGGATGACCCGTTCGGCCGGCAATATCGCCGCGAGAGCCGATGCCAGCTGCTCTTGGTCGCGGTAGTCGGGCACGGCGAGGATGGCCGTCGCCCCACCGGCGAGCGTCGCGGCGGCAGCGGCGGCCATGGTGACGGCCCATTCGCCGACCCACACGCCGGGCGCGACTTCGGCGACGAGCGGAATGGCATCGATCGCGAGCCGGGCGCGCGCGGCGATGGCTGTCTCGACCACGCCGTCACCGTACCCGTGCACCCGCACGGGCGGTTCGAGCGGCGCGAGCGGGGGCCGCTCGTCGGCAGCAAGATAGGCTTTCTCGACCCGCACCTGCCGGTTCGGCACGGCGAGCCGCACGATGTCGTTCGCGTTGCCGGCGGCACGCTCGGAGACCTTGCGCGCGAGCGTCCACACTTCGGGCGTGAGCACCGGGATGGCGGAGACCACCTCTTCGATCTCGCTCAGCGCACCCGTGTAGTCGCCGGGAGGCGCGATCTCGACGATGAAGCCGTCGGCCACGCGGCCCGCCGAGCGCAGCGGAACCCGCACGCGCACGCCCGCGACGGCCTTCTCACGCAGTGCCTCGGGAATGCCGTAGTCGAACAGCCGGTCGAGTTGCGGCAGCGGCGAGTCGATGAGCACCCGGGCGATGGGCGCGCGGCTGCCCGCCGCTGGGCCGCCCGCCTGGCTCATCGCCGCCTCCGTCTCGAATAGGGCTTCTATAGCTTCGCGGCGGCGCGCAGGGCGTCGACGCGATCAAGTCGCTCCCAGGTGAAGTTGGGCAGTTCGCGGCCGAAGTGGCCGTAGGTCGACGTCTCGGCGTAGATCGGGCGCAGCAGGTCGAGTTCGCTGATGATCTTGCTCGGTCGCAGGTCGAACACCGACTGGATGGAGTCGATGATCGTGTCTTCGGCGACATGGGCTGTGCCGAAGGTCTCGACGTAGAGGCCGACGGGCGAAGCCTTGCCGATGGCATAGGCCACCTGCACTTCGAGGCGGTCGGCGAACCCGGCGGCGACGGCGTTCTTGGCGACCCAGCGCAGGGCGTAGGCGGCCGAACGGTCGACCTTCGACGGGTCTTTTCCGCTGAAGGCTCCGCCGCCGTGACGGGCTGCCCCGCCGTAGGTGTCGACGATGATCTTGCGGCCGGTGAGCCCGGCGTCGCCCTGCGGCCCGCCGATGTGGAAGACGCCGGTGGGGTTGATCAGGATGCGCACGTTGTTCGAGTCGAGGTCGACGGTGCCGAGCACGGGCCGGATGACGATCTCTTCGATCTCTTTGCGCAGCTGCTGCGTGCTGATCGAGGGCGAGTGCTGTGTGGAGACGACCACGGTCTCGACGGTTCGCGGGATGGCGCCGTCGTAGCCGATGGTGACCTGGGTCTTGCCGTCGGGGCGCAGGTAGTCGACGAGGCCCGACTTGCGCACGTAGGCGAGGCGCTCGGCGAGGCGGTGCGCCAGCCAGATCGGCAGCGGCATGAGCTCGGGGGTCTCGGTCGTGGCGTAGCCGAACATGATGCCCTGGTCGCCGGCGCCCTGCACGTCGTCGAGATCGCCGCTCGACTCTTCGCGGGTCTCCTGCGCGTGGTCGACGCCGGCCGCGATGTCGGGCGACTGGCCGCCGATCGAGACGGAGACGCCGCACGAGCGGCCGTCGAACCAGACGTCGGACGAGTTGTAGCCGATCTCGGAGATGCGCTTGCGCACGATCGTGGGGATGTCGACGTAGCCGCTGGTCGTGACCTCGCCCGCGACGTGCACGAGCCCGGTGGTGACGAGCGTCTCGACGGCGACGCGCGCCTGCGGGTCGACCTCGAGGAGGGCGTCGAGGATGCTGTCGGAGATCTGGTCGCAGATCTTGTCGGGGTGGCCTTCTGTCACGGATTCGGACGAGAAAAGACGCAGTGCGGAACTCATTGATTAGCCTCTGGCTGGGGGTACGGGGGAAGAATTAGATCAGCAGATCGAGGATACGTTCGGCCACCGACGCCTTGCTGCCGCTCGCCTCGCTCACTATATCCCCGGCCGCATCGAGCACGATGACCGCGTTACCGTCTGTGGCGAAGCCCTCGGTCCACCCCACCCTGTTGAGGACGAGATAGTCCGCGCCCTTGCGCGCGATTTTGGCCCGCCCGAGCTCGATCAGGGCGTCGCGCTGCTGTTCGGTCTCGGCGGCGAAACCGATGATGGTCTGGCCGGGCTGGCGCGAGCCGGCGAGCCCTGCAAGGATGTCGGGGTTCTTGACCAGGGTGAGCTGCAGGGTGTTGCCCTGCGTCTCTTTCTTGATCTTCGACTGCGCGACGTTTTCGGGCCGGTAGTCGGCCACGGCCGCGGCCATGATGACGACATCGGCGTCGGGGGCGGCCGCGACGACGGCTGCCTCGAGCTCGAGGGTGGAACCGACGTGCACGACGGTGAGAGAGTCGGATGCTGCGGCGCGCACCTCGAGGTTGGCCCCGACGAGCGTGACCGAGGCCCCGCGTGCGGCTGCAGCGAGGGCGACGGCGAGGCCCTGCTTGCCGCTCGACCGGTTGCCGATGTAGCGCACGGGGTCGAGCGCTTCGCGGGTGCCGCCGGCGGTGACCAGGATGCGCTTGCCGAGCAGATCTTTCGGCGCGACGACGGCGAGGGCCGCCGCGACGATGTCATCGGGCTCCGACATGCGGCCCGGGCCCGAGTCTTTACCCGTCAGCTGGCCGACGGCCGGCCCGACGACGTGGATTCCGCGGGATCGGAGCAGCGCGACGTTCGCGACAGTCGCGGGGTTCTGCCACATCTCGGTGTGCATCGCGGGGGCGATGACCACCGGCGCGGTCGAGGCGAGGATGGTGTTGCCGAGCAGGTCGTCGGCGATTCCCGCGGCGAGCTTGGCGATCGAGTTGGCCGTGGCGGGCGCGATCACGATGAGGTCGGCCGCCTGACCGATCGCCACGTGGCGAACCTCGGCGACACCCTCGTAGAGGTCGGTGTGGACGGTATTGCGGCTGATGGCCTCGAGAGTGGGCTTGCCCACGAACTTGAGCGCGGCATCCGTCGCTACGACGTGCACGTCGTGCCCCGCGAGAACCAGGGCGCGAACGACAGCGACCGCCTTGTACGCCGCAATACCGCCGGTAATACCGACGACGACGTTCAAGACGGTCACTGGATAGTTCTGATGGTGGCTGATTACTCGCCGCTCAAGCGCTTGAGCTCGAGCTTGTCGTTGTTGATCTCGCGCAGGGCGACCGACAGCGGCTTGTCTTCGATGGTCGAGTCGACGAGCGGTCCGACGTTGTCGAAGAGGCTTCCCTCGTGCAGGTCGGCGTAGTAGTTGTTGATCTGGCGCGCACGCTTGGAGGCGAAGATCACGAGCTGGTACTTGGAGTCGACCTTCGACAGCAGTTCGTCGATGGGCGGGTCAATGATTCCGCTGTTCTTGTCAGCCATTAGTGCTCCTTTGTAGGGGAATTGGGAAAAGTAGGCGCGACCGAACCCCTATGGGAAAACGGGCACTGCCATCAACTCTACGACTTCTCGCGCCGCTTCGCTGACGTCGCGGTTGACGACCTTGACGTCGAACTCGTCTTGCGCGGCCAATTCGACCTTCGCGGTCTCGAGCCGCCGCGACTGTTCGGCGGCGTCTTCGGTGCCCCGGCCGATGAGTCGACGCACGAGTTCTTCCCAGGTGGGAGGCAGCAGGAAGACCAGGATCGCCTCGGGCATCGCCTGCCGCACGAGACGTGCGCCCTGCAGATCGATCTCGAGCAGGACCCGGCGGCCGGCGGCGAGTGCGGCGTCGATCGGGGGCCGCGGTGTGCCGTAACGGTAGGAGTTGTGCACGATGGCCCACTCGAGCAGTTCGCCCGCCGCGATCTTGCGGTCGAACTCTTCGTCGCTCACGAAGTAGTAGTGCACACCGTCGATCTCGCCCGGGCGCGGCTTGCGCGTCGTGGCCGAGACACTGAGCAGGACGTCGGGGTAGTTCTCGCGGATGTACGCCGACACGGTGCCCTTGCCGACCGCAGTGGGGCCGGCCAAGACGACCAATCTCGCCGGCTCGCCGCCCGCGCGTGTCACGAGGTATTCACGCAGCTTCACCCGCTGCCGGGTGCCGAGGCCGCCGACGCGTTTGCGCTCCGAGATGGCGAGGTTCTCCATCAGGCGTGCGACGCGGGTCGGGCCGAGGGTCGGGATGCTGGTGAGCAGTTCGGTGACGCGCAGCGTGGCTTCGGCACTCGCCGGCTTCGCCCACGCGGTTTCGGCGACGTCGAGTGCAGTGCGCGACTTGTCGGCGACCGACTTCTTGACGGCGGCCCGGGCGCGGCGCGCAGCGACGGCGGCCTGGGCTGCCGCGACGCGGTCGACGTCGGGCGGGGTGGGACGCGGGCTCATGCGAACGCCCCCGCGATCTCTGCGGCCTGCGCGTCGATGGCCGCGGCCACACCGGACGGACCGGCGGCGAGGATGCTGCGGGACGCGCTGACGATGACACCGGCGGATGCTGCGCCGAAGAGCCGCGTCGCGTCGGAGACGATTGCGCCCTGGTGTCCGAACCCCGGTGCGAGGATCGGCGTGACCGCGAGCGACGACGTCTCGATGCCGTAGTCGGCGAGGCCGATCGTGGCACCGATGACCACTCCCGTCGACCCGAGAGTCGACGGGCCTGACGCGGTTTCGGTCGAGTTCCAGTCGTGCACGTCAGCGACGATACTCGCCGCGACCGACCTTCCGGCAGAGGGTCCCGCGCTCAGAATCGCGGTCTGCAGGCTGGCGGCCTCGGGGTTCGAGGTGGCGGCGAGCACGAACAGTCCCTTGCCGCCGGCGAGGGCGAGCGCGTGCGGTGCCGCGATCGAGCCGACGCCCTGGAAGGCGCTGATCGTCATGGCGTCCGCCTCGAGCGGCGAGCCGGGCGTGAGCCATGCTTCGCCGTAGGCCTCGACGCTTGTGCCCACGTCGCCGCGCTTCACGTCGGCGATCACGACGAGGCCGGCGTCGCGCGCCGCGGAGAGCACGTCTTCGAGCGCCGTGTATCCGGCCGATCCGTGGCGCTCGAAGAACGCCACCTGCGGCTTGACGATGCCGGCGCGGCCCCAAGCCGCTTCGACGACACGCAGCCCGAAGTCACGGACTCCCCGCGCGTCATCCGACAGTCCCCACTGACCCAGCAGGTAGCTGTGCGGGTCGATGCCCACGCACAGCCGCCCCGCCGAGTCGAACGTCGACGACAGGCGATCCCCGAAGCTCGGGGTCATACGTTCGCCAGACGGTCGGCGCGGTCGATCGCATAGTCCTGCAGCGAACGCACCGAGAACGGCTCGCGCACGGCCTCGAACGACGCGACGGCGGCGGCGAGCTGGGCGATCGTGGTGAACAACGGCTTGTCGGCCGCGACCGTCGCGGTGCGGATCTCGTAGCCGTCGGCGCGCGCGCTGCGGCCGCTCGGGGTGTTGATCACAACGTCGACGTCGCCCTGGTTGATCAGGTCGACGATGGTCGGCTCGCCCTCGACGTGCACCTGGCCCTGGAAGTACTTGCGCACGATGCGGGCGGGGATGCCGTTGCGGCTGAGGATCTCGGCGGTTCCCTCGGTGGCGAGGATCTCGAAGCCGAGCTGGCTCATGCGCAGCATCGGCAGGATGATCGCGCGCTTGTCGCGGTCGGCGACCGACACGAAGACGCTGCCCGAATTCGGCAGTCCGCCGTATGCGGCCTCCTGGCTCTTGGCGAACGCCTTGGGGAAGTTGGAGTCGATTCCCATGACCTCGCCGGTGGAGCGCATCTCCGGGCCGAGCACGGAGTCGACGACGTGGCCCTCCTTGGTGCGGAAGCGCTTGAAGGGCAAGACGGCCTCTTTGACGGACACCGGGGCATCCATCGGCACGACCG
>Ga0247811_1000274_pt1 | contig 17308 bp, 14 predicted proteins | sample UWRJL134311R1_FD_189018 | JGI IMG/M metagenome (GOLD analysis project Ga0247811, IMG submission 189018) | Plant litter microbial communities from Arlington Agricultural Research Station in Wisconsin, United States - UWRJ-L134-311R-1 | ecosystem: Environmental > Terrestrial > Plant litter >...
AAAGGGCTATGAGAACGCATACGAATCTGCCATAGAGGCGGGGTATGAGGAGGCTACCGCAAAGAACATAACGGTACGTGGATGGTTCATTGAGCGAAAAGAGAAGCTTAGGAGAAAGGAAATGCTCTCATTGGCGGAGAAGAACTTGAAGAAAGGAATGGAAGCTCATTACTTGGATGATAACGGCAACATAAGGGCTGACGTGATGAGAATAGTGATGGACGTGTCCAAGACGATAGCCACCACATTGGGAAAAGACAACGGCTATTCGACAAGGACAGAGCAGACAGGCAAGGACGGCGGAGCGATAGAGTTCAAGCCCATTACCGGAATGCAGATAATAAAGGAAAATGAATAATAATATGGACTTAATATCAATGATAAGACAAATAAACAAGCATCTGGGACTGGATACGGAACAGCCTCGAAAGGTAATTGTTCAATCTCTTAAAAAGACTAAATAATGCAAATACAGTTTAAGACACGCAATCAAAAGCAGCTCGAAGCCGTGGAATACTGGATTGACGACACCACGGAGGAGATTTTGTATGGGGGTGGAAAGGGAGGGGGCAAGTCATACCTCGGAACGTCATTGATATTCGGAGACGCTCTCATATACCCAGATACCCATTACTTCATTGCCAGAAAGGAGCTCATAGACCTTAGGAAGTTTACCGTGCCTACGGTTCACGAGGTGTTCAAGAACTGGGGTCTTAAGTTCGAGGATTACTGCTCGTTCAACGGGCAGGACAACGTGTTCAACCTGAAGAATGGATCGAAGGTGTTCATGATCTCATGTTCGGAAGTCCCAAGTGACCCATTGTTCGAAAGATTCGGTTCGATGCAGATGACTAGGGGCTGGATCGAGGAGGGAGGAGAGGTGCCCGAGGTAGCCAAGGCGAACCTTTGGCTGTCAGTGGGACGATGGAAGAATGAGGAATACAAGTTGAAGAAGAAGCTATTGATAACGGCAAACCCGAAGAAGGGCTGGATGAAGCGTGACTATGTAGACCCGCACAAGGACGGGACATTGGGACCTACGAAGAAGTTCATCAAGGCATTGGTTACCGACAATCCCTACATGTCATCCGACTATGTGGACACGCTTAGGAACGAGAAGGACGAGGTGAGACGTCAGCGTCTGTTCTACGGGGACTGGGACTATGCGGAGGACAGGAACTCATTGATAGACTACAACTCGCTGGATGACGCGTTCTCCAACACCATCGTGAAGGACAACCAGAAGTATCTTACTGTCGATGTTGCCCGAATGGGAAAGGACAAGACGGTCATTTCATACTGGGAAGGATTGGAGCTCTACAAGGTGGACATGTTCTCGAAGCAGGACACGCAGGAGACCGCAGCCAAGATAAAGCTCATAGCGGCCAGTGAACGCATTCCCTACTCGCACATAATCATCGACGAGGACGGCATCGGAGGAGGCGTGGTCGACAGTTTGTTCGGAGTTCGGGGATTCGTAGCAAACAGCTCGCCATTGCCCACTGGGAGCGAAATAAGGGCTAAGATAAGCCAGATCAAGAATGACTTCACTCCTAGGGTGAACTTCAGGTCATTGAAGAGCCAGTGCGGATTTAAGCTAGCAGAGCTCATCAACGAGCACAAGATAGCGTTCAAGGTGCCTGAGCTGAGAAACACGATCATCGAGGAGGTTTCGGCGCTGCTGAAGCGAAAGGACATAGACTCCGAAGGCAAGTTGCAGATAATACCTAAAGATGAAGTGAAGCTGTCATTGGGAAAGTCACCCGACGTGGGAGATTCGCTGATATTCCGCATGTGGTTCGTTCTCAAGGCTGACGCGATACCGGAGGCTGTTGGAGGACGCGAGCACATAATCATCCGACAGGCCCAGCAGTTCAACAAGAACCAGTCGAATTACGAGCATAACTCGACCAAATAGACAACTAAAAATAACAAGTGTATAATATAATCATTAACAAACATAGTATCGGTGGGACGCTACTATAAAAAATGGACAACATAAAAACGGTCGGTCAGATAATACAAGATCTTGAAACTAAGTTCACAAGCGAGACCGTAAAGGTGTCGGAGCATGTGGAGCTTTCCCAATTCGACACAAACAACAGGGTCGAAGCCTATCTGGCATCTCGCCATATTTCAGGAGACACCGACGCGCAGGGAAGGGAGAAGCCATTCGCCAACATCGTAATATCCGCCGTAAACATCTGGTACAGGGCTACGAAGAGGCGGCTGAAGGACATCAAGGTGAGAGCCGACAAGGAGGGAAACGTATTGGCAGCCTATATGGCTACCGTGCTATTGAAGAACTGGGCGAACAAGTCTCAGTTCGAATCGTTCCTGACGAAATGGGGAATGACGCTGTCCGCATACGGATGGGCCGTTACTAAATGGATTGATCGAGGCGGAGAGCTGGACTTTTCCGTTACGAAGCCTGGAAACCTTATATTCGACCCCATAGACTTCGAAAGCAACGTGGTCATCGAGAAGTTCTATTTGACGCCCGCTGATTTGATGAATCATCCCGGATACGACAAGAAGGTTGCCAAGTCATTGCTGGACGACGTCGTATCGCGACAGAACCTTAGGCACGAGCAGAAGGACAACAGGGCTGACTTCATAGAGCTGTACGAGCTGCACGGCGTATTGCCTTTGTCACTGGTTACAGGCGACGAATCAGACGGCGACACTTACGTGCAGCAGATGCATATAGTATCGATGCTAGGCTCTAACTCAACCAAGGACTACAAGGAATATGAGCTTGTGTGCGGACGCGAGGACAAGTCTCCCTACATACTTACGAACTTATTGCCGGACGCGACGGGACAGCGGGCTACAAGCGCCGGAGCGGTCGAACTGCTGTTCGATTCGCAGTGGATGTTCAACCACTACGAGAAGCTTACGAAGGACAAGCTGGACCTTGCAAAGGACATATACCAGACGTCGGACGGCTCGTTCGTGGGAAAGAATGCAACAACAAACATAGATAATGGGGATATTTTAATACACGAGGACGGACGTCCCCTTACGAAGGTGAACACGCAGACTACGGACATAACCGCGCTGCAGAACGCCCGAGCCCAATGGAACTCGCTGTCGCAGTCGCTTTCATCCACCCCTGAGGCGATGCGGGGAGGAGACATCAAGTCTGGAACTGCATACAGAACGCAGCAGTTGGCGGTGAATGAATCGTCATCATTGTTCGAGGAGATGGGATACAACAAGGACATAGCCTTGAAGCAGATGTTCCGAGACTTCATAATACCCTTCGTAAAGCGAAAAATGGACTCTACGGAGGAGATTAGCGCCTTAATGGATAGCCAGGACATCAAGAAGATTGACAGCAAGTTCGTGTCGAACAAGGTGGCTGCCAAGGTGAACGCCAAGATCATATCGCAGGTGCTTGACGAGGGTCTTATGCCTACGCCTGAAGACCAGGCCCAGATGGCTCAGGAGGAGGAAGTCGGAATGAAGGCTCAATTGGCAGACCTAGGTAATCAGCGTTTCTTCAAGCCGTCCGACATCGACGGGAAGACCTGGAAGGAATCGATCAAGGACTTCGAATGGGAAGTTGAAATCGACACGCCTACGGATCAGAAGGACGTCAACTTGACAATGGAGACAATTACAAACGTATTGGGAATAACGATGGATCCTGTCAAGGCCCAGATGGCAGACAGGCCTATAAACAAATTCCTGATAAACAAGGTTCTTACGATAACCGGCGCAATATCGCCTATCGAGCTTGGAGACATAGAGGCAGCGCAGGATATGCGGCTTCAGGCTCAGACGAATCAGTCCCAGCAGCAGCTTGACCCATCTGGTCAGCCATTATCAGCGGAAAATTCACCCCAGATGGTTACTTAACGAGTAATGACGGTGGGGCATTATAAATTAATTTAAATACAAACATGAACGAAACAAAGACATCGAGATACTCGGAGGCCGAATACGGCGTCCTGAAGTCCCTCTTGAAGGACAATGACGAGCTTCTGTACCTTGCGAGGAAGATATTCCTTTTCGGAGGGCTTACTGAAGCGGAGATAGCCCAGGCGAAGGAGGCGTTCGGAAGGGGCGAGCTGCACTCGATCCTGAAGAAGACTTTCCTGCCGGAAATTAGCAATGACGATCCGATCACTCAGGTCACCGACCTTTGGGCGATGGTAAATCTTGAGAACAAGATGCCAGAGGAGGTCGAAGTCGAGATACAGGCCCGAAAGAGGGTCAATGAAATGCTCTCAGACGCCCTTAAAAGGCTTCAGGAGCCGACTTCGGAGAAGATAGACCTCACAGCCTATTCTCCCTCTGAAGACCCGACTGAGAACCATATAGCGCTCAAGGCGAGAAACCTCTTCATCAACGGAATGACCATCCAGTTCGCCAACCTCCGCCTCATGGCAAGGCGCGAGTCCGAGAATCCCGACGAGGCCGAGAAGAGGAAGAATCAGAACAGCTCGAAATAATTTGACATGCTGGCATAACGCTATATAATTATAACTAACTAAGAGGAATCGGAACCGCTTAAAAAGCCGATTAAAAAATATGCAAGATGAAAATCTTACAAACGGAACTGAGGATGCCTTAAATCCACAAGATGCAGAAGCAGAACTCGACATCGACCTTTCGGAAGACGACGAGGACGAAATAGATTGGAAGGCCGAAGCCGAAAAGAAGGACAAGGCGTATAACGATCAAAAGACCAGGGCGGAGATAGCCGAGAAGAAGCTGAAAGGCGTAAATCAGGCAAAGCCGACTCATGAGGGAAGAGAAGCTGGAAATCTTACCACACTAGACATCATAGCGATCAACAGAGCGAACATAGACATCGACGACATCGAAACCGTTACAAAATACGCTCGAATGGAGGGAATAGAGGTTCATGAAGCCCTTAAAAAAGACGAGTTGAAAGCAATATTGAATGTAAAGTCGGAAAAGAGAAACGTTTCCCAGGCATCGCACAGCGGTGCGTCAAGACGTTCCAGCTCCAAGCTGTCAGACGATGCAATCCTAGCGAATGCAAAGAAAGGCATACTTCCGGAATCAGACGAGGACCTTGACAGGCTTCACAGTCTGAGCGCTGGAAAAAGGGGGTAAAACCTATCGGTGGGTTATTAAATTAACCACAACATACAAATAACAAAATGGCAAATACCATCGCATCCCGTGTTTATCGGGACAAATTCCTCTCATCAAGATTGGCATATGCTTTAAGAAAAAGACTTATCGCGGAGGCAATCTGTAAAGTGGACACATCAGATGCACTAAGAATTCAAAACCCTTACTCATCTACGCCAACCGTGGTAGTACAGGCACTGTCAGGCTCATATACGCCTGCAGACTTTACGACGACAGATGACACATTAACAGTTACAGACGAGTTTATCGTAGCTGAGCACATCAGAGACTTTGAAAGTCTATTGACTCAATTCGACCTATACGCGTCAAGAATCGATCAGATGACATACAAAGTAAAAGAAGTCGTTGACAGATACGTAATCAACAACCTTTGTGAAGACGGAACTGGAACTTACACTACTCCGGTAGGAGGGTTCACTGCGGCCAACTTCAACGCGATCATGTCAAACCTTATCGCCCAATTGTCAGGATACGAGTCGTCATACGCTGACGGGCTGTTCTTGGTAATCGAGAACACTGACCTTCCAGGTATCATTACAGCTCAGGCAACTAACGGATTCAACTATGCTGACTCAGCATTGAGAAACGGATTCGTAAACAGCTACATGGGTATGGATATCTACGTAGTACGTTCAGGAACATTCGCTGACGAGACTTTGGGAACAAAGACTTATACGAACGCTGGACACAGAGTAGCCGGAGTTAAGAGAGTTGCTACATATGCGGCTCCTAGACTGGTTAAGATCGAAGAGAAGATGGTATCAGGAAAGACTGGAATGGAAATTGCAGTCTACGGATACATCGGATTCAAGCTTTGGGCAAACAATCTGCCTCTTGTGATCGACATCACTTTAGCATAAATTACTCACCCTCTTTGGGGGGTTCCGGCGCATGCCTCCCACCGATACATGCATCGGAATCTCCCCGAGAGGAATTAAACCAAAAATAAACATATGGCAAATAAATTAAACCAAACAAAAGATGAAGCTACTCGTTCAACAACAATTGATCTTGGCAGCGACATCGTAAAAGGAGAAGTTACTATCGAACCTAGAGAGACTACCTTCATTGAAACTAAAGGCGAAGATGTAGCAGATATCGTCTCTAATCCCGTATATCCGCTTTCACCCGGAGAGATCTACACACCAGAAGAGGCAGAAGCAGTCCGAAACGGAGAAGTTTCTGTAGAATCTGTTGTTAAGGCTCATCAAGACGAAGTATATGACGGAACTGAAGTCGTGGAGAAAGACAGCCTTAAGGCAAAGCTGTCTGACACTATCGAAAGATACAAGGAGCAGTCTCCTGAGAACTACGAGGAGAAGAAAGAGGAATTGGACGCGAAATTAAAAGCCGCTAAATCGACAAAATAATATGGCGATAGCAAACGGCTTGAATCCGTCATTCGACGGAGTCGCATCATCGGGAACTCAGGTAGGAACCATTGCCGGAGGAGCGCAGGTGCTTGGAATCGGAGCGGTCGGAATCTATTACGGTTCAGGCGCGCCTACGATCTCAGCCATCAAGGGCTCCCTGTACATAAGATCTGATGGATCATCTTCATCGACAAGACTTTATGTGAACAACGGAACTACTACTTGGATCGCTGTAACGACGGCCTCATAACAAAATATCAGCCCTTATCGGCTGGTGAAAGCGAATCGGTGGCTTTCATTAGCAAATAAACAACACAATGACACAATTCAACGATATCAGCTCGAATAAGGACGGATTACTGCAGTCATGCGAAGTGATGTCTTTCGGCGACGAGGGGTACGGCAGGATTGCAAATGACGCCAACCTTCTTGCCCAGTTCACGAACAGGATAAACAGGGGGATGGACAGGTTCGCCTTCCTTGCGATGACCGCGGACGGTCGATGGCAGTGGGACGACTCGAACTACACCGACCTCGCCATAGGACAGACTAACATCGTGGCAACCCAGAGGAACTACACGTTCTCTTTGGAGCATCTCGAGATAGAGAAGGTTCTTATACAGAACTCTAGCAGCGGGCTATGGGCGGAGATACTTCCGATAGACGAGAAAAGCCCGGACTCCCGGGCATATTTCGAAAACAACGCCGGAAGGTCGGGAACTCCCTCAATGTACGACAAGAGGGGCGATACCCTGTGGCTTGACTTCACTCCGAACTACAGCCAGACGAACGGGATCAAGGTGTACTTCAAGAGGGGTCCGTCTTACTTTACGGTTGCAGATACCACTAAGAAGCCGGGATTCGCATCGATCTTCCACAACTATCCAGCCCTTTACGCTTCGGCTCATTACGCGATAGAGCGCTCTATGCCCCAGGCGAAGAGCCTCTTCGAGCTGCTTCAGGAGCAGGAGAAGGCGGTGAAGGAATATTATTCGAAGAGGAATCTCGACGAGAGGCCTCAATTAAAGCCTTTTTATCAAAATAACAAATAAAATATGACTACAATCTGGGACAATCTTGAAAAATCTACGATGCTCGCGGGCTGGACGTTCAACGAGGCGCTCATCTCCTTCAACCAGCTTCTCGACCCCGATACGGGAAACACCGTATACTTCAACGGGCTCGGACTCGACCAGACATGGACTAATCAAATAAAAATATAACAACATATGGCATATCCAACAAACACATATCCAACCTCTATTCAAGACACCACGAATCCCTCGGCATCGGACCAGGTGGGAGCGTTCGACCACGCGGGGCTTGAATCTTTCCAGAACGACTCGATAGAGGCTCTGAAGAACAAGGTGGGAGCCGACGGATCGGTGGTGACCACGTCTCACACGTACAAGCTGTCAGGGGCTACGGGGTCCGACAAGGCCGCTACCCTTGCAGGGACGGAGACATTGTCGAACAAGACATTAACTGCTCCCAGAATCGCAAATAACGGGCATATAGACGATTCCAACGGCAACGAGCAGATCGAGTTCGTGCAGACCGCATCGGCAGTGAACAACGTCAGGGTTACGAACGCGGCCACGGGCAACGCCCCGCTGATAGACGCCAACGGGACTGATGCGAACATAGACCTGTCGCTGAAGGGAAAGGGATCTGGAAACGTGAAGTTCGGAACCGCAAATATCAAGCTTCCCAATGCCGACGGAACCAACGGCGACGTGCTTTCGACAAACGGAGCCGGAGTGGCTTCATGGGTTTCGGGATCCTCATTGTCCGATTCATCTATCACGATAACTACGGGAGAAAATATAACTGCGGGCGACGCGGTCATGGTTGCGGACGGGTCTGAGGCGAAGATACTGTCGGCATTCTCAAATACGAACACGACGGGAGAGGACATCGGGGGAACGAACTGGTACTACCAGTCTTTCACGACGTCTTCGACTACAACGATGATCAAGAGGGTGAGGGGGGTGTTCACCTCAAACGGATCTACGGGAACATTCACAGTAAGGATACGATCGACTCCGAACGGCTCCGACCTGGCTTCGGTGACTTCGGGAAACCCGAACGGAACCACCGCGTTCACTTTCAACCTGGCCGTATCGCCGTCTACGACGTATTATATCGTGATGGACTGGGACAACGCGGGAAACCCCGTGTCATGGAGGGGAGGAACTACTTCTTCATATTCCGGAGGAGTTCCCGGAAAGTCTACGAACTCGGGCTCTACGTGGGTCGCGACTACCAATGTTACGGGCGACTTCGCCTTTGCCGTATTCGAGTCTTACACTACGGCAGGCAGGGTATACAGGACTTCGGCTGATTCGGGAGAGTACGTGGGAACGGGCTGGACGACGAACTTCATAGGAATAGCCAGGGCTTCCGCGTCGGCTGCAGCTTCGCTTTCAGTGCAGATAAACAACGCGTACACTTCGTTCTCGGGGCTTACTCCGGGGCTTACATACTATCTTTCGAACACTCCGGGAGCTATCGCGTCTTCAGCCGGAACGGTGTCAAAGAAGATCGGAATATCGCTTGCCTCTACGACATTACTAATCAAGCAGGACAACTAGCCATGCAGGAGCAAATAAACTCGTTGCAGGCCCAGATTGACCAGATCAGGAGGGACCTGACCAACAGGGACATGTCCATAGAGCTGAGGTCAAACATACAGAACGAGGTCGTGAAGGACGCGAAGGGCGGGACACAGACGACGACCGTGACTATCAACTCCTTGGGAGACCAGGTGACATTTCCGAAGATATCGAACGCCTCATTAATAATAAAGTGGAAGGGAAAGGAATATACAATACCAGCATATGTCTAAACTACTCAACGGCAACATACGACAGCTGAACATGGGAGAGGTGCAGGGAACCCTGTACAACTCTTTCAACTTGGACCTCTCATACCAGAAGGGGAAGATTTCTCTTGCGCCTAGGACGAGGATAACGACGAACACCGTGACCGATCTGGACGTTTCGGTCGGATTCGTATATTTCGACGGCTTCTGGTGGACGGTGTCAGGATCATACGTGTGGAAGGCCACCAATCCCCAGGGAGCGTTCGCCAAGGACGCTTCGAACTCGGGACCCTTCTCGACCCCTTCGGACTGCGACAGCAGATATTCCGATATCAGGGTGTTCAACAACGTCCTTGTCGTTTCGACCCAGTCGAGAATCTACAGGAAGGCCGCTAACGGTCTCGGAACTGGAGGATGGGACACAATCGACACCGGACTTTCAAATACAATAGTCCGACCTCTTGCCGTATATAACAGCAGGCTGTATTGGACGAGGACCGACAATACGATAGTCTCATGCGACACGGCGTATACTATTTCGGACACTTCATCTTCCGCATTCAACTTCACTTTCCCTGTCAGCTACAAGGTAACCTTTATAAAGCCCACTTCGACTGGTCTTTTTGTGGGTATCATAACGACTGACGGGACCGAGGGATTCGTGATCGACTGGAACGCAGAGACGAAGAACACCTTCAGGTACAGGCACAACGTGTACGCGCAGGGGGCATTGGCCGCCTACGTGGACAACAGCTTCGCGTACGTGATGAATTCGAACGCGGAAGTGCTTCAGTTCAACGGATCGGGATTCACGAAGATACAGACGCTGCCGGTGAGAAGGAACGCGCTGTACAACGCGAACGCCACGGGATCGTCGGGAAATGACAGGTTCATACACCCGAACGGAATGACCCTCATAGACGGAAGGCTGTCGATGCTTGTAAACGCGAGAAACAACGACGCCATGCAGACTCAGGAAGAGAACCTTCACTCGGGAATATGGGAATACCTGCCCGATACGGGATCGCTGTATCACAAGTACTCGATGTCATACAACACAATAGCGGGAACGCAGTACGACAACGGGCAGATAATATTGAAGGGCGTGGGAGGACTGACCAACACTCCGGACCTTTCGTCATATTCGGACGCGCAGAAGGGAAACTTCCTTTGCGGGGCGTCTTTCTATTCAGATGCAACGACTGTCGGCTACGGGATATTTACCGACAACTATTATGACAACGAGCAGAAGGCTGGATTCTTCTCTACTGTGCAGATCAGGGCGCAGCATTTCGCGGACATGTGGAACAGGATAACGACGCTGTACACTCCGACGGCGGGAATGAGCATGGTATGGAAGTATAGGACAACCAGAACTCCCCATACGGATTTCGCAGTCACATGGTCGAGCGATACGACTTTCACGACCACTCAGGCAGGAATCGAGGTTGGTGACGAGATAACGATAATACAGGGAAAAGGAAGCGGAAGGATAGCCCACGTATCCTCGATTTCCTTCCTTGCGGGAACGTATACCGTAGTCTTGGATGAGACCGTAATAAACGTCTCTGGAACCGCCAAGGCCCGTTTGCAGAAATGGAAAAAGATAGGTATAATTACAAATATAGCCAAGTTCTTTCAGGAAACAGTCATCAGCCAGCCTTCGACCCTGATAGAGCTGAAGGCGGCGGTAGTGGCCACGGGGGAGACCACGATCGACGAATTAATTCTTGACAACAAGCAAAACCAATAACACATGGCATTCAACGCAAAAACAAACACATTCGTAGCAGACGAGAACCCCGCCTCATTCGTCAACGGAAGCGCGTCGTCTTTCAATCCGACCGCTGTGACCCCTTCTCAGGTTCCCCTGAACCAGACTAACAACGCGATAGCTATCCAGCAGCCTCAGGCGGCTCTTGCAATCACGCCCCAGTCTCTTCAGCAGACTCCTCAATTGAAATTGCCTACATTGGCTCCCGATACGACATCCGCGGGAGTGGTGAGCGCCGTCCAGCCTTCGGTAGCAAAGGCGGAAGACAACTACAATCAGGTCAAGTCGGCTACGGGAAACCAAGCTGAACAGGAGCAGAAATCTTTAATAGCGATGGCGAAGGAGGCAATGGGAATGAAATCTTCGATTCAGGCAAATCAGGTCGCATTGGAGAACCAATTAGGACTTCAGGAGCAGCAGAAGGCGCTTTCAGAAATCAACACCGAGATAGCGACGGAACAGGTCGCATTGAGGGGAGAGCAGGAGAAATTGCGCCAGTCATTCGCCTCAGAAGGTCAGAAGCAGATATCAAATAATACTCTCAATGATACGTACGGAAGACGTCTTGCGGACCTTGCAATCAGGCAGGCTGCGGCAAACCAGAACATAACTGCCATCCAAAGCAATGCGGACAGGCAGACAAAGCTGCTTACAGCGCCTATCGACACTCAGATTCAGTACCTTTCGACATTCGGAAAGGACAACGTGGACTACCTTTCTTCTAAGGAGAAGGAGAAGCTTAATTTCTTGCAGGACGACTTGAAAACTCAAAAGGCCGATATTCAGGCTCTTCAGAAAGCAAAGACGGACATGCTTATCGAGATCGCAAAGAACGGAGGAGGATCTAACCAGCAATTGATACAGAAGATACAGAACGCCCAAGGAATAGGAGAAGTAACTACTTTGGGAGCAGGATCGGGATATATCGGAGCATTGGATCGAGCGCAGCTTGCCATCGCTCAGGGAAATCTTGCATTGAGCAGGGCAAGATTCTCGCTTGAATCGCAGCAGTCGCTGAACGATACTCAGGGAGTTGTCCCAGGTCAGAAGCCTACAGGAAAGGCCGACCCTCAGGCATCTGGATATGCAACGAGAGCGGTCGCGGCTTCAAACACCATAAATGATCTTACGAAGAACGCTACGAGCATCTGGTCGAACGCCAATACTTCGGCTTCAAACTTCTTCAAGTCTGCAAACACCCAAAAAGTAGAGCAGGCCCAGAAGAACTTCATAACAGCCGTGTTGAGAAAGGAATCGGGAGCATCAATATCTCCTGAGGAGTTTTCAACTGCCCGAGAGCTGTATTTCCCTCTTCCTGGAGACAAGCAGGATACCGTGGCTTTGAAGGCTCAGGCAAGAGTCGACGCGCTGAACGGACTGATAGGTTCTGCAGGAAAGGCATACAACGGGACATTCCTGTCTTCTCCTTATACTGCCGAATTGTCGGTGCAGACTCCGGACGGTCAGACATACACGTTTGCTACCCAGTCGGAACTTAACAACTTTAAGAAACAGGCTAACATTAAATAATATGGCAATAGACTACAAAAAACTCGCAGAAAAAAATGGAGGAATACCCGTTTCAAAGGAAGCTGAAATTCCCGTGGAAGGAGGATACCTGTCAAGGGTGTCTTCTCAGTACAAGGCTGCCGGAAGCGACATAGTTTCAGGAATAAAGTCGTCCGCAGATCAGATTTCAAAAGGTCAGCTTCAGGGAGGGCTTGCGGGAATTGGAAATCAGGCTGCGGGAATAATAAGGTCCGGCCTGAACACGGTCGGAAACGTGGCGCGTGCGGCGGCAGCTCCTATCATCGAAGCTCCCGGAATAAGGCAGGGAATAGACGCGATCGGTAAGAACGTAATCGCTCCCGCCGCCGAAACGGACGCAGGTCAGCAGATACTGGGATTTGCGCAAAAGCACCCTCAGGCATTCAAAGACTTGCAGAATATTGTAGACATATCTACATTAGGTTTGGGTAAGGCTGCAGAAGCGCCTATCGCAAATGCCGTAAAGGCCGGAGTTTCAAATGCTGAAAATGCAGCCGTAAAGGCGACTTCGAAATTGAAGGGAGTATTCAACGAGGCGAACAGCCCTACGGTCTCATTGGATCAGGCTGCAGGAGAGATACTTCAGGGAAAGACAGGAGATCTTGGCAAGGGAATCGAGGCGATACAGTCTATCGACACGAAGGGAGTGAAGACTCAGAAGGATTTATATACAAAATTAGACGAGAAGATACCCGAGCTTTCTAAGGTAGTCGACAGTAGCCTTTCTCAGGACACGACAAAGACGCTGCTGGACGATCTTGTTACGGTAAAGCCAACAAAGGCGGGAGGTCAGGCATCCGTAAACTACGTGGACAATGCATTGAATCAATTGGCGGAACTTTACGACAAGACCGGAGACGTCGTGGCTAAAGCAGATATAGAGGACTTGATAAATACCGCAAGGACTAACGGACTTACGAAACTTGAGATAAACGACATAGCAAGGACTTACGGCTCTGAGTTCGGAGAGAAGGCGTTCGGAAAGACGGGAGAGGCCCTGACTTCGGTAAATGCCCAGCTTTTCGAGAACACCAGAAAGGGCATAAAGGATCTCGCGAGATCGGGAATAAACGGAGACGAGGCATTGAAGGCCGACCGGCTCATGTCTTCAGTTTATAATACGAAGAATCTCGTAAAGAAGAACATGGAGGCGGTGAACAAGCTTAAGAACAGGATAGAGGAAAGAGGCCTTCTCGAGAAGATAGGTCACGGACTTTCAAAATACGCCGATATTCTTACCGGCGGATCTTTGAGAGGTCTGATAGGAGGACTGCTTCCGAGAGGAGCAGGCTATAAGGTTCTTAATGCGCTTGACCTTGAAGAGCTTTTGCAGAGAAACCTGAAAATAATAAAGGATGCAGGCAATGCGAAAAATACTACGGAGTTCAAATCCATAATAAACAGGCTGAACGCGCCTGATCAGTCCCTTCTGAAGAGAACCCTGAAGAACTCTGACAGCCAGACTCTTGCCAAGGCAAGTCCTATCAAGGACCAGATGACTGCCCCAAGCACAAGCGGAACCGCAAGCAATGCTAATAGTATTGACATGTCTAAAACTGTACCACTTAAAAAGAATACAAGTCAAGGAGGCTCAATCAAGATTGGGGATAATTTGAAGGACAAGGTGTCGAAAGAGCTGTCAAATATCGACGTATTGCCGCTGAAAGTCAACGGAAAGGTCGACCTTTCGGACTCTGACACGTACTTCAGGCTGTCTCAGCTTCAGGACATTGTCGAGAAGCGGGCCCTTACGAATGCGGAGGTGATGGAAGCTCTGCCTCTTCTGAAGAAGGCCGGAATCAGCATCAAGACCAAGGGATTCGCCGGAGCAGACATCCTTTCCGGAGGAGCTGCGGCCGCGGGAGCATACGCCCTGAACAGAAAGGCAAGAAATGACAGGAGCAAGAACCAGTATCCGGTAGGAAATGTCGACAGGATCGCTAAAAAATAAAAAACTATGGAAAACATAACACCCCAACAGGAAAAGAAGCTGAAGAAGATAATAGCGCTAGGCGAGAAGGGCCTGCCGGCTCTTTTGGAGTACATGTTCGAGCTGGAAGAGAAGCTCGACGAGAACATTCCCGATCTGAAAAACATAATGGAGAAGGTTCGCGGAAAGCCTGGAAAGGATTACGTCATAACTCCCTCTGACAGGGCAGAAATTGCCTCTGTAGCGCGTTCAATGTTCAAAGATGAGGAACTGGCTGAAAAGGTCCTTTCGCTCATCACAATCGATTATAAGGCCATTGCGGAGGATGCGTCGAAAATGATAAAAGTTCCACAGCCTGAAAAGGTGGATTACAGGAAGATAAAGGCCGATGTCCTGGCTGACATAAAGGTTGAGAACGGCGCTCCCGGAAAGGATGCAGATGAGACTTTTATCATCGAGAAGCTGGAAGCTGACCTGATAAAGGACTTGCCTTCGTATGGCGAGCAGTTTCGAGACGGCTTGGAAGTGCTGGAAGGAGACGACAGGCTTGACCGAAAGGCGATCAAGGGATTGGAGGATTATGAGGATATAAGAAAATATGCTCGGAATACTACAGGCGGAGTCTCATATACGGGGCTTACGGGAATACAGGACATTATAGCCGGGACGAACATCACGATAGACAAGTCGAACAACAAGTATCCTGTCATATCGGCTACGGGAGGAGGAGGATCGTATACGGGCGGAACGGGAATCGACATCACGGGAACGGTAATATCGCTGGACTTCTCCGAGTTCGACACCGACGACATCGCCGACACCTCAACTAACAGGTTCGTATCGGATGCACAGATAGCCGGCTGGAATGCATTGGTCTCGTCCCAATGGGACAACGTGACAGGAGGAATAAACTATGCGGGAGGCAGGGTGGGAATCGGCACGACCGCGCCAGACAGGAAAGTGGAGATAAACCTCGGAACTTCGGATTTTCTGCGTCTTACGTACAACGACTCCAACGGATCGGCGACTGTCTACAACGATATCGGAATAGACTCGTCCTCAAACCTCCTTATAAGGCCTTCGGGGAACGGGCAGATTGTCATAGGACCCGGCGGATGGGCTTATACGACGGCGGCATCGGGAGCCGGCTCTATCCTGTTCAACAACGGCACGACGGACTCTCCGAACATGAAGTTCGCTTACGGCGCGAATGCCAACTACAGTCTCGACGTGTCATCCAGCCTGTTGAGGTTCGCGATCAACGCGGACGAGGCGGGAGGGGCTGTCATCGGAACAATGAATACTTCAGGGGACCTGATAATGCTTCGCGACATCTCGGCTACCCGACTGCTTACGGCACGGGCTTCGGGAACGTTTTCGGCTACTTCTCCCGGAATCGAGCTTTACGCTTCAAACGGGTACAAGATAGGCTTCGACAATGTGTCTGGGACTAGGGGGTACGTCAGATACAACGTAGATACTGCTGGATCATCCGTGCACGGGCATATCTTTTCGGGAGGCGCTCCCGGCTCTCAGACAGACCTCATGCTCATAAGGAGCGACGGCAACGTGGGAATAGGAACAAGCACCCCCTCGTATCGGCTTGACGTGTCCGGACCTGCCCATTTTACGGGCGACGGGTGGTTTGAGGGAGACGGCTCTATGGGAAACGCCCCGGCAAATGTCGGATTCTACTTCGGAAAATCTGCGACTGATTCAAACCGGAGAATGGAGATAGTTACTCCCGCAAACGGAATAGCGTATATAGACTTTACCAATCCGAGCGTCGATTATGTCGGAAGGATAAGGATAGACACCGATTCTTCAAAGGCTATGTACCTTGAGATGCCGGGATACGTATACGTCGGCGGAAACAGTTCGGGAGGAATACTGACGAACACCCAGGGATTGGCTTTCGGATGGAACAGGACTACGGGAAACGGAGATTCGAACATAATATATAACACCTCTTTGGGTTCGGACCCAAGGCTTGCCTTTGGCTCATATAACGGAACGACTTATGCAGAGGAAATGTCATTGAAGGGGGGGAATCTCGGAATCGGGGTAACGTCCCCGACCGCGGCAGTCCATCTGAAGGCGGGAACCGCGACGGCAGGAACGTCTCCGCTGAAGTTTGCGACAGGAACCCTTCTTTCGACGACCGAGGCGGGAGCCGTGGAGTTTGCGTCGGGACACCTTTATTTCACGGCTACTAACTCAGGAACGAGATATCAGCTAGACCAGCAGGCGGTGGGAGCAAATTCCACGATAACTTCGCTTACGGGACTTACGGGTGCCATATCTTCTCCGACGTCTATCACTTTTGCAGGAACAGCATCTCCGACATATGCTGCAGGAAAGCTGGTATACGATACGGGAAACGAATCTCTGACTTTCTATAACAACGACTCGAACGTCGCTCTTCAGGTAGGGCAGGAGGAATGGATAAGGGTCGTGAACAACACGGGATCTACCATTCCCAACGGGGCGGTGGTGTACCTCAGCGGAGCGTCTGGAGGAAAGCCTACGATAGCGCTGGCGCAGTCAAATGCCGCCGCAACGACCATAGGAGCGGGCCTTGCGACCGAGTCTATCGCGAACGGAGCTACGGGATACGTGACATGCATCGGAAACGTTAACGGGCTGGACACTTCAGCATTTACTGCGGGACAGACGGTGTACATATCTTCTACTGTAGCAGGAGGTCTTACTGCAACGGCTCCGAC
>Ga0247811_1000277_pt1 | contig 17201 bp, 12 predicted proteins | sample UWRJL134311R1_FD_189018 | JGI IMG/M metagenome (GOLD analysis project Ga0247811, IMG submission 189018) | Plant litter microbial communities from Arlington Agricultural Research Station in Wisconsin, United States - UWRJ-L134-311R-1 | ecosystem: Environmental > Terrestrial > Plant litter >...
CGTAGGCGCTCCAGAGCGAGTAACCGAGGGCGTTCTCGGAGTGCACGAGTCGCGGGTAGCGTTCGAGCGCCACGATCGCGGCGCGCAGGCGGGCTTCGGTGGCATCCCAGGCGGCCTGATCGGATGCGACCCGCGTCTCGAGCGCCGCCCGCAACTGGTCGCGGATCGAGTTCATCGACTGCTTCGCGCCGTGCAGCTCGAGCGCGAAGCCGCTGATGCCGATGGCGTCGAGGCGCCGGCGCACGACCTCGAGGGCTGCCTGCTTCTCGGCGACGAACAGCACTTTTTTGCCGGCGGTGAGCGCGTGGGCGATGAGGTTGGTGATGGTCTGCGACTTGCCCGTTCCGGGAGGTCCTTCGAGCACGAACGACTGGCCGCTGGTCGCGCGCACGATCGCGGCCATCTGCGAGCCGTCGGCCGCGATCGGCAGGCGCAGCGCGGTCTCGTCGAGGGCCGGCTGCTCCGATCCGGCGGGATCGGCGAACGTCTCGCCCGGCACTTCGACGAGGTGACGCACCACGGGGTTCGACAGCAGCTCGCCCCAGTTCTCGTCGAGGTCCTTCCAGATCTGGAAGGTCGAGAAGCGCAGGATGGCCAGGCTCGCCGACTCGTCGATGCGGTACGGCAGTTCGGCCTCGAGCAACTGGCGCCGGATGCCCGTGAGCACCGCGCCGATCGCGAGCCCCGAGTCGTCGAGCGAGGGGTTCTCGAGCTCGGTGAGGTCGAGGCCCTTCGTGGTCTTCAGCCACTGCAGCAGGCACAGGTTCGGCTGGGCGAGGTCGTCGCCGTCGAGCTTCATCGCGTACGGGGTGAAGGCGAGGCCGCCGGTCAGGCGCACCGGCAGCAGGAACAGCGGGGCCCGGGCCTCGGAGCCGTCGGCCTTCTGGTGCACGAGGGTGCCGAGGGTGAGGTAGAGGTAGTTGCTGCCCGATTCCTGTTCGAGGGTGTCGGCCTCGCGCTTCATCGCGCGCAGCTGGGCGCGGTGCTTCTCGTCGGCGAGGGCGGAGAACACCGTGCGGGTGGTCGAGAACACCGTCTTCATCACGTCGGGCGCGATCTCGCTCGCCACGCGTATTCCGGCGAGCTTCTGCAGTTCGCTCGAGTCGAGACCGCCCGAGACCCGCACGCTCTTGCCCGAGTGCACGACGTCGTCGAGCATCGGCAGCATTCCGCCGGGCACCAGCAGGTCGAGCACCTTCTGCGTGCGCGGCATGTTCAACAGCGGGTTGCGCAGCGTCAGGTCGAGCAGGTCGCGCTTCCAGTTCTTGAAGCGCGCGGGGGAGTCGTCGTGCCGGTCGAGCTGCCCGCGCACCACCTCTTCCTCGGCGGCGGCGTTCAGGTTCTTCAGGCTCGACCGTGCGACGAACGGGCGCTCGGCGTCGACGGCGGCCTGTTCTCCGACGGGGTCGGACGCGGCGGCGAAGACCGCCATCGGGCGCACTCCGTCGAGACGTGCCCTCGTCACATCCACCATCGTCTGCAACAGGTGGAAGTCGGTGCGGAAGTACTCCACGGCCGCTTTGTTCGCGGCCTGGAAGTCGAGTCCCGAACGTCCGGGGCCGACGCCGGTGAGCTCGACCGGCACCACGACGCCGGCCTCGACCAGGTTCGTGATCGAGTTGACCTGCTCGACCGTGGCCCGCTCGCCGTAGGTCTCGGCCGCGTAGAAGCCCGAGAACGCATGGTTGCGGGTGATGAAGATCACCGGCGAGATGCCCACCGCCTCGAGGCAGGCGGCGTAGAGCACCGCGAGGTCGATGCAGGTTCCGAAGCGTTCGGCGAGCACCTGTTCGGTCGTGCGCACCTTCTGGCCGGTGCGCTCGAACGACGCGGGCGGGCTGATGTAGGTGACGCCCAGGGCGCGGATCGACTCATAGACCGCCGCGGCGATCTGGTGGGCGCGGCCCGGCCCCGACTGGTAGCCCTCGAGGGCTCCGCTGTCGGTCTTTTTCAGGAGCAGGTCGGATGCTGCGCGCAGAATCCCCGTCACGGAGCGGGTGTTCGGCTGCACGAACGCGGCGATGGCCGCGTGCAGGCCCGGGAAGTTGAGCCACTCGCCCGCGGCGCTGACCTCGATGGCGGCAAGGATGCGGGCGGTCTCCCCGCCGGCGCTCGCCGTCACGTCCAAGGTCGCGGGCGCCGATTCGGCCGCGCCGGCGAGCAGGGGGCCGAAGACGTCGAACTCGCGCGGGTCGTCGATGCGCGTCACGCTGTTCGGCACGATCGGGCCGGGGATGGTGTGCCGCCAGACCTGCTCGCGGTCGCCCACGCCCGCGTGCGCACTCAGACTCAGTGCTGCGGCGAGGTCGACGCCGGCCAGTTGGCCGCCGGTCTCGTTGTGCACCACGACGGCGCGGATGAACGGGATGCCGCTCTGGCCGAGCGAGTAGTTGACCCGCGGCTGGAACTCGATCTGCAGCCGGATACCTCCGGCGAGGGTGTCGAGGACTGTGTAGACGTTCAGGTCCGTGCTGCTGGCATCCATTCCACCGAGGCTACCCGCGCACGCACGTTCCCGACTCGACCGTCGCCGTGAGTCCGAAGGCCTGGGCGGCGACGGGCGAGAGTTCGGTCATGGTGAGCGCGTAGCCGACGTTGGCGAGGTCGGCGCTCTTCGCGAACACCACTCCGGCGACGGCGCCGTCTTCGGAGAGCAGCGGTCCGCCCGAGTTGCCCTCGCGCACGTCGGCGGCGAGGGTGTAGATCTCGCGACTGCCCGACGCGTCGCCGTAGATGTCGTCGACGCTCGTCGTGGCGACCGACAGCACCTTGGCCGGCTTGGTGCTGAACGGCCCGCCGTAGGGGTAGCCGTCGACGACGCCGACGGTACCGCGGGGCAGGTTCTCGGCAAGCGGCAGCGGTGCGGTGGTCATGCCGTTCACCGCGATCACGGCGAGGTCTTTCGCGGGGTCGAAGTAGACGACCCGGCCGGGCAGCGCCGCGCCGCCCGGGATCTCGACGATCGGCTCGGTCACGCCGGCCACCACGTGCGCGTTGGTCACCACACGGTCGGTCGCGACGACGAAGCCGCTGCCGGTCTGGTTCTGTCCGCACTCGTAGGCGTTGCCGGTGATCCGCACGACGGATGCCGCGGCGGTGGTGAGCGCGTCGGTGCCGGTGTCGGCGCGCGGCAGCTCGGGCGAGGTCGTGCCGCCGAGTGCCTCGGTGATGAGCGGCAGCCCGTCGTCGACGACGGTGGCGCGCAACTGGGCGAGGAAACTCTCCACGGGGTCGGGCGTGGCGTCGCTGATGCCGCGCAGCACCGTCGACGACCCGATGGCCTGCGACAGCGCGGGTACACCCAGTGCGGTCACGCTCAGCGCGAGGAGCGCGGCGATGAGAGCCGCCGCGACGCCGGTGACCACGGCGCCCAGCAGCCGGTCGACGAAACGCAGCGGCGACTTCTTCAGGCTCGAGCGCACCCGGCGGCCGATCGAGGCGCCGAGCGAATGACCGAACACCACGAGGGCGATCGCCACGAAGACCGTCGCCACGATGCGCCACATCGGTTGCGGAACCCAGGAACCGACCAACGGGATCGCGAAGTACGCCACTACGGCCCCGGCCGCGACGCCGAGCAGCGCGAACACGCTGTGCAGCAGGCCGCGACGGTAGCCGGAGAACACGTAGCCGGCGAGCAGCACGAGCAGCAAGAGGTCGAGCAACCAGGCTCCGCCCATCGTCCCCTCCTCCATAAGCCGACTACGAGACTACGGGGCGTAACCGATTTGCACGCACACCCGCACCGGCGACCCGATGGCAGACCGCACCGGCAACTCATAGCTCGCGTCCTGCGCGATGACGGCGTCGTCATACGCCCCTCATAGGAAACGGGAGTGTTCTGTTCTCACCAGCCCAGCCGCCCCGCTTGCACAGGAGAAACACCATGGATGAGACCACCCCCGTACCCCGAGATGCCGTAGCCCGCGAGACCGTCGTACCGGAATACACCGTCACCTCCACGCAGGCCGCCGCGCCCAAGCGTCCGCACCGCAAGCGCACCACCGCGTTCGTCATCGGCGGGGCCACGGCGCTCGCCCTCTGCATCGGCGGCGGCGGTGTCGCTTTCGGCGCGAGTATCGCGGCCGCCAACAACCAAGCAGCGATCGCCGCGCTCGAGCAGAGCTCGCTCGGCACCGGTTCATCGGGTGAGGTGCAGCCCGGCAACTACCAGCAGATCTCGCCGTTCGGCGGCAGCACCGGCACCGATTCGGGAACCGGCACCGCCACCAGCACGAGCACCACCGCTACCGCGGCGACCGACGCGCAGAAGCTCGGCGTCGTCACGATCCTCTCGAACCTCTACTACTCCGAGACCTCGCAAGCCGCCGGAACCGGCTTCGTGCTGTCCTCCGACGGCCAGATCCTGACCAACAACCACGTGATCGAGGGCGCGACGAGCATCGAGGTCACGATCGAGTCGACCGGTGCCACCTACCAGGCCGAGGTCGTGGGTACGGATGCCACGGACGACATCGCCGTGCTGCAGCTGGTCACCAGCGCGGCCGCCGACGGCTCGACCCGGGCGGTCACCGGGCTCACCACGGCGACCCTCGACGAGGACACGCTCGCGGTAGGCGACGCCGTCACTTCGGTGGGCAACGCGGAGGGCACCGGCGACCTCGTGGCCGCCGCGGGCACCGTGACAGCGCTCGACGAGGACATCACCGTCGGCAACGAGGGCACCGGGTCATCCGAAAGCCTCACCGGACTGATCCAGATCGACGCGGACGTCGTGTCGGGCGATTCGGGCGGTCCGCTCGTCGACGCCGAAGGCGAGGTCACCGGAGTCGTGACGGCCGCCTCGTCGGGCACCAGCGACATCGTCGGATTCGCGATCCCGATCTCCACCGCCATGACGATCGCCGACCAGATCCTGTCGGGTGTCGAGTCGGGCAACGTGTCGATCGGTGCTCCCGCCTTCCTCGGCGTGCAGGTGGCCACCGACCAGACCGCGGTCGCCCAATCGGGAACGGGGGTCGTCGTCGCGGGCGCCGTCGAGGGAACTCCGGCCGCGACCGCCGGGTTCGCCGCGGGCGACGTCATCACCTCGGTCGACGGTGTCGCCGTCGCTGACGCTTCGGCCCTCACCGCCGCGATCACCGCGCACGAGGTGGGCGACTCGGTCGCCATCGGATACACGACCGCCGCGGGTGCCGCGAGCAGCGTGGTGGTGACCTTGATGGCGGGACCCGCCGCATAGTGCAGAGCAGATACCAGCAGGGCCCCACGGACCACCTTCCCGGTTCGTGGGGCCCTGCTTTTCGTTGGCTACGCACCTGTATAGCTACCCCGCGTTCGGGGGTGGCGCGAAAGCTTAGGGCACGTTACAAGTCGTCGTCAACGCCCAATCGAAACGGCTTTTCTTCGGGCTACTATCGCGCCAAGGGTTTCCCCGAACCCCATCAGTCCGGCGCCGTTGCCGCAAAGGCCGCGCCGCGCTTACCCCCTTCGGTGCGTCCTTCTTCCCGCTCTGGTGTCGCGCACCCACGTGGCTCAGAGTGTCGCTCTGCAACGCCCGCCTGTCATCTACCCCGAATAGAGACCAGGATTGATCAGTCACGTTTCCCCGCCCGTTTCTGCCCCCACCACAGCGCCCACCCCCACGGCACAGCCCGTTTCAACACAGCCCGTTTCAACACAGCCCGTTCCGATCTTCGAAACGCTGGCCGAGCCGGACACCGCCATCCCGGTGCCCGCGACACATACCCAGTCGCCGTCGCTCGTTCTGCTCGTCATCATCGGAACCCTGGGCATCCTCGCCTACGCCGGCTTCCTGCTCGACCCGGGCAGCCGGGGCGACTGGCTGCCCTACGTGATGGTGATCGCCGCCGAGTCGATCCTCATCTCGCAGGCCCTGCTGTCGATGTGGACCATCCTCTCGGGCACGTACGACCCGCGTGACTTCGCCTTCCATCACGCGAAGGGCGCCATGTTCCGGGCGCGCGACGTGCAGCGCGACGGGCTCACCCAGCACCCCGAGAAGTGGCCGGTGTATCTCGACGGCTCCGTGACATCCATCGACGTCTTCATCACCACCTATGGGGAAGATGTCGAGGTCATCCGGCGCACGGCCGTAGCGGCGGTCGCGATGCGCGGCGAACACCTCACCTGGATCCTCGACGACGGACGCTCCGACGAGGTGCGTGCGCTCGCCGCGGAGGTTGGCGCCCGGTATGTGCGCCGGCTGAGTTCGGGCGGCGCGAAGGCGGGCAACGTGAATCACGCGCTGTCGATCTCGAACGGACGGTTCTTCGCGATCTTCGACGCCGACTTCGTTCCCAAGCCCGACTTCCTGGTCGAGACCGTGCCGTTCTTCTCGAACGAGCTCGTCGCGTTCGTGCAGACGCCGCAGACCTACGGCAACCTGCACAACGTCATCTCGCGCGGTGCCGGGTACATGCAGTCGGTGTTCTACCGGTTCATCCAGCCGGGTCGCAACCGCTTCAACGCGGCCTTCTGCGTCGGGACCAACGTGATCTTCCGGCGTGCGGCCGTCGACGACGTCGGCGGCATCTACACCGACTCCAAGTCGGAAGACGTCTGGACCTCGCTCAAGCTGCACGAAGCAGGATGGCGCACCATCTACATCCCGATGGTGCTCGCCGTGGGAGACGCGCCCGACACCGTCGAGGCGTACACCAAACAGCAGTTGCGCTGGGCGACCGGCGGCTTCGAAATCCTGCTCACCCACAACCCGCTGTCGCGCAAACGCCGGCTCACCCTCGACCAGCGCGTGCAGTACCTCGTGACGGCAGCGTTCTACCTCTCGGGGATCTGCCCGCTGCTGCTGCTTCTGGTACCGCCGCTCGAGATCTACTTCGATCTGCGGCCGATGAACCTGTCGACGACCATCGTCACCTGGCTGCTGTACTACGGCGGCTTCTACGTGATGCAGATCGTGCTCGCGTTCTACACGATGGGGTCGTTCCGCTGGGAGACCCTCATGCTGGCGACCGCGTCGTTCCCGATCTATGTCGCGGCACTCGTCAACGTGATCACCGGCAAAGAGCAGAAGTGGAGCGCGACCGGCGACAAGTCGAAGGTCTCGTCGCCGTTCAACTTCATGGTGCCGCAGGTGCTGTTCTTCGTCTTCCTGCTGCTGACGTCGTTCGTCGCGATCACCCGCGACATTCAGAACGGGGTGTTCACTCTCGCTACCGCGTGGAACGTGACCAACACCGTGATCCTCGGCAGCTTCGTCGTCGCCGCGGGTCGCGAGGCCCGCTTGCTGAAACGGGAGCGGAAACTCGCGCGGGTTGCAGCGCGCAGGGTGGTCGCCGCCCACGAGACGCCGGTCGTGGCTCCCGACGCCCCGACCCTCGCGCCGGCCTACCGCGAGGGGGTGTCCGCATGACCTGGTTGACGCGGTTCAAACTGCTCGCCGGAGTGCTCGCCGTGCTCGTAGCGGTCACCGGTCTCACCGTCGTGTTCAACCAGCGCCAGTCGCGGGTGACGAGCACGTCGGCGTCGATCGAAGCGAAGCGCTACCCGGTCGGTATCGACTACGGCGGAACGGTCACCGAGGCGCACGTCGTCGACGGCGAGCGGGTTCAGGCGGGCGACGAACTGTTCACCCTGCAGAGCCCGTCGTTGCAGTCCGACCTCGCGAAGGGCCTGTTCAAGCCCGAGACCGTGGCGTACACGGTGGATGCCGACGGTGTCGTGACCCTCACCGCCGCGGTGGCCGGCACGGTGACCGACGTCAGCACCGAACCGGGCTCGTTCGTGCAGGCCGGTCAGGTGCTGGCGACCATCGACGGTGCCGGATCGCTGTTCGTCACCGCGGAGTACACGCTCAGCGCGCGTGACTACGCGCGCATTGCGGACGGCGCATCCGTCGACCTGTTGCTTCCGAACCAGCAGGTGATCGCGGGATCCGTCGACACCATCAACGTCGAGACGGCGAACGGCGAGGCGGAGTCGACCGTCGTGGTCAAGAGCGACGGTCTCGTCGACGGCGCGTACAACGGGCTCGTCAAACGCGGCACCCCGGTGACCGCCACCCTGCTCTTGCGTGACGACGGGGTGTTCGCCGGTGTGAAAGACGGCATCACCGACTTTCTCAAACAGATCGGAATCTAGGTGCGGTCGCGACGGACGCTGGGCATGCTTCTGACGGTGGTCGTCTCGGTGGCGCTCGCCGGATGCGCCCCGGCGCAACCGGTGGAGACCGTCGAGAGCGGCAGCGGTGTGTTTCCGGATGCGGCGGTCGAACCGCTGCTCGCCGCCGTGCCCGAACGCACGGTCAAGGCGTTGCCGCAGGCCCGGCTCGCCGACGGCCTGCTGCCGCCCACCAACCGCTGGTTCTCGGGGCTGGTCTTCGGCGAGCCGAGTATGCCGGTGTTCCCGTTGCCGCTGTCGTTCGGGCTGACCGAGGGCGGCTTCGCGTTCGGGCTGCCCGCGGTGACCGCGTCGGAGAAGACCATCATGGGGGCGTTCACGCCCGCCGTCGATGTCGACCTCGGTGCCGACGAGCAGCGGGTGAGCGCCTACGACGTCGCATCGATCACCGTCGCGCAGATCCGCGGCAACACCGAGCTCGGCCACACGGTCGTCGCGCAGGGGTCGCCGTTCGTCTCGTTCACCGCCAGTGGAGAGGTCACCGCTTCGCTCGGGGTCGCCTTCGACGAGGCCGCGGGAGACGGCGCCTGGACCACCGAGGTGGCGGGGGAGACGTACGGGCTCGTCACCAGCGGAGTGCTCTCTGGAACGTCGGTGACCCTCGCCGCCGCAGACACCCTGACCTGGTTCGCCGTGGGCGAGGGCGGTGACATCGACGAGTATGTGGCGGCTGCGCGTCATCCGGTCGTCTCCACCGCGTACACGTCCGCTATAGACGACTCCTCTATAGAGGGAGCGACGGGCGAACCGTCGGCGACCACCTCGATCGACTATGTGACCACCGACGGTTCGCCCACGCTCGTCGCGGTTATGCCGCATCAGGCGACGGCCGCTTCCTCGTGCGCGGCCGGCAGTTTCGCGAGCATCTACGGCGCGATGGCCGTCTGCTCGGTGTCGACCCTGTCGTGGTCGGTGCCGCAGCTGCACCCCAGCGGGACCCTCGCCCTGTCGGCGCTGTCTGCCGACGACAAGGCGCAGCTCGCCGAGCAGGTCGCCGCGGATGTCGCGACCACCGGTACCTTCCCGACCGACACCTATTACGGGGGAAAGGCGCTCTACCGGGCCGTCAACCTGTGGAGTATCGCGACGCAGGTGGGGGCGACGGATGCTGCGGACGCCCTCAAGGCGCGCATCGTCGCCGAGCTCGACGACTGGATGGATCCGGCCGGGTGCGGCGAGCGCGCCAACCGCTGCTTCGTCTACGACACCGCCGCGCACGGTCTCGTCGGTCTCGACACGTCGTTCGGGGCCGACGAGTTCAACGACCACCACTTCCATTACGGCTACTTCCTGTACGCGGCGGGAGTGCTCGCTGCCGACGACGCGGCGCTCGCCGCGACCTGGGCACCGGTCATGGACCTGCTCGCGGCCGACATCGCCACCGGTGCGGCCGACGCCACGCACTTTCCGCAGTTGCGCACCTTCGACGTGTACGCCGGGCACTCTTGGGCGAGCGGCACGTCGCCGTTCGGCGACGGCAACAACCAGGAGTCGTCGTCGGAGGCGGTGAACGCGTACAACGGCCTCGCGCTCTGGGCCGCGGCGAGCAACAACGCGCCCCTGGAAGCCGAGGCGACGTGGTTGCTGTCTGCCGAGGCAGCATCCGCCCAGGCCTACTGGACCAATTTCGATCTCGACGACCCGGCCTACGACGGGTTCGACCACACGATCACCTCGCTCGTCTGGGGTGGCAAGCGCGACTGGGCGACCTGGTTCAGCCCCGAGCCGAGTGCCATGCTCGGCATCCTCGTGCTGCCGATGAGCCCGGTGTCGGAGTATCTGGCCGCCGACCCGGAGCGTATCCGTACCAACCTCGCGGATGCTGCGCCCGACGGTTTCGACGTGCTGTTCGGCGACTACCTGCTGATGTACTCGGCGCTCGCCGGATCCGCGGATGCCTCGGCCGCCCTCACCGCTGCGCGATCGCTCAACGAGGATCGCATCGACGACGGCGACTCGCGCAGCTATCTGCTCGCGTGGCTCATGCTGCACTCAGGCTGATTGCGCGAGGATCGGGGGTATGACCTTTGCCGTTGTCGGAAGTGCGCCCACCGGAACCATGATCGACCTCGGCCCTGTCGCCGCGTACGTGGCGACGCCCGGTGCCGATGTCAATAACGGAGAGGTGAAGGGCGGGCTCGTCGTCATCCACGAGATCTGGGGCCTTGTCGACCACATCAAGAATGTCGCCGACCGGTTCGCAGCCGAGGGGTATCTTGTCGTCGCGCCCGACATCCTCTCCTTCACAGGAGTGACGCCCGCCGTCGGGCTCGAACTGCAGGCGCTCGTGTTCAGTGCGGACGAGCAGACCCGTACCGAGGCGCAGCCCAAGCTGCGCGAGCGGCTGGCGCCGTCGCACGACCCCGAGTACGCGCAGTGGGCCGTCACCGCGCTGAAGTCTGCGGTCGACTACCTCGAGACGCAGCCCGGGGTTCAGCGGCGAATCGGTGTCACCGGCTTCTGCTTCGGCGGCAGCTACTCGTTCGCGCTCGCCGCGGCCGACCCGCGGGTGCGTGCCGCCGTCCCGTTCTACGGGTACCCGCCCGAGACGACCTCGATCGAGACCATCGGATGCCCCGTGCTCGCCCTCTACGGCGACACCGACGAGCGGCTGATGGAGTCGCTGCCTGCGCTTACCGCGTCGATGGCGGATTCAGGCGTGCGCTTCACCGCACAGACCTACGAGAACGCGGGGCATGCCTTCTTCAACGACACCAACGGCATTACCTACAGTCCGGATGTCGCGGCTGACGCCTTCGCCCGCACCCTGGCCTTCCTGCACACCAATCTCTCTGGAAGCTAGCGCTCGTCGCCGCCTCGTCTGTCGGCGGTAGCAAAAGTGCTGTCCTGCGCCCCGTTCTGGGTCTAACCGGCGGTGCGGTGGGGGCCCTAGTGTCGTCCGTAGGGAGTGGGGGGACACATGACCGACATCATTCAGGGTTCGATGGCGCTTGAGGGCTCGACCGAAGCGCCGTCGCTCGTGGCGCCGCCGCAGTTCGCGGAACCCGCGCTGACCAAGCCGCGGCCGAGCCAGCAGCAGGTAGCCGCGCTGACCGGGTCGGTCGCCGCGCAAGCGCTCGCGTCGTACACACTGGCGGCCCACGAGGTCGCCGCCGCCATTCCGGCGCCGTCGGCCGCGCCGTCGCTGCGCACCCGTGTCGCAGCGTTCGCCGTGATGAAGCAGTGCCTGCGGGTGCAGTCTGCGGCCCCGCAGCGGTCGAGACTGGCCCGCGTGTTCGGGCGGGAGCCGCTGCATCCGGATGCCCGCAGCTGGTACCGCGGAGCGATCGGAGAACTCGAGGTCGCCCGCATCCTGTCGCGGCTCGACCGACGGTGGACCGTGTTGCACGCCGTGCCCGTCGGGTCGGCCGGCGCGGATATCGACCATGTCGTGATCGGCCCCGGCGGAACATTCACCATCAACACCAAGAACCACAGCGGGAAGAAGATCTGGACCGCGGGCACCGCGTTTATGGTCGACGGGCAGAAGCTCGCGCACATCCACAACTCGGCGTTCGAGGCGAAGCGGGCCGCACGCCTGCTCAGCGACGTCGCCGGAACCCCGGTCGCGGTCACCCCCTTGATCGTCGTCGTGCGTCCCGAGTCGCTGACCCGCAAAAAACCCGACGTCACCGTTATGGAGTCAGCGGAGCTGTTGCGCTGGTTGGCGCGGCAGCCGCAGATGCAGACGGATGCCACGGTTGCCCGCATCGTCTGGGCCGCCGAGCGCCGCGAGACCTGGACCACGCTGGTCGACGACGGGCCCGAGTCCGGGCGCGCCGGGCGCTCCGAAGAGGGGCGCGCCGCATCGCCCAGCGTTGCCGCCGCCGCGGTTGCTGCCGCCGCCGCGGACGACTACCAAGCACGATTCGAAAGATTGCGCGCCGAAGTCGAGACCGCGGAATCCCGCCGCCAAGCCTGGTCGCTGCTCGGGGCGGCTGCTTTCCTCGCCGCCGTCATCGCCTCGGCCATGCTGATCGCTCCGGTGGTGCCCCAGATCCTGACCGAACTTATGGGCGGCGCGTAACTAGCGGTTCATCACAGACCCTCCTCCTTGACCTCTTTGCCGTGCGCCGTCCGCCGCGCGCTGTGCATCACGCACGCTTCGTCATGCACCCTCCATCGCCCGCGCCAGCCGCACCATCACGCCGCCTCGCGAAGCTGCGTGGCCGGGTGCGTGCGGTAGCGGCGCCCGCTCGGCAGCTGCCACTCGATGTCTCCGTCGGGCAGATTGCGCATTTTCACCCGCGTGTAGGTCTTCACCCGGTGATGACCCTCGCAGAGGCAGGCGAGATTGCCGAGCTTCGTCGTTCCGCCCAACGCCCAGTCGTCGGTGTGGTCGATCTGCGCGTGGGTGGCGGGCTGCTCGCATCCGATTGCCCGGCATACCCCGTCGCGCACGTGCAACGCGGTTCTGAGATCGGCGGGCACGACGTACGTCGTGCGGTCGAAGTCGAGCACAGCGCTCGATACCGGATGCACGAGCAACCTCGTGAGACTCGGAGCGTGCGCGGCGAGCTTACGCGCGGTATCCGGGTCGATCGGCCCGTATCCCTCGAGCTCGCCCGGCTCGTCGCTGTGACCGAGCAGCGTCATCACCGGCACGGTCACCAGCACCTTCGGCCGGATTCCGTGCCCTACGTTCGACCGCTCGCCGCCCGTTCCCTCGAGCGTCGCGGCGCAGGTGTCGCCCGTCAGCAGCAGGTCGCTGAACGCGTCCGCCCGCTTCTGCGCGTCGGTGCGTTCGTCGCCTTCGATCTTCAGCCCGGCGACGATCGTGCTGAGCCGGTCGCGGATCGCGTGCGCCACCTCGGCGCTGACCGTAGCTCCGACGACCGCCATGCCGTCTTCGCCCGGCTCGAACCACACGGTGCGCTTCTCGAGCGCTTCGACGTGACGCTCGGCGGTCGACGACGGCTGCATTTTCTCGCGCAGCCGGATCGCCGCCTTCTTGAGCTTCGGAACGGTCACCTCCTTCGCGCGCGGAAGCAGCGTCCGCTCGAACACCCCGGCTTGCTCCTCGGGCACCGACGATCCATGGTCGATGAGCACCCGCGCGTGCGGGTAGCTGATCGACCCTTCCTTCAGCGCGTCGAACGTGCCCGCGAACTGGCCCACAAGCAGCTTGCTCTGCCAGATCAGGTTGCGCACCGTGTTGTCGCACACGCGCAGCACCGCGACGAGCTCCATCACGGCCACCTTCTCGGCGCACACCGCGTCGGACCAGCCGTGGTCGGCGGTGTTGTTACGGGTCGCGAACGACATCTTCTCGCTCGCCAGCCGGAACCGGTCGATGGCCGCGGCACGCTCGGCGTGAGCCGTGGCGATCGCGCGGTCGGCGGCCTCCACGGCGTCGAGCGCGGCGCGGTATTCGTGCATAAGCGGATCACCCTCGGAGCCGGCGGAGGGATCTGAAACATCGGGCGGCGGGTCATCGAAATGCCCACCGCCGTCGACCGGCGCCGTGCGCGCGTCGGTGGCGGGATCCGTGCCGAGATTCTCGACCGGAGCGTTCTCTGGTTCGTTCATGCCGACATCGAAAGCGACCCCACCGACACTGCCGGTACCTCTCCACAAGGCCCCAGATCGAAGAAACCCTGTGGAGGAGAGGAGGGCCCCGGATCATCCGCAACGCGACCCGGTTCTCGTCCATGAGCGCCGACGAGCTGCGGGCGGATGACGCCGCCAACGCCCTCACGATGGCCTTCGCCGAACAGCAGAAGCCCGAAGCGGACAGGTGCAGGGGAGCGCAGAGCGCCACCCACCCCAAACCTGCTAAACTCCCAAGGTTGCCGTCAAACGGCCGCGGATAAAGAGAGCTGGCACATTCTGTGACCGGCACCGCGCAACGAGGGAAAGGGGTCATCTATGCCTTTAGCACCAGATGCCAAGAAAGCAATCATCGACGAGTACGCCACTCACCCTGGTGACACGGGAAGCCCCGAAGTGCAGGTCGCTATGCTGACCGCACGAATTCTGGACCTCACCGAGCACCTGAAAGAGCACAAGCACGACCACCACTCGCGTCGTGGCCTGCTTCTGCTGGTCGGCCAGCGTCGTCGCTTGCTCGGCTACCTCTCTGACGTGAACATCGAGCGTTACCGCTCGCTGATCGCACGTCTCGGACTGCGTCGCTAGTTTGAACCGCTAGGGACTCACTAGTTCTTGGTACGGAAGCCGTCATCCTTCGGGATGGCGGCTTTCGTGGTTTAGCGTGGGGAACATGGCGACCTTCATCAAGAGAAACCCGGATGCTCCTGCCGGATTTTTCGAGGCCGAAGCCGCCGGCCTGCGCTGGCTCGCGGATGCGGAAGAAGAAGGCGGCGCCCGCATCGCCCGCGTGCTGTCAGTACGACCCGGCACGATCGAGCTCGAGCAGATCGCCACGACCGCTCCGACCGCCGAGGCCGCCGACGCGTTCGGGGCAGCCCTCGCCCGCACCCACGCCGCCGGCGCGGCCGCGTTCGGCTCGCCGCCCGCGGGCTACACCGGCCCGTCGTTCATCGGACGCCGCCCGCTGACGACGGCACGCCAGACCCGGTGGGGTCGCTTCTACGCCCGCGACCGGGTGCTGCCGTACCTGGCGGTAGCCGTCGACGCCGGCACCGTGACCGAACTCGAGGCACGTGTCATCCGCAGCGCCTGCGACCGCATCGCGAACGGCGACTTCGACGACTCCGAACCGCCCGCCCGCCTGCACGGCGACCTGTGGAACGGCAACGTGCTGTGGGCTGCCGGGCCCGATGCTGAGGTGGGCGGGGTGCTCATCGACCCGGCCGCCCACGGCGGACACCGCGAGACCGACCTGGCGATGCTTGCGCTCTTCGGATGCCCGTTCCTCGAGCGAGTGCTCGCCTCGTACGACCGCACGGCGCCGCTGCGCGACGGCTGGCGCGACCGCGTTCCGGTGCACCAGCTGCACCCGCTCGCGGTGCACGCCGCCGGCCACGGCCGCAGCTACGGCGTGGCCCTGACCGAGGCCGCCGAACGCACGCTCGAACTTTCGATACCCTAGATACAGCACACCCCGTATCGGAGATCCATGACCGTCCGCTCCGACCTGCGCAGCATTTTCGAGCTGCGCCCGAGCCCACCCCGCCTGTTCGTCGCGCTCCAGGGCGCGGTCGCGATCGGCATCCCCACAATCGGCTTCGCCCTCGCCGGCCGTGCAGAACTCGGCTTGCTCGCGAGCAGCGGCGCATTCTTGGCGCTGTACCTCACTACCCGCAGCCGCCGCGACCGCGCCGCCAAGCTGCCGTTGCTCGCCCTCGGGTTCGTCGTCGCAGCGGCACTCGGCATCGCAGCATCCGGTAGCACCGTGCTCGGACTGATCGTGCTGTTCGTCGTCGCCGCAGCATCCGCGATCCTCTGCCTCGGCTTCAACGTAGGCCCGCCCGGAGCGCTGTTCTTCGTGCTCGTCGCCGGGGTCAGCGGCCACGTCGCCGGCCCCACCGAACTCGACGGAGGCAACGTCGACGGCTGGCTCGTGCTCGGCATGCTCGCCCTCGGCAACCTCATCGCCTATCTCGTGGTGCTCGCACCGCTCGTGCGCCCGAAGGCACGCGCGGCCGATGCGGCGCTGCCCCGCGAACCGATGAGGTTCGAACTCGACGACACGATCAAGATCATCCTCACCCGGCTCGTCATCGCCACCGGCATCGCCGTGCTCGTGACCGCGCCGCTCGGCATCCACCGCGCCTACTGGGTCGTGGTCGCCGTCGTCGCGATCCTGCAGAACGGACACCGGCTGCGCCTCACCGCGCTGCGCGGCGTGCACCGTGTGCTCGGCACCCTCGTCGGCCTCGGCCTGTTCGCGCTCATCTCGCTCGCCAGCCCCAGCGGAATCTGGCTCGCCCTACTGCTTATGGCGCTGCAGTTCGTGGTCGAACTGGTCGTGATCCGCAACTACGGTCTGGCGCTCGTGTTCATCACCCCGCTCGCGCTGACTATCGCGGCGCAGGCGGGAACGAGCGATGTGGGCGTCATCGTGGGGGAGCGCTTCTCCGACACCCTGCTCGGCGCCGTAATCGCGACCGCCGTTCTGCTCGCGGCCCTCGGATTGATGCGCTGGCGCGGCCGAAAGGCAGCAAGATAGCCATGTGAACTGGCGCGGATGCACCGTGGCCGCTGCCGCCCGGGATCGACGACCCGTATCGCTGAGCGAGGTTTCGATACGGCCGCAGGCGGCCTACTCAACCAGCGGCAACAGCGCGACAATCGGTAGGTGAGAACGAGGGCGTTCGGAACGGCCGCGGTCGTGGCATCCGTTCTGGTGCTCCCGGCGTTGATCGTGGGTGGTTTCCGATTCGAGCGCCCGGTACCCGCGGGCCCCGGCGACGCGCAACTCGAGGCCGCGGTGCGCAGCGAACTCGACCGGCAGTGGCGGCTCTCGGGACTCGAGGGCATCGTCGTGCGCCCCGACTACGTTGCGGCGCCGATCGTCACCGACCGCCAGTGGGGCCGGCTGATGCTCGAGTGTATGGACCGGGCCGGAGTCGCCCAGTGGGGCTACGACGAGGGCTCAGGGCTCTTCATCGAGGGAGCGCGGCCGACGACCAGCGACCAGCTCGCGTTCTACTGGTGTTTCGCGGCCTACCCGAGGGTCGACGAGGTCAGCGACGCGCAACTCGACTTCGTCTACGACTACTACCAGCGCTGGCTCATCCCGTGTCTCGAGAGCCGCGGCTACAACGTGATGAACGCACCGTCGCGCAAAGCGTTCGTCGACTCCGACCCGGCGCTCGGCGACTGGAACCCGTACCGCGCGCTCGAACGCTATCCGGGCACGTTCGCCGAGCTAGAAGTGTTGGCCGAGAACTGCGAGCGCACACTTCCGGGTATCGCCGGCTGGTCGGAACAGTGAGAATGAAGCCTGTGAGAACATCTCGGGTCGTCGCGTTCGCCGCGTTGCTGGTGCTGACGGTGTCCGGATGCTCCGCGACGACGCCCCCGCCCGTCGGTCCCACCGAGGCCGAGCTGAACGCCAGCGTGCGGGCCGAGCTCGACCGGCAGTGGCAGTTCACCGGTCTCGACGGAGTCGTACCCCGCCCGGTACTCGAGGTCGAGAGCATCGGCAC
>Ga0247811_1000279_pt1 | contig 17161 bp, 32 predicted proteins | sample UWRJL134311R1_FD_189018 | JGI IMG/M metagenome (GOLD analysis project Ga0247811, IMG submission 189018) | Plant litter microbial communities from Arlington Agricultural Research Station in Wisconsin, United States - UWRJ-L134-311R-1 | ecosystem: Environmental > Terrestrial > Plant litter >...
AAAGAAATTCTTATCGATTGCCAAAAATAATAATGTACAAATATTATCATATAATTCTGAACGTTCGGATATGAATGTGCAAATGTTTGAAATGGAGTTAAAATTACCGTATGGTAAAACAGTAACGCATATTGACAGCTACTTTGTTGGAGAATCAGAAGGTAGGGAAAAAGTCCTGTCATATTTTGAAGAATATTTACAATCATTAACGAATTAAAAGGATAGGTAATGGAAGAAGAAAAAGAAATATTACTTTTTATAGCCAAAAATAGAAAAGTATTAATAGAAGCTATTGATAATCACGTTGAAGAAATTTCTTCTTTAATTGAAGGTGCTGACGATGAAGTTTATATAAAAGAAAATCTATTAAGGAATAAGATTATAAGAACTTTTTTAAATAAAATTAGACTTAAAAGCGAACGATAACCAAACACAAGTATAATTAAAATGAAAAAATTCTTTATCCTACCAATTATTATACTATTTACTTCTTGTGGGTATCACAAAGATAGCCAGATATATAATGGAATTTATATGGTCAGAGTTTGGGAACCTACTCTAACCAATACAGGAGCACAACAAATTTACTATTTGCCAATGGAAGGAATCACAGATAGAAAAGTTGACAGTATAAATAAATTAGCAGATGAATATATTGTAAAATGCGAAAAATATAACTAAATTATGATAAACGTAAGAAACAAACTAAGAGTATCACATTTCCCACAAGTACCATGTAAACCATTTACAGTGGAAGTAAAAGACGAAAAACAGGCACATTTAATGGTTGAAGCATTAGCTAACCAACATTTATTTTTGTTTGATAATAATTTTATCCCCGATTATGCGAATATCTTATTAGTTGAAATGTTTGAAGAAGATTCTGATGGTAATGGGAATCCGGGGTGGGTTGATTATTGGAATGAAGAAGAACTTATGGAATTTGATGAATTTGTAGAAACTTATTTAAATAAATAATATGAGGGTAATAATTATAGGAGATCAAAAGCCACCTGAAATTTGGCAACCATCAGTACAGCTAAGATTTGTAGAAAGGTTTATTATCCCGCAAAAAGTACTACAACAATTACATACGAGTAATTTAGGAAATAGAAAATGGATTGATGTACCAACAGAAAAAGAAGAGTAATTATGGAGCCATGTAAAGAATGCGGAGCGTATAAAGGGCATTCACCCCTATGCTCGTTAAATACGCCTGAAGAGATAAAGATTCACTTAGAGACTTATTTCAAATGTTATCAAGAGCACTGGAAACGAGATGCTGATACTAGAAGTAGTGCTCAAGTTAGAATTAATAGAGCAAATAAAGAAAGAGAGTTCTGGAAAGGGAAATTCTTTATAGTTAAAGAGGAAAATAATAAATTAAGAAAGAAATTAAAATAATATGTTCCAGATAACGTCAGAAGAAATAGATTTAGAGATAATAGATAAAATGATCCCTTTAAACATCAAGCTTAGAGATAAGCTCTTGCGTAAAATTAATGAAAGCTATCAGTGGAATATAAAATGTTACAATAAAGCTCAGGAAGGGAATTACGAATTTATTCAGAAACTGTTAGAGCATCATATTTTCCATTATTGTTAAAAATTACTGTTTTTTAATTCTTTTTGCGCGAAAAATAAATAAATAAATTATGAAACTAGAAATAAAAGAAAATTCAAAAAATTACGCTTGTTCAGTTGTAGAAGTTAAAGAATTATTCGAAATAGAAGGAGCAGATGCAATTGTTAGAGTTGTTATAAATGGTAACAATGTAGTTGTGCCTAAAACTACAGAAGTGGGAAGTAAAATGCTTTATTTCTGTTCTGGTACAAAGTTGTCTGCTGATTACTGTAAGAACAATAATCTTTATGATAAAGAAGAAAACAATTTAGATACAACTAAAAGAGGTTTTATAAGCAGTAAACAATCCAGAGTAAAAGCTATTAAATTACGCGGAGTTATTTCTGATGGTATGTTAATGCCGCTGAACTCTTTATTTTATTTCCTAAACGATGTCAGTTGGTTGAAATTAGGAGAGGAGTTTACAGATATTAATGGTATTTCTGTTTGCGAGAAGTATTTTGTGCCAGAGAAAGTGAATACTCAGGGAGGACAAAAAACACCTAAAACAAATAAATTAAAAGATTTAATAGTTGACAACCAATTCAGATTTCATCACGAAACAGAGCATTTTGTAAAACATCAAGACCAATTTAAACAAGAAACAGAGATCATAATTACTCGTAAGTTACACGGATCTTCATTAATTTTAGCCAATGTCTTAATTAATAAAAATCTGACGTTCGTAGAGAAATTACTAGTGAAATTTGGATTTAATATACCTCAATCAGAATATGGAATAATTTGGTCATCTGGAAAACCTAAAGGTAAACTTCCCAAAGGTATTGAGTCTGAAACTAATAAGTGGGAAACACCTAATCCTAGTTATTACACTTCTGATATCTGGGCAAGAGCTTATAAAGAAATCGGACATAAGGTTGAAAAAGGAATTTCTGTTTATGGAGAAATAGTGGGTAAAGGAATTCAAGGTGATCAGTTTACTTACAATCAAGAGTATGGTATTTATGTTTACAGAATTACTTTTACATCAACAGAAGGCAATATTTATGAATTTTCTTGGGAACAAGTTAAAAAGTACTGTGAAAAATATGGCTTAAATTATGTTTATGAGTATTTTGCAGGTAAGGTGAAGGAAATGGTTGTGGATCATAGTAGTTTATTAGGTTATTTACAACAGATTTACTTGAATAAGAGTTATGCTGATTGTAAAATTGATGAGGGAATCTGTATTAGAGTAAGAGAAACAGATGAAATATTTAAATTGAAATCGCCAAATTTCATAAAAATGGAGTCAGATAATCAAGAAAACGAGGTTGAAGAAAAAGAAAGTTAAGCTTATGAATATAAAAATAACAAAAGAGCAACATGAAAAACTTTGTAAATTAGATTATGAAGAGTATCTATTCGGAAGTCAGTTGCATGGAATTGCAAATAAAGAAAGCGACTTTGATTATGTTAGAGTAATTTCAGATGAATTTTATCTGTCTTTTACTTCTTTTGCGCGATTTTTACCTAATATACATTCGTGGCAAGCGGACTTTGAGGGTGTGCAATATATTTGGATGACAGAAACACAATTTTGGAGAGGGTTCTTTTCAGGAGATGGAAATAACTTAGCTGATATAGTATTATTAAGCGGTAAATTTGAAAATGCGTTATTCCTGAGCAGATCGTATAAAGTATGTAAAGCTTTTGTAGGAGTAGCCAGAAGAGATTTAAAACTTCATCCAAAAAGCGAAAAGAAAAAATTTCATGCTTTGAGGAGTATGTATATGGCGGAAAAACTTATGAACCATGAGTTACCAACTGTAGAAGGTATACAATTGCTCCATAAAAACTACGCAGGTTGTTATTTACCAACAACAGAAGCCCTCAATAAAAAAGAACAGGGATTAAGAATCAAGTTAAATGAAATGTTAGATAAAGGGGAATTAGATATGTACCCTCGATTCTCAGAAGAGGATGAATTAGTTCAAATTATGATTAATTCAAACAATGTTCGTGAATTTAAATACTAAAATATGAGTAAGAAAATAATCCTAACAATAGGAATATCCGGTAGTGGGAAAAGCACTTTCGTCCACGAACAATGGAAAACAAATCCAACAGGTATAGTTGTGATAAATCGCGACAAAATCAGAGAATTATTATTTTCTTACTCTGAGGGTTCAATTAAAGGTTATTATTCAAGACCAGACATTTCTAAATTAGAAAAACAAGTTACTAAATATGAAGATACTTTAATTCATGAGGCACTTATGGAGAATAAAACTGTAGCAGTTGATGCTACACATCTTAAAAAAGAGTTTCTAGAGAGGTTTAAGTATTGGAATGTGCCTATAGAGTATAAATATTTTGATATTTCCTTAGAAACGGCAATAGAAAGAGATTCAAAAAGAAACAGAAGTGTTGGAGCTGAAGTAATAAAAAGACAGCACAATCAGTATTTAGAATTACAAAGGCAAGGAATTCCTGTAAAAGAGTATGAACCTGTTTTATTTGAAAATGACTCTCAATTACCACCATGTATTCTGTTAGACTTAGATGGTACAATAGCACATATGACAGATAGAAGCCCTTTTGATTGGAAGCGTGTCGGAGAGGATTATGTAGATTCAGTTGTAAAAGCAGTGACTAATGCCATTTATTTAAATCATACAGCTAATATTGTTGTTTGTACTGGTAGAGATGGTAGTTGTTTGAAAGAGTCTGTTGATTGGTTAAATAGTAAAGGGATTTATTTTGACAAAATTTTCATAAGAAAAGAAGGTGATCAACGACCTGATTATGTAATAAAGGAAGAATTGTGGCGAGATATAGCTAAAAACTACTATATTTTAGGGCTAATAGATGATAGAAACCAAGTAGTAAGACGCGCTAGAGCACTTGGATTAAAAGTGTTTCAAGTGGAATATGCAAATTTTTAAAGGTTTTCAGGAAATTTTTTACCAAAACTATTGCACACATTAATTAAATAACTTATATTTGTCAAAAATCGCGGGAAAAAGAATTAAAAACAGAAGATAATTTAAAACGAAGTGCATGAAAATAGTCTACATGGGAATAACTATCGGATTAATACACGAAAGAACTCCTCAAATAGCACAACAAATACTAGAACAAGGAGAAGTAAAAGAAACAGAAGAGGGAGTTAAATATATTTTAGTCAATGAGTAAAAATTTTAGAGATAGAACAGGAGAAATCAGTGTTAACAAACAAGGATATAAAACTGAAATAGTAGAGTGTTTCTCTGCAATAAATATATCTGTGAAAATAGATGACATCCATATTTTAAAAAATATCCGTTATGATCACTTTAAAGATAAGAGTATAATTAACCCCTACCATCCATCTATTTTCGGTGTAGGTTTTATGGGAGTTGGAAAATATAAATCTAAGGTGAATGGTAAAACTACTCAAACGTATCAAACATGGCATCATATGTTTAAAAGGGGGTATTCTGAACAACTAAAGAATAAATATCCGACTTATAAAGACGTAATAGTATGTAAAGAATGGCACAACTTTCAAAACTTTGCAAAATGGCACGAAGAAAATTTTAAACCTCACATGGTTGGTTGGCATTTAGATAAGGATATTATTAAAAAGAATAGTAAAATTTATAGTCCCTATAATTGTGATTTTGTACCTAGTGACATAAATGTAATATTTACTAAAAGACAAAATCACAGGGGAAATTTACCAATTGGAGTGTTTAAGCAGCTTCACAGATATTACGCTAAAATTTCAAAATTTGGTAAGCAAATTAGATTAGGTGGGTATGCAACTCCCGAGGAAGCATTCGAAGTGTATAAAAATGCTAAACAAAATTACAATAGAGAAATGGCAATGCTTTGGAGACATCTAATTTCAAAAAGAATTTACCAAGCAATGATAAAATATCCAATAGAAATAACAGATTAAAAGTATGAAATTAACAAGACCAATAATCACAACTGATACTGAAACAACTGGGGTTTCAACAGTAGATGATCGTATTATTCAAATTGCTGCAATAAAGAGGTTCCCAGATGGAAGAGTAGAAGAGAAAAACTATTTGATAAACCCCGAAAGAGATATTCCAGAGTCTGCAACAGCGGTTCATGGTATCACTAATGAAATGGTTAAAGACGCTCCAACTTTTAAACAATTAGCAACAGCTATGGGAGCTTGGTTTAAAGACTCAGATATTTCAGGGTTTAATACAGATTCTTTTGATTGTAATATTTTATTAGTAGAAATGGCTAGATGTGGCTTAACATTTTTAGATTGGAATTGTTTCTTTGTGGACACTATGAAAGTTTATCGTCATTTCTATCCTAATACTCAAGAGGCTATCTATGAAAGATTTTTTGGAGAGAAACTTGAAAATGCTCATGACGCTTTAGCTGATTGTAGGGCAAGTGACCGAATACTTGAGAAATTAATTAAAGATAACTTTGAAAACGACCCTACACCAGAAGAAATAGATTTATTATTGCAAGGAGATAAGCTTAGAGTGGACATGGCAGGACATATGTATAAAGACTTAGAAGGAGTTATAAGATGGAATTTTTCTAAAAATAAAGATCAAGCTGTTACAGCAGATTCAGGATTTAGAGAATGGTTTATGAAACAGCCAACATTTCCGCAAGAAAGCAAGAATAAGATAAAAGAATTATTAAATAAACAATAATATGGAACAAAAACACTTATACTGGAGTTATCAAAGCAGCCAGTCAGTAAATCCTACAGAAGAGGAATTAAGAATATTTCAAAATAAATATAAGAAAGACTTTATTCAAAGAGAATTGTATGAAGGAGATGAGTTAGAAGATAGATTCAGACTTAACGCTTGGCGTAACCCTCTCTTCAGCTCTATTACGTCAATTATACTAGCTTTTGAACATAATGGAGAGCTACGTACTAAATATATAACAGGAACAGAGGAAGATTTACTTCAAAACTTTGTGAATCTAGTTAAAACTCAGTTTCAGGAATATACTTTAGTTCATTTTGATTCTGGAATTGTTTTACCATACATTGGAGTAAGGCTTCAGAAGAATGGTCATTTAAATCCTCCAAATATTGGGCTTAAATATCAGGGATATCGACCTTGGGACTTGAAAGGTTTCGATGTTAAGCAATATTTTAAAGGAGCTGGAGATTATACATTTTCTTTGGAGGAGATTGCAAGTATTTTAAACATCAATAGAGAAGGTATCATTCCTTATGAAGATGAATTTACTTACTATAATTCAGACAATTTTGAAGCTCTTAAAGTTTCGGCGATAAAAAAAATAGAAGTACTTTCACAAATACACAGAAAACTATTTGAATTAGAGCCTTTAACAACAAAATTAATTGAAGAGAAAGTAGAAGCAGTAAAAGAATACGTTCCTACAGACTGGTTAAAAGAACTTTACAATGCCAATCAGTTTACCAATGAGATTAGAGAGGGGTTAAAAACTCAGATTTTGAAAGGTAAGAAGATGACTAAAAAAGATAGAGAAAATATGTTTACTATTATTAGAGGTGTATATCTTCGTTGCGATTTTGAAAATAAAGATCAGGACAGTAAGGCAATTATCGCGAAAAAAGAGACTGAAATAAATGAATTTTTAAATACACTATAAATGATTAAATTACCGAGTACACTTACAATAAACAGCTGGTTTTATAAAGAGAATGAGGAGTTATGTAAACCTCACTTGGGAAAACCATACATTTCTTATAGCTCTGTAGATTCATGGACTGATTACAGGGAAGATTTTATAAAGCAGAAATTAACAGGGATTAAATTACCCGAAGGTATTTATGGAGCTTTAGGTTCATATGCTGGAGAAGCACTTGAATTAGGAAAGTTTCCAGAAAATAATCCTTATGGATTTACAGGACAAGAGAATATGGATTTAGATTTCCTTAGACCAGAAGGTGCTGTTTATGAAAAGATGATTATCATTGATCGGGGTGAATATATTATTTTAGGTTTTATTGACCGCTACTTAGAAAAAGACGGAAAAGCAAAAATAAGAGACCAAAAGACAGGAGGAAGTAAAAAGGAAGCTAAATATGAGTCTGAAGATTATATACAAGTAATTTTATATGCATATGCTATTGAATTACTCGGTAAAGAAATACAAGAAACAGATGTATATTTTATCCGTAGAACTGGGTCGCATGTAAATCCGCCTTTACATATTTCTAAAGAGCAATTTGTAATTCCTTTGGAGTATAATAAAGAACGAGTAGATTTTGCTTTGAAAAAAGTAGATAAGGCGGTTAATGAAATTAGTGATTTATTCATTACTTATGATAAATATTTCGGCACAAAAAAGAATTAAAAATGGAAAGAATATTCAAAACAGTAAGAATAAAAGACAGACTACCTGATTTCGGACAAAGAATACTATTCTTAAATGAAAACTATAAAGGGGGAATACATGTTTGAATATGATCCTACACAAAGAATTCCTATGAAGAAAGGAACATTTATAGAATTACAAAACTCTTCTAGAGCAATTGAATTAGTTAAAGGAGAGTTTACACACTGGCTGCAAGAAATAACAGAAAAATAAACAGCAATTTCCTTGCGAGATCAAAATAAAGATTGTAATATTGCAGAGAAGAAATAGAAAAGGCGGTTCCAATCTTACCGTGAGGTATTGTAGAGGAGAGCGTAAGGTCTAGGATAATGACTTAGAGTACCTTTTTAATTTCTTTTTCGCGAAAAAAACATTAAAACAGAAAATATATGGAAGTTAAAAGATTTTACATTGAAGAGAGTACACAAAATAAGGAATGTTTCATTTTAATAGCCGAAACTGAATCAGGAGAGAAATTTGTAGTTTCAGGAAATCCTCATTTTTCAACTTATTTAGAACCTTATAAAAATTGTTATTACACTCCTAATGAATAAAATTATGGCCAACCATTATGTAACATTCGGACAAATACATACTAACAGAGTAAATGGAATTACTTTAGATTGTGATTCAGTAGCTTGTTACTCAGCAGAAAATTCGGAAGAAGGGAGAAGAAAAGCATTTGAATACTTCGGAGATAAATTTTTTACAGACTATCATGATACTGAATTTAATATGAATGACCTAGAGTATTTTCCTCGTGGTGTAATTCGTATAGAAAGATGAGACATATTTGGATAGCAATTGTAATACTAGCTTTAGGGGCTGTATTAGGTGGTTTAAACGAAGACAATCACAGGCACGAAAAAGAAATGAAACAACTTGAAATAAAAAGATTAGAGTTACTAATTAAACTTAAAGAAAAATGAAAATAGTAGAAACAATGGCTCCCGGAGAATGGGGAGATACAGGTCACATAGAAATTGAATTAACGACTGACTCAGGTAAAACAAGTTGTAGTTTCGGCGAAGGTGAGCCAGAGGACATGACTTTAAACAGAGACTTATCAGATGCCTATAGTATTGCAGATATGCTGATTATGGCTTACGAAGCTGGAAAAAGAGGAGAAGAGTTGGAACATGAACTAATAGACGAATCGGACGATGAATAAAATATTTAAAAAAGAAAAAGTGATAAGACTTGATGAATTCTATCATTTGAAGACGGATGGCGGAAATGGTGTTCAACTAGTATTTGAGCAAATTCGCACAAGAAAGAAAAAAGACAGCGAAGAAACAGAAGATTTTTTATACTCTGAGTCTTTATTTTTTACTCGCGCTGGACAGGCCTTGAATCGTTACGTAGATTTAACACAAAACCAATCTCAAAGCTTAAAAGAATTGATTGAGACAACAAGTAAGATTTACGACATTATTAGTGAGTTCGATGTAAAATTCAAGCAGTTTGAGTAAATATAATTAATTTGCATACAATAATTAAAAGTGCTATATTTGCACTCTAGAAAATCTAGTTCCCTCTTACATATTGTTGGAGGGATTTTTTATCCGCCAAAAACAAAATAATTACAAATGGAAAAAAAACAATATGCCATGTTTCCTATTAAGCATGAGGAAATATTTGACATGTATCAGGAGCAAATTGCAAATCACTGGACAGCAACAGAAATCTCTATGGCTGAAGATTTAAAAGACTGGAAAAAATTAAATGAAGGAGAACAGTTCTTTATTAAAAATATTTTAGCTTTTTTTGCCGGAAGTGATGAGTTGGTTAATATGAATTTATCTGATAATCTAATACCAAAAATCGGAATAAAAGAAGCGGTTACATTCTATAGATTTCAAATAGCTATGGAAGATGTTCATAGCCATTCCTACTCTCTACAGCTTGATACTTTGTTCTCTAATGAAGAGGAGAAAAATAAAGCATTTAATGCCATTTCTGAATATCCAGCAGTTAAAAAGAAAGCGGATTGGGCAATGCAATTTAGTGAAGACAGTACTTTAGCAGAACAATTACTTGCTTTTATTTTAGTGGAAGGATTGTTTTTTTCTGGGTCGTTTTGTTCCATTTTCTGGCTTAAGAAAAGAAATCTGATGCCGGGGTTATGTGAATATAACACATTGATCCAAAGAGATGAAAACTTACATTATAAATTCGGAATCCATATCTATAATAACTATTTAAAAGAGAAACTTTCTCAGGATAAATTAAAGAGTATGATTGTAGAAGCGTGTGAGAATGAAAAAGAGTTCATTACTATGTCTTTACCTGTTAAATTGATTGGAATGAATAGTGATTTAATGTCAAAATATATAGAATATACCGCTGACACTATATTAACAGATTTAAACTTACCAAAACATTACAATTCAGAACAACCCTTTAGTTTTATGCGAGGTATTGCATTAGAAAGCAAGGGTAATTTTTTCGAAAGAAAAGTTGTAGAATATAGCAAAGCGAAGGTAGGAGAAATATCACTAAACGAAGATTTTTAATGGATATCATAAAAAGAGACGGAACAAAAGTAAAGTTTACAGCAAGTAAATTACAAACAAGAGTAACAAAGACAGCAAAAAATCTAAAGGTAGATGCTGATATGATTCTTTTAGATGTATTTAAAGGAATCTCTGATAATATTACCACCTCAGAAATAGATAACTTAATTTCTGAAATTTCTGCGGGATACACAACAAAACATTTTGATTATTCTATTTTTGCTTCGAGAATATTAGAAAGTAGGTTAGAAAAAGATGTGCCTGAATTTTTTGAGGCCGCCAACATCCTATATTCTGATGGAATTATATCTCAGGAGCAATTTGATAAATATCAAACATTTAAAAGATTTATTTCAGAAGAGTTAGAAAACCCTGATCAGCCTGTTTTAGATTATTTAGGAATTAGAACTTTTACAGAAGTTTATGCTACGAATGATAAAGATAACAAAATTCTAGAAACTCCTAAGTATTTTAGAATTAGATTAGCTACATTCTTTTCGGAAAATGAAACTGAATTTAAAGAAAATATTATAGCCCTAAAATCAGGATATAGTCCACCTACTCCTACTATGTGTAATGCAGGAACAGTTGAAAATCAATTAGCTTCCTGTCAATTGCATTATCTTAAAGAAGATAGTACAGATGGTATAATGGACACTCTTAAAGATTTAGCCCACTCTTCTAGAAATAAAGCAGGTATTGGTGTTGCAGCTTATAATCAGAGAGGGAAAGGAAGTAAATCCTCTAAAGGTTGGGGAGCAGCTGGACAAGTAAAACTGTTAAAAATAGTCAATGAAATAATGGGATTTTTCGATCAAGGAGGAAAACGTCCGGGATCAACAGCTTGGTATAGCACTCCTTGGCATGCAGACGTATTTGATTTTTTGAAAGCGCGTAAAGTTACCACTCATGAATCTATAGCAGCTAGAGACATGTTCTACGCCCTATGGACAGATGATGAATTCATGAAAAGAGTTGAAGCAAAGGATTATTGGTATTTATTTTGTCCAAATAATTTAAAAAAAGCAGGTTTAGATTTTATTAATAAATGGGGGGAAGACTTTTCCGTAGAATACAGTAAAGCGATAGACTTATATGAAAATGGTGATTTAGAAGGCGAGAAGATTTTAGCAGAAGATTTATGGAAAGAAATTTTTGTGACGCAGGTAGAGACAGGAATGCCTTACATGCTATTCAAAGATACTATTAATAGAATGAATTCTCAGTCTAATTTAGGAACTATAAAATCTTCAAATTTATGTGCTGAAGTAGTACAATATACAGATCCTGAGACAGTTGCAGTTTGTGTCCTTTCTTCTTTAGTTGTATCCCATTTTGTAGACGATAAAGGAAATATATTATATGATAAACTTGAATCTACTCTGAAGTTGATTGTAAGAAATCTTAATATAAGTATAGATAAAAATAAATATACCACTAAGGAAGCCGAAAGAGGTTCCCGACAACAACGCGCCATAGGAATAGGAATTCAGGGACTTAGCGATGTGTTTTTTAAATTAGGGATAGCATATAATTCAGAAGAAGCTTTATCTTTAACCTCTAGACTAGAAGAAGCTATACACTACTACAGTATTAAAGGAAGTGTAGAGTATTCTAAGAAAGTTGGAAAAAGATTGTTTGAAGAAGATAGTATTTACTGTATAGAAAAAGGTGAATTTCAGTGGGAGAAATACTCAGCAGAAACTCATTTAGATTGGGAGACTTTGAGAAAATATGTTTTAAAGTATGGAGTGGCCAATTCTATGTTCAATGCTCAAATGCCTACAGCAACCTCTGCACAAATGCATAGTTCAACAGAATCATATGAGACATTAACTAATAACATTTATTCAAGAAGACTTAAAGTAGGAGAGATAACAGTAATAAATAAACATTTAGTTAAGGATTTTGAGAAACTAGGAATTTGGAATGATGACTTGAGTGATGATTTAGTTCTAGCTGGAGGAAGTGTCCAAGAATTAAATATTTATGATTATATAGATATTCCAACAAAAGAGCAAAAAGATAAGTTTGTACAAATACAAGAGGTTTATAAAACTTCATGGGAAGTGCCTCAAAAAGCCAGAACTAATATTTGTATTGCTATGCAACCTTTTATAGATCAAGCAATATCTATGAATGTGTTTTATAAAGACCCAACAATAGCGAGATGGAGTTCTGCTTTATTTTACGCTTGGCGAAACAATTTAAAAACAGGAAACTATTATTGTAGGACATATAAAGAAACGGGAAATAAAAATTTAGGAATTTCTAAAAAAGAAAAATTATCAGAAATGATTGAAAAATCTAAAAACTCCTTAGAAGACTGTGATATGTGTTCATCTTAAACCTAACAGAATCCTCCACTAACAACGGAGGATTTTTTATTTTTTAAACTTTTTTGCGGAAATGCTTGCGGGAATCAGAAATAGTAACTATATTTGTCAAAACAAAATAAGATATGGAAGAATTTGATTTTTATTGCCTTGTTCCTTTTTATTGCCGAGATATAAAAACTGAAGCTTTGAGATTAATAGAGAGCCAAATTAAAGATGCAAACATATATCTACCAAGCATATACAAATTAGATGAATTTAAGTCTAATACTCCAGAAGGTACGAGATTAGGGGTTAAAATTCGCGCCAGAAAACGAAATAAAGACGATGATTTAAGAGAACAGATTGAATTTTTAATTAAAAGGGTAGAATAATGAAATGGATATCAATAAAACAGCAAAAACCAACAGAAATAAAGAAGTATTTATGCTTTGTACCCGAATCAGAAGAGTATAAAGAACACTGGGCAGAATATTTATTTAATGGAGTTTATTTTATAGACAATAATTTAGGAGATAATAGAATAATTGAACCAAGTCATTATTTTGAAATTGTAAAGCCAGAAGAAGATGGACAGTGAGAAAAGAGGATTTGAAACTTTTGAGGAAGCTTCTGAGGAACTACGAAGAATTATTGAAACTAATTATAATCCTTGTCCGGCACGGAATCGTAAGCCATCGAGAATTTATTACTCAGAGATTACAGGTAAATATCATTTAACAAGTAAAGCAAGTATAACAATATATTAGTTATGGAAACAGTAGAAGAATTTTTAATGAGTAAAGGTTGCGGTTCTAAAATGCAGGATAAAACTAGATATTATTATGATGTGGAAGCAAAAGACATAGTTGAATTCACAAAATTAAATGCTATTGAAATAATAAAGAAGCTAAGTAAAACAGAAGCAGAGTATCAACATAATATTAAGTATGTTTTTCCACAATATAATATTAAATAATCATGAAAGAAATTATAGAAAAAATTTATCATCAACATGATGTAGTTTGTAATCAAAAATATGGAGATAACTTACCTTATAGCTTTCATTTAAAAGCTGTTGAAGCACAAGGTGAAAAGTTTATACATTTAATAGAAAACACACAAATTGAAAATCCAGACAATTATAGAAGCTACTCAGTTTCTCTTTTATATATTGTGAGAATAGCTTTATCAGGACACGATCTATTGGAAGACGCAAGATTATCATATAATGATATTAAAAACTTAGTATGTAAAGAATTTGGAAATACAATTGCCGAAGAAATACTTGCTGAAATTATCTACTGTTTAACTGACGAAAAAGGAAAAAACCGCGCCGAAAGAAAAAATGAAAAGTATTATAACGAACTTAAGGAAAACAAATTAGCTATATTTGTAAAATTAGCAGATATTGCAGCCAATACTCTTTATTCTAAATTAACTGGTTCTTCTATGTATGAGAAATATAAAAAAGAATTTCCAGCTTTTAAAGAAAAAGTTTATGTAGAAGAGTATGAGGAGTTCTTTCAATATGTAAATAGCTTATAATGTTTCCATCTACACAACGAAGAGTTAATCTCTTATTTATCTGTACAGTTTTATTAGCTGTTGCTATAGGTTTATTTCTGTTTTTTAACTTTTTTTCCGGCGAATAAATTAAAATATAAAATTATGAAAATCACATGTAAATTAAATACTTATTCAAGGCATAAAAAATATAAAACTCAGCATATTTTCACCATAGCTAAAGAATGGGAAGAAGATAACCCTGATTACGAAATCGAATACAGATTAGAAATAGAAACTATACCTAAAAAAGACAGGGATTCTACAGTACTAGTTTCTAAAATTATAAATAGGCGACCTGAAATCCAGAAAAGAGAATATATAGATTTTTGTGGAGTTGGTTATATGTATTTCCACGATACAAATGCAATTTACTGTTACACTTTAGAACAAAAAGTATAGAACTATGATAAAAGCAGATAATTATTTACAAAATACAATAAGAGAGATTCTCTTTGATGGTTATCTAGATAAGAACCCTCGTGCCAGATGGGCTGATGGAGTTCCTGCACACGCTAAGTATGTTACACAAAGGGTTTTTAAGTACGATATTTTAAAGGACGAATTTCCTATTACAACGTTAAGGAATACAGCCTTAAAAGGAGCTTTCTATGATATTGAAGCAATCTATATCAAGCAGACTAATATAATAGAGCGAATGCATCCTTCTATCTGGTCTTGGTGGAAAGATTTTGTTGTAGAAGATGCAAAATTTCTTGGAGTTACGGAGAGATCTATAGGTCAAACTTATGGACACACAGTAAAAAGATATAATCTTGTGAATAAATTACTGGAGGAGATGGAGAAAAACCCTTTCGGGAGAAGACATATGATTAATCTTTGGCAGGAAGAACAAATGAAGGAAGACCTTAAAGCTTTAGTTCCTTGTGCATATCAAACTAACTGGAATATTAGAGAACTTAAGAGTGGTACTAAGTTAGTAGACTTAACTTTACACCAAAGAAGTCAGGATTTCTGTATGACAGCATCTATTAATCCTGCTCAGTATGTTATGTTTGGTATGATGGTTTGTGGCCACTTAACTTACACCACAGGAGTAGAGCACTTGCTTGCTAATTTCATGCACATTGTAGAAAACTGTCATATTTATGATAGACATTTCGATGCAGCAATTGAAATTTTAGATAGAAAGCCTATCTTTGAGCAACCTATTATCAGGTTAAAGGAAGCTAAATATTTTTACGAGTATACTTGGGATGACTTTGAGATTACCCTCCCTGATGGAATTAAACCATTATCAACCAAATTAGAATTAGCAATATAAAAATAATTAGGAATATTAAATAAGAATAAGTATATTTGTATAATTATTATGGCACAACGGCTTAGATTAGAGAGAATTGGTGAAATATACATGAGTAATGAAGGATATGAAACAGAAATAGTCGAGTATTTTGGAAGAAATAATAGTACTATAAGATTTAATGAAAGTGGTATGATAGTTAAAAATAAAGCTTATAAAAATATCATAAGAGGTGCAATAGAAAATCCATATCATAGAAACTTACACAACAAAGGGTTTATAGGTATTGGGAAACATACGAGTAAGGATTTAAATGGAGTTAGTACCACAAGTTATGAAAAATGGTCTTCAATGTTTAAACGTTGTTATGGAGAAAGCCAGAATACTACATACAAGGAGTGCTTTGTTGATGATTCTTGGGACTGTTTTCAAGATTTTGGAGACTGGTTTGAAGAAAATTTTAAGCCTTGGATGAATTCAAGTTGGCATTTGGATAAAGATATACTCTTTAAAGGGAATAAAATATATAGTGCTGAAACTTGTTGTATAGTTCCTGCTGAAGTTAATACTTTGTTTTTAAAGCTTGGTAGAGCGAGAGGCAAATACTTAATAGGAGTTCATAAGTCGGGTAATAAATTTAAATCCCAAATAAGTAAATATGGAGTCAGGACTTTTCTTGGACATTTTGATACCGAAGAAGAAGCATTTCAAGCCTACAAAACCGCAAAAGAAGCTCATATAAAAGAGGTAGCAGATGAATGGCACGGTAAAATAACAGAGGAATGCTATCAAGCACTAATAAACTATAAAGTAGAAATAACAGATTAAACAATTAAAACAAAGAAAGATGAACAGAAAGTTATTATTAGAAAGCGGATTAACGGAGAACCAAAACGCAAACACAGTTATTGCAAACACGATTACCAAAGACGGTAAATTTCTTAAGAAAGCTAAGTACTTGGCCGGAGAAGAAGTCGAAGCAGCTGAAGAAGTATTAGAAGAAAGATTAAGTTCAAACTCACCATTAGATAAAGCAACTGTTGAAGTTCTTTATGAAAACTTACTTGTAGCCAGATCAAAAGTTGCACTTTACGAGAAGTTTGAATCAGAGATTTTAGGAGAGTAATTACATAGCCCTCTTCGGAGGGTTTAATTTTAAATTAAGCAAATGAAAGAAATTTATTTTTATACTCCAACAATTCTATCCTATCTAGATTTAGTTTCTATGGGTGGTAGTGATAAAGCAGATGATGAATCAACAATAGGTAAGTACAACTCTGGATTAAAATTTAGCATGGCATTAGCATTACAAAATAATGTGGAGATGATTGTTAGAACCTATGATAGTGAGTTTTCAGATAATTATGAACGTAAAAGAGAAACTTCATATTTTATAGAAACTTATAAAGAAGTGTGTGAACAAACTGATAAAGAGAAAGAATTAATTCAAATAACTAAATCAGTAATAGCAGAAAATTTTCATTCAGGTGTTTGTAGTGACTATGGTGGGGGAGAATATCCAGAAGAAGTTTTAAAAACAGGTTTCTCTGTAAAAATGGGTTTAGATTGG
>Ga0247811_1000280_pt1 | contig 17157 bp, 16 predicted proteins | sample UWRJL134311R1_FD_189018 | JGI IMG/M metagenome (GOLD analysis project Ga0247811, IMG submission 189018) | Plant litter microbial communities from Arlington Agricultural Research Station in Wisconsin, United States - UWRJ-L134-311R-1 | ecosystem: Environmental > Terrestrial > Plant litter >...
TAGCCGTGAGCCTCGCGAATACCGGCACGGATGCCGCGACCACCGGTCTCGGCGTCGCGTCCGCGTTGGGCCAGCTCGCGGTCATCCCGCTTATCTGGGCCGTCTCGCTGCTGCTGGGCGTGCGGCTGCCGGCCAGCACGGCCACCGCCCGGCTCGGGATCGCCGTCGCCACCGCGACGGTCGCGGCCGCAGCGCTCGCGATGACCATCGGCTACTCGCCCGACGGCGGCCTGTTCATCCCGCTGATCGCGCTGCTGAGTCTCGGCGTCGGGTTCTGGGCGGCGAGCGTCGTCTGGGCGCTGGCCGCGTCGTGGCCCTCACCCGCGCGCACCGCCACCGCCACGGTCGCGCTCGTCGCAACGGCTCTACTTTACGCCGTGGTCGTGGCGCTGAGCGGAGGGGTCACGCTGGCCCTCGTCAGCGGTTTCCTCGCGTTCGGCGGAGCGCGGCTGCTGTTGCGCCAGCGCCGGCCCGCCGGAGACGCGGGCTAGCCGTTGCTCTAGCCCAGCGATGCCTCGAGCTTCGTCGTGAGCTCGTTCGTGTCGAAGAAGTTCTCGATCACGATCACGTCGGCGAAGGTCTTGCCGATCGCGTCGACGAACTCGGCAGACGTGAGGATCACCTGGGCGTCGCGCGCCATCTCGAGCGAGTCGAGGTGCACCGCCGTGACATCCGCCTCGATGTCGAGTTTCTTGAGAACACGTTCGGCGTTCACCTTGAGGATTCCGGAGCTGCCGATACCGGCACCGCAGATCGCGACGATTTTCACTCTGAACCACCAGCCATGATCGCTTGCACTTCGGCGACAGTGGTTGCCGCCGCGAGCGCCTGGATGGCGTTCGAGTCGTTGAAGATATTCGCGAGGTTCGCGACCGTCTTGAGGTGGGCATCCGCGCTCTTGATGGCGAGGCCGAGCACGACCGAGACCGGGTCGTTGTGCGGGTGCCCGAAGTTCACCGGTTCGGCGAGCGTCACGATCGCGAGGCCGTCGGCCAAGACCGCGGGGCCCGGGCGCGCGTGGGCGAGGGCGAGCCCCGGGGCGATGACGACGTAGGGGCCGTGTTCCTCGATCATGCGGATCATCTCGCCCGCGTAGTCGGGGGTCGCTGCACCCGACCGGGCCAGGACGAGACCGGCGAGGCTCACGGCAGAGCGCCAATCGGGCGCGGTCGCGTGAATCTCCACGGCCTCGTCTGGCACGGCGGGAAGCGGCATGGCTAGGCCTGCTCGAATCCGGTGAGGATCTGCTCGATCAGGTCGTCGCGCTCGTCGAGGTTCAGGAACGTCGCGGCGGCGGCGTTGAGCTGGAACTGGGCGATGTCGTCGAGCGTGTAGCCGAACTCCTCGGACAACAGGAACAGCTCTTTCGAGAGGCTCGTGTTGCTCATCAGGCGGTTGTCGACGTTCACGGTCACGCGGAAACCGAGCTGGTAGAGCAGGTCGAACGGGTGCTCCGAGAGCTCGGTGCCCCACGCGTTGGTCTGCAGGTTCGACGACGGCGACAGCTCGAGGGCGATCTGGCGGTCTTTGATCCACTCGGCGACGGGGCCGAGCTCGACGTAGAGACCCTCGTCGTCTTCGCTCGTGGTGGTGATGTCTTCGGCGATGCGCACACCGTGGCCGATGCGCAGGGCGCGGCCGTCGAACAGCGCGCTGCGGATCGAGTCGAGGCTGTCGGCCTCGCCCGCGTGCACGGTGACGGGCAGGAAGTTCTGCGCGAGATAGTCGAACGCGTCGGCGAGCTTGCTGGCCGGGAAGCCCGCTTCGGCACCGGCGATGTCGAAGCCGACCACGCCGTTGCCGCGCTGGCGCACCGCGAGCTGCGCGATCTCGAGGCCGCGGTCGGCGTGCCGCATGGCGCTCACCAGCTGGCCGATCTTGATGTTGCCGCCGGTCTCTTCGACGTCGGCGATGCCCTGCTCGATTCCCTCCTGCACGGCTTCGACGACCTCGTCGAGGCTGAGGCCGGCACTGAGATGCTGCTCGGGAGCCCAGCGCACTTCGCCGTAGATGACGCCGTCGGCGGCGAGGTCCTGCACGAACTCGCGGGCGACACGGAACAGTCCGCCGCGCGTCTGCATCACCGCGATCGTGATGTCGAAGGTCTTGAGGTACTCGACGAGGGTGCCGCTGCTCGCCTGCGATTCGAACCACGTCGCGAGCTCGGTCGCATCCGTCGTCGGAAGCTCGAAGCCGATTTCCTGGGCCAGGTCGATGATCGTCTGGGGCCGCAGGCCGCCGTCGAGGTGATCGTGCAGCGAGATCTTGGGCAGCGCGGAGATCGAAGCGCCACCACCCGGAAGAATGTAGGTTTCGGCAGCGGAGTTCATGGGTACAAATCTACCCTGCCGAGGCTGTGGGCCGGGTGGTGGGGCTGCAGACCAGAGGGGCGGCGGGACGACCAGTCCTCCACAGGCCGAAGAAGCGGACCGTGCCTGTGCAGAACGGTCATTCAGCGGATGACTCGGGCCACACTTGGCCGATGGCACAGCGAAACAGTTCCCCTCGCGTCCCACTTCCACCCGTTCTCGCGGATCGCGCGTTCAACGTCGGCGACGCCCATCGCTACGGAGTCGGCGAGGGGCGTCTCCGAGGACCCGATCTCGCGCGACCGTTCTGGGGCGTGCGCTCCGCCGCCGATGCTGACGATGTCGAGCAGCTCTGCCACGCCTACCTGACGCGCCCACACCCGACAGCCCTCTTCTCCCATCTGACCGCCGCGCGCCTACTAGGACTTCGGCTGCCGTTTCGGCTGCTCGACGACCCCGTCATCGATGTCGCCGTACCGGCCCCGAAGCGCGCACCGGCCGGTCGCGGCATCAGGGGGCACAAGCTGCGATTGCGGGCGGGCGACGTCGTCGTGCACAACGGAATTCCCATGACCTCGCCGGCACGGACGTGGTGTGACATAGTCGCTACGTTGTCCGACGAGGAGCTGCTCGCCGCCGGGGACACCCTGATGTGGTGGCGACAACCGCTGACGAAGCCCGAAGCCATCGCGCGGGCCGTTGCGCAGCATCGCGGCGCTGGCCGGGCCGCTCTTCGCCGAACGGCGCCTGCGTTGAGCGCGCGATCCGACTCGTCTCCGGAGTCGTCTTTCCGACACCGCTTCGCCTTGGCAGGGCTGCCGAAGCCCGAAGTGAATCTCCAGCTGTACGACGCGAGCGGCAACAGAGTGGCGATGCCGGATCTGTGCTTCCCCGAGTACAAGGAGTCGTTCGACTACGAGGGCGACCATCACCGCACCGACCCGCGCACCTGGCAGAGCGATATCCAACGGGTGCGGCGGCTGGCCAGGATCGGCTACCACCACACACGGGCTGCGGCGGCCGATCTGGCCGATTCACGCGAGGTGATTGCACAGCTGCGCGAGGATCTACGCGCGAAGGGCTGGAAAGGCTGACCCGCACGCCCGGCGAATCCGGCATACCCGGGCCGGCGACCCGAGGGGCGACAAATCGACGCTCAACCAGACCGTAGAGGTCGGAATGACGCCCCTCTGCTCTGAGGCCGGCGCCATCCGCCGTCGAGGGGCGACGAATCGACGCTGAAGCCGCCCATAGAGGTCGATATGGCGCCCCTCTGCTCGTCCGCGCGCTAGCCGATCCGCCCCGCGATGAGCGGCCCGCCGGTTTCGACCGGGTCGCCCGCGTCGCCGATGCGGTACGCGCCCTCGAGCGCCTCGAGAGCGCGCTCGAATCGCTGCGGCTCGTCGGCGCTGAGAGTGAAGAGCGGCTGGCCGGCGGTAACCGTGTCACCCGGTTTCGCGTGCAGGTCGACACCCGCCGAGTGCTGCACGGGATCCTGCTTGCGCGCGCGGCCGGCACCGAGACGCCAGGCGGCGATGCCGAACGGCAGCGCTTCCTGTGCGACCAGCACGCCGGAACGCTCGGCCACAACGACGTGCGTCTCGCGTGCGATCGGCACCGAAGCCGTAGGGTCTCCGCCCTGGGCGCGGATCATCGCGTTCCACGTGTCCATGGCGCGGCCGTCGGCGAGGGCCGCCTCGACGTCGGCATCGGGCTGCCCGGCGAGGGCGAGCATCTCGCGCGCGAGCGCCACGGTGAGCGCGATGACGTCGGAGGGTCCGCCGCCGGCGAGCACCTCGACCGATTCGCGCACCTCGTTGGCGTTGCCGATCGCGAGGCCGAGCGGCACGTTCATGTTGGTCAGAAGCGCGGTCGTGGCGACACCCGCGTCTTTGCCGAGCGCGACCATGGTCTCGGCGAGCAGCCGCGACTGCTCGATGTCTTTGAGGAACGCGCCCGAACCGAACTTCACGTCGAGCACGAGCGCCGACGTTCCCTCGGCGATCTTTTTGCTCATGATCGACGATGCGATGAGCGGGATCGACTCGACCGTTCCGGTGATGTCGCGCAGCGCGTACAGCTTGCCGTCGGCCGGCGCGAGGCCCGAACCCGCAGCGCAGACGACGGCGCCGACGTCGCGCAGCTGCTGGTGGAACTCGTCGTTCGAAAGCGAGGCGCGCCAGCCCGCGATCGACTCGAGCTTGTCGAGGGTGCCGCCGGTGTGCCCGAGGCCGCGTCCCGAGAGCTGGGGAACCGCGACGCCGAAGGATGCCACGAGCGGGGCCAACGGCAGCGTGATCTTGTCTCCCACGCCACCGGTCGAGTGCTTGTCGGTGGTCTGCTTGCCGAGCCCCTCGAACGACGAGATCCGCGACCTCCGCTCGCGATCATCGCCAGCGTGAGGTCGCGGATCTCGTCGCGCGCCATGCCGTTGAGGAAGATCGCCATGGTCATCGCGGCCATCTGCTCGTCGGCCACGTAGCCGCGCGTGTACGCGTCGACCAGCCAGTCGATCTGCGCGGTGCTGAGCGCACCCCGGTCGCGCTTGGTGTGGATGAGGTCGACGACGTCGAACGGTTCGACAGGCATGCGGGGCTCCTAGCGTGGGATTTCGATACGGTCGCTGCGCGACCTACTCAATCAGCGGAGGCGTATTCGGCGAGCTGGCGCGGGCCGAACGCGTCGGGCAGCACCTCGTCCATTGTCTTGATGCCGGATACGGTCTCGAGCAGCATGCCCTCGGCAGAGAACTCATTGAGCAGCTGGCGGCAGCGGCCGCACGGCATCAGGATGTTGCCGTGGCCGTCGACGCAGGTGAACGCGACGAGCTCGCCGCCGCCCGACATGTGCAGCGCCGAGACGAGGGCGCATTCGGCGCAGAGCCCGACCCCGTACGATGCGTTCTCCACGTTGCATCCGGAGATAATGCGTCCGTCGGATACCAACGCCGCGGCTCCCACCGGAAACTTCGAGTACGGCGAGTACGACTTCTGCATCGCTTCGTTGGCGGCGACGCGCAGGGCATCCCAGTCGATGTCGACCATGGAGACAGGTTCCTTACTGCTTGACGTACGGTTTGCCGGCGGCGGCAGGTCCGACCACACGGCCCACGAGGCCGGCGACGGCGACGAGGGTGACGAGGTAGGGCACCATGGCGATGAGGTCCGGCGGGATGTCGGCACCGGTCTGTCCGGCGAAGATGCGGAAGTTCTTCGAGAAGCCGAAGAGCAGCGCCGCGAGGGCCGCGAGCCACGGGTTCCAGCGGCCGAGGATCACGCAGGCGAGGGCGATGAAGCCCTGGCCGGCCGACATCTCGCGCACGAACGCGCCGACCGAGCCGAGCGTTAGCGCGGCACCGCCGAGGCCGGCGATGGTTCCCGCGATCGAGACCGTCCAGAAGCGGGTGCGGTTGACGTTGATTCCGACGGTGTCGGCGGCGAGCGGGTGCTCGCCGACCGCGCGGATGCGCAGGCCGATCTTGGTCTTGAACAGGATGAACCAGACGAGCGGCACCAGCACGAACATGAGATACGTGGTGATGCGCTGGTCGAAGAGCACCGCGCCGATGACGGGGATGTCGGAGAGCAGCGGGATCGGCAGGAAGGGCAGCGTGCCCGGGAAGTTGGTCGTGGTCGAGTTGTCGCTGAGCACGGCCGCGTAGAAGAAGTTCGTCAGGCCGATCACGAGCGCGTTGAGAACGACGCCGACGATGATCTGGTCGACGAGGTACTTGATCGAGAACGCCGCGAGCACCATCGAAACGAGCGCGCCGCCGATGAGGGCGGCGACGAGGCCGAGCGTGAGGCTGCCGGTGATGCTGGCGACCACCGCCGACACGAACGCGCCGGCGAGCAGCTGGCCCTCGATGGCGATGTTCACGACGCCGACGCGCTCACCGATGACGCCGGCGAGCGAGCCGAAGATCACGGGGGTGGCGAGGGCGATCGACCCGCTGATGAGGAATACGACCGGCACCTTGGAACCGGCGCCGGTGAATACGACGAGCGAGATGAGGAACAGCACCGTGAACACGATGACGAGCCACATCGGCACCTTGCGGCGCCCGAGCGTGTACCAGACCGAGATCGCGGCGATCACGAGCAGCAGAACACCCACGATGAGGCAGAGCACCTTCGAGGTGACCGGCAGGTTGGGGATCACGATCGCGTCGGTGGCCTCGGAGAAGACGATGAGCGCGGTGCGGTCGTCGCCGAAGAGTCCGAAGACGAAGAAGGCGATGACGGAGAGCACGCTGAGCACGATCGAGATCTTCCACTTGCGGGGAACCTCGGTGATCGTGTGAACGACGGGGGTGGAGACTGCGGTCGTCACTTGACGTCACCCTTCTTTGCCAGGCGGCGCGCTGCGCGGGTCTTGGCGGTCTGGGCCGTGGGAGACGGCAGTCGGAAGATGGCCCGCACGAGAGGCGGCGCCGCGATGAGCAGAACGATCAGGCCCTGCACGACACCGAGCAGTTCGGGCGGAACGTCTGCGATCTGCATCGCGGGACCACCCGCCTTCATCGCCCCGAAGAGCAGTCCGGCGAGGAACACTCCGCCGGCGGTCGACCCGCCGAGCAGCGCGACCGTGATGGCGTCGAAGCCGATGCCGGCGTCGACGGTCGGCGTGAAGCCGGCGCTGCGGCCGAGGGCCTGCGTGACTCCGGCGATTCCGACGAACGCGGCGGAGAGAGCCATGGCGACGACGTAGATGCGGTTGACGTTGATACCCGCGGTGAGGGCGGCGCTCGGGTTGAGGCCGACCGCGCGGAAGCGGTAGCCCAGGGTCGAGCGCTCCATCAGCCACCAGAACAGGAAGGTCGCGCCGATCACGAGCACGAAGCCCCAGTGCAGCGCGAAGTCGCCGCCGAACAGCAACGGCAGCTGCGCGCTGGTGTCGGGGGCGGGAGTCTTCGGCGTGCCGCCCGCGGTCGGGTCTTGCAGGACCGGGGTGCGCATCAGGTAGGTGAGCAGGTAGAACGCGATGTAGTTGAGCATGATCGTGACGATCACCTCGTTGGCGCCGGTGCGGGCCTTGAGGAATCCGACGAGCGCGCCGTAGGCGGCCGCACCGATGATGCCGACGACGATCGCGACGAGCAGGTGCAGCGGGAACGGCAGGTGCAGCTGGAAGCTGACGAAGCCCGCGAAGCCGGCCCCGAAGAGCAGCTGGCCCTGGCCGCCGATGTTGAACATGCCGACGCGGAAGCTGAGCGCGATGCCGAGCCCGGCCGCGATCAGCGGAGTCGCGAGCCGCAGGGTCTCGGTGAGCGGGCGCACGACCTCGGCGAAGGTGTCGCCTTCCCAGTTGAGGATCGAGCCGCGGAACAGCGCGCCGTAGCCGTCGACGACCGCGTTGACCGCCGCCGAGATGGCGTCGCTCGGGCGGGAGAAGATGTAGCCGACCGACGAGAGGAACTGCTCGTTGGTGAGGATGATGAGCACGGCGCCCACGACGAACGCGAGCACGATGGCGAGGAAGGTGCGCAGCGGGCTGCCGGCGACGATGTCGCGCCAGGCGACGGACCAGCGCGACGGCGGGGTCTCTGGTTCGAGGCTCGGCGTCACCATGGTGGGTGCGGTGTTGGTCATGCTGCGATTCCTGCCATCATCTCGCCGAGGGTCGCCCGGCTGGTGTCTGCATCGACGATGCCCACGATCTTGCCGCGGTACATCACCGCGATGCGGTCGGCGAGTCCGATGACCTCGTCGAGTTCGGTCGACACGATGAGCACGGGGATACCCGAGTCACGCGTGGCGACGATGCGGTCGTGCACGAATTCGATCGATCCGACGTCGAGGCCGCGGGTGGGCTGCGATGCGATGAGCAGCCGCAGGTCGCGCGACAGTTCGCGCGCCAGCACGACCTTCTGCTGGTTTCCGCCGGAGAGGCGGCCGGCGAGGGTGTCGGTGCCCTGGGTGCGGATGTCGAACTCCTTGATCGAGTTCTCGGCGAACTCCTCGAGGTAGTCGAACTTGATGTTGAGGCCCTTGGCGAACGGGGCGCCGATGCTGCGGTCGAGCATGAGGTTCTCGGCGACCGAGAACTCGGCGACGAGGCCGTCTTTCTTGCGGTCTTCGGGCACGAAGCCGATGCCGGCGTCGAGGCTGTCGCGCACCGAGGCGCCGACCAGCTCTTTGCCGTCGAGCGTGACCGAGCCCTTGACGCCGGTGCGCAGGCCGAGGATCGCCTCGGTCAGCTCGGTCTGGCCGTTGCCCTGCACGCCGGCGACGGCGAGGATCTCGCCCTCGCGGATCGTGAACGACACGTCGTCGAGCAGGCGCTGGCCGTTCGCGTCGAGCACGGTCAGACCGGCGACGACGAACGATTCCCCGCCGAGAGTGGGCGGGTTCTTCTCGACCGTGAGGTCGACGGCGCGGCCCACCATGAGCGAGGCGAGCTCGGTCGTCGAGGCGGATGGCGAGGCGGTCGCGACGATCTTTCCCAGCCGCATGACGGTGATGCGGTCGGCGACCTCTTTCACCTCGCGCAGCTTGTGGGTGATGAAGACGATGGATGTCCCGCCGGCGGCGAGCTGCTTCATGATGATCATGAGCTCGTCGGTCTCTTGCGGGGTGAGCACGGCGGTGGGCTCGTCGAGCACGAGCACCTGGGCGTCGCGGGCCAGGGCCTTGATGATCTCGACACGCTGCTGGGCGCCCACCGGCAGGTCGCCGACCACATCGTCGGGGTCGATGTCGAAGCCGAAGCGCTTGGAGATCTCGGTCACCAGGGTGCGTGCGGCCGGCAGGTCGAGCACGACGCCGCCCTTGACCGGCTCGTGGCCGAGCATCACGTTCTCGGCGACCGTGAAGACGGGGATGAGCATAAAGTGCTGGTGCACCATGCCGATGCCGGCGGCGAGCGCGTCGCCGGGGCTGAGGAAGCGCACCGGCTCGTCGTCGAGCAGGATCTCGCCCTCGTCGGCCTTGTAGAGGCCGTAGAGCACGTTCATCAGCGTGGACTTGCCGGCACCGTTCTCGCCGAGGAGGCAGTGGATCTCTCCGGGCTCGACGGTGAGGTCAATGTGGTCGTTGGCGACGAGGGCACCAAAGCGCTTGGTAATGCCGCGGAGTTCGAGTTTCATCGTGTCAAGATTCTGCCAGTAAAACGGCCGGGTCAGAGCACTGGGGGCTGCGGACGTAGAAACGCCGGGGTGGCACTCGGCCACCCCGGCGTTGTTATCTGTGTGAAGCGGGTTGCGACCTACTTGAGCGGGTCGATGCTTCCGTCGATGATTCCGGCCTTGATCTCTTCGAGCTTGGCCTTGGTGTCAGCGTCGACCTTGTCGTCGAACGTTCCGAAGTCGGCGAGGTCGGTGCCGGCGTTCTCGAGGGTTCCGACGTAGGGCTCGGCGCTGAATGCGTCGCCGTCGACCTGCTCGCTGATGACGTCGAACACGGCGTCGGTCATCTTCTTGAGAACCGAGGTGAGCACCTGGTCGGCGTACTCGGGGCTCGTCACGGCGATGTCCTTGTCGACACCGATGAAGACGACGTCCTTGCCGGACTCGTTGATCGCCTCAGACGTAGCGCTGAAGAGGCCACCGGCGACGGGGAAGATGACGTCGGCGTCCTGGGCGATCTGGCCGGCGGAGATGCTCTTCGCGCCCTCGGTGTCGCCGAAGCCGTCGGTGAAGAGGCCGGTCGCTGCGGTCGGGTCCCAGCCCAGAACGGTCACGGCGGTGCCGGTCTCGGTCTCGTAGGCCTTGGCGCCGTTGTAGAAGCCGGTCATGAAGTCGGTGACGGCGTCGATCTGCAGTCCGCCGTAGGTTCCGACGACCTTGGTGGTCGAGTACGCCGCGGCGAGGTAGCCGGCGAGGTAGCTCGACTGGTTCATCGAGTAGACGATGGGCTTGAGGTTCGTGGTCGACTCGTCGGCGACGTAGCCGTCGATCGTGACGAAGTGGTTGTCGGGGTTGGCGACCGCAGCGGCGTTGACCGCGTCGATGAGGTTGAAGCCGACGGCGAAGATGATGTCGCAGTTGGCGTCGATCATGTTCGTGAGGTTGGGCTCGAAGTCGTCAGCGGAGTTCGACTCTGCGTCGGCGGTCTGAACGCCCAGCTCGTCCTTGGCCTGCGTGAGGCCCTCGTATGCCGCCTGGTTGAACGACTTGTCGTTCCAGCTGCCCTCGTCAGAGACGGCGCATGCCTTGTAGTCGACGCCTTCGGCGGTGTCGGCCTCGTCCGGTGCTGCTGCACAACCGGCCAGGATGAAGCTCGCGGCGCCGACGAGCGCGATGCCTGCGAGACCACGCTTGCGTGTGATTACGTTCACTAGATTTCCTCCAGATGCATGCCCTGGCGATACCAGGGCGGATGCCACCCAGATTACCGATTGTGTCAACCGCGTCGAACAAAAATCGGCAGATAGCGATCAGACGTTACAAAGCTGGGATGCTGCCGAAATGTCTCGGAAATCCCCGGACACAAATCCTCAGAGAAACGGCCGGTCCGGCACTGTCGGCGTGGAGAGCAACCCGGTGAGGTACCCGGCGAATGCCGCGGCGTCGACGCTCTCGACCACCGTCGCGTTCGCGACGAGTCCGTGGGCTCCCCACGACATGGCCGCATAGCCGCGGGTGAGTGCCGACCCCGTCTCGATGTCGACGGCGTACTCGCCGCGCGCCGTCACGAGCTCGGGGTGCAGCAGCACGGCGACCGTGAGCGAGTCGGGGTGGGTCGAGCCGTCGATGCCGACGCTCTCGTTGAAGCCCAGTGTGGTCTCGGTGATGCGGGTGTAGAACCGGGCGAGCGGGGTGTCGATCTCGGCGATGCTCGCGAGCTGGCCGCGCGAGAACACCGCGTCGCGCAACGTCACCGGCGCCCACGGCACGACGGTGATCGACGCGAAGCCCGCCTCGAACACGGTCTTCGCCGCCTCGGGGTCGACGTAGAAGTTGTACTCGGCCGCCGCGGTGATGTTGCCCCTGGCGTTGTTCGAGCCGCCCATGATCACGAGCGCCTTCACGTTGGCGACGAACGACGGGTCTTTCACCGCGGCCATCGCGATGTTGGTGAGCGGGCCGATGCAGACCACGGTGATCTCGCCCGGCGCGGCAGCGGCGTGCGCGATGAGCGCGTCGACGCCGTGCTGCTGCTCGGGCTCGAGGCCCTCGAAGTCCATCTGCAGCCCGCCGGCGCCGTCGCCGTGCACGTACTCCGCCGACACCCACTCGCGCACGAGGGGGCGACGGCAGCCGAGGTAGACCGGAACGTCGCCGAGCCGGCCCGCCACGCTGAGTGTCATGTGCGCGTTGAGGATCTGCCGCTCGAAGCCGACATTGCCGGCGACCATGGTGATCGCCCTGAGGTCGGCGAGCGGGTCGAGCAGTCCGACGAGCAGCGCGACGCAGTCGTCCTGCGCCGTATCGGTGTCGATGATCAGCGGGATGCGCGACACAGCAGGCGTCATCGCACTAGAGGACGTCGTTGCGACCGGACAGCTTGAGCGCGTCGACGACCGACTTGACGCGCTGGGCGTTGGCGGTCGTCGTGACGAGCAGCGCATCCGCGGTGTCGACGACGACGATGTCGGTCACGCCGATGAGCGAGATGAGCCGCCCCGTCTGGCTGATGACGACACCGGTCGACGAGTCGGCGAGCACACGGGCGTTCTCGCCGAGGATGGCGAGGTCGGTCTTGCGTCCGCCCGAGTGCAGCTTGCCGATCGCGGCGAAGTCGCCCACGTCGTCCCAGTCGAAGTCTCCGGGCACGACCGCGAGCCGGCCGGCGGCTGCTGCGGGCTCGGCCACGCTGTAGTCGATGGCGATCTTGGTCAGTCCGGGCCAGACCTTGTCGACCACGGCACCGCGCTGCGGGGTGTCCCAGGCGTCGGCGAGCTCGTTGAGGCCCGCGAGCAGGTCGGGGTGCGTCTGGCCGAGCTGCTCGAGCAGCACGTCGGCGCGCGTGATGAACATACCGGCGTTCCACAGGTAGTTGCCGCTAGAGAGGTAGGCCTGGGCCGTCTCGAGGTCGGGCTTCTCGACGAACTTGTCGACGTAGAGGGCGCTGGGTGCACCGGGGATCTCGAGGGCCTTGCCGCAGTGGATGTAGCCGAAGCCGATCGCGGGCTCGGTGGGGCTGATGCCGATGGTGGCGATGTAGCCGGCGTCGGCGAGGGCCACGGCCTCGACGACCGAGCGGCGGAATCCGCGCTGGTCTTTGATCACGTTGTCGGCGGCGAACGAGCCGATGATCACGTCGGGCTCGCGGCGCACCAGGATGGCCGCGGCGAGGCCGATGGCAGCCGACGACTCTTTGGGCTCGCTCTCGAGAACGACGTTGAGGTCGGCGAGCTCGGGCAGCTGGTGCTCGACGGCCGCGCGGTGGGCACGGCCGGTGACGACCATCACGCGCTGTTCGCCCGAGAGCGGCACGAGCCGGTCCCAGGTGTCGCGCAGCAGCGTCTGGCCGCTGCCGGTGAGGTCGTGCAGGAACTTGGGGGCGTCGGCCCGGGAGAGGGGCCACAGTCGCGATCCGATGCCACCGGCGGGAATCACACTGTAGAAACGCTCGAGGGGTTTGTTGTTGGCGCGCATCCGACCAACCTAATACCTCCGGCTGCACACGAGCCTTCACCCCGCATTCATCCGAGCGACACACCGCGCTCCTAGCCTTGGCCCAGTACACGAAACGGGGTAGCTCGAATGCGCGTAGCGATCGTCACCGAAAGTTTTCTCCCTACTGTTAACGGCGTCACCAACAGCGTGTGCAAAGTGCTCGACCATTTGCGCGCCGAGGGGCACGAAGCGATGGTGATCGTGCCGGCCGCGGGCAGCCCCCGCGAGTACGCGGGATTTCCCGTGCACCAGGTGCCGGCGTTCGCCTACCGGCAGTTTCCCGTCGGTCTGCCGAGCCCGCACGTGCAGCGTCTGATCGCAGCGTTCGCCCCCGACGTGGTGCACGCGGCCTCCCCTTTCCTGTTGGGCGTGCAGGCGATCGCCGCCGCCGGACGCCTCGGCATCCCCTCGGTCGCGATCTTCCAGACGGATGTCGCCGGCTACGCGCGCCGCAACCACCTGGGTGCCGCCACCGCCTTCGCCTGGCGGATCGTGCGGTGGATCCACGAGGGCGCCGTGCTCACACTCGTGCCGTCGAGCGCCTCGATGGCCGACCTCACGGCCGCGGGCATCCACCGGCTCGCCCGCTGGGGCCGCGGCGTCGACCTGGTGCGTTACCACCCGGCCAACCGGCAGGATGCGGCGACCATCGCCCTGCGCGACCAGCTCGCGCCGAACGGCGAGGTCGTCGTCGGCTATGTGGGACGCATCGCGCCCGAGAAGCAGGTCGAGCGCCTGCGTGCCCTGCGCGGCATCCCCGGTATCCGCCTGGCGATCGTCGGAGACGGGCCCTCGGTCCCCGCCGTGAAGCGCGCCCTCGCCGGCATGCCCGTGACCTGGCTCGGCCGACTCGGCGGCGCCGAACTCGCCGCCGCGTACGCGAGCTTCGACATCTTCGCGCACACCGGCACCGAGGAGACCTTCGGCCAGACCCTGCAGGAGGCATTCGCGAGCGGGGTGCCGGTGGTCGCCCCGCGCTCCGGCGGACCGATCGACCTCGTCGACCACGGCGTCAACGGTTTTCTTTTCGAACCCGCGGATGACGCGGGGTTGCGCCACTTCGTCGCGCAACTGTCCGCCGACCGCACAGCGCGCCTGCGCATGGGCGAGGCCGGCCGCCGTTCGGTCATCGGCAGGTCGTGGCACTCGGTGTGCGCCGAACTCGTCGCCCACTACGGGCGTGCGATCGTGTCCTCCGCCCCCGACCGTCCTCTCAAGTCGAAAAGTGTCGTGAAGCCGAGCTGATTTAGGGTTGCCTGACAAGCGCGGGGGCACCGGTCGACATAGGATGATTACGTTCGATGACCGAACATCCACCGGTCCCGCTGACCAGTTGCGCAGCGTGGCCGATCATCCGCAAGGAGGGTTACGTGCCACAGGAATCGGCGGGAACCCTGGCTGAGAAGCGCGCGGTCCCCACGATCAAGTCTCCGAGACGACCGGCGGGCACTCTGTACCGCGGCCGCGAGGGCATGTGGTCCTGGGTTCTGCACCGCATCACCGGGGTCGCGATCTACTTCTTTCTTCTCGTGCACATTCTCGACACGAGCCTCGTGCGGGTGAGCCCCGAGGCTTACAACGCCGTGATCAACACCTACAAGACGCCCATCATGGGCCTCGGTGAGATCGCGCTCGTCGCCGCCATCGGACTGCACGCGCTCAACGGCCTGCGCATCATCCTCATCGATTTCTGGGGCTGGGGCACCAAGCATCAGAAGCTCATGTTCTACATCGTGATCGGCCTCTGGGTGGTTCTGCTCATCGGTTTTGTCCCCCGCCAGCTCATGCACGTCTTCGGAGGCTGATGATGACGACCATCGACGCACCCCGCAGCTCGGCGCCCGTCGTCAAACGACGCGGCATCAACTGGGAAAAGTGGGGCTGGATCTACATGCGCGCCAGCGGCATCGTGCTGCTCGTGCTCATCTTCGGACACCTCTTCGTCAACCTCGTCGCCGGCGAAGGCGTCAAGGCCATCGACTTCGCGTTCGTCGCCGGCAAGCTCGCCGACCCGTTCTGGATCGTCTGGGACACGCTGCTGCTCTGGCTCGCGCTCATCCACGGCGCCAACGGCATGCGCACGATCGTCAACGACTACGCCAACAACCGCACGGTGCGCCGCATCCTGCTCGGCGCGATCTTCGGGTCGACCGCCGTGCTGCTGCTTCTCGGCACCCTGGTCATCTACACGTTCGACCCCTGCCCGGCCGGCTCTCCCGCCGACCTTCTTCCGAGCTTCTGCCCCGTACCGTAAAGGGACCTTTCCTAACCAATGAGTGACGCAGCTTTCAACAAGTACGCCGACGGCAGCGTCGTCGACGGCATCCACTACCACCAGCACGACATCGTGATCGTGGGTGCGGGCGGTGCCGGCATGCGCGCGGCGATCGAGGCGGGCCCGCACGCGAACACGGCGGTCATCTCGAAGCTCTACCCGACGCGTTCGCACACGGGTGCGGCCCAGGGCGGCATGGCCGCGGCCCTCGCCAACGTCGAAGAAGACAACTGGGAGTGGCACACCTTCGACACCGTCAAGGGCGGCGACTATCTGGTCGATCAGGATGCCGCCGAGATCCTCGCGAAAGAAGCCATCGAGGCGGTCTTCGACCTCGAGAACATGGGCCTGCCCTTCAACCGCACGCCCGACGGCAAGATCGACCAGCGTCGCTTCGGCGGTCACACCGCCGACCACGGCAAGACCCCGGTGCGCCGTGCCTGCTACGCCGCCGACCGCACCGGCCACATGATCCTGCAGACCCTGTACCAGAACTGCGTCAAGCTCGGCATCAACTTCTACAACGAGTTCTACGTGCTGGACCTCGTGATGTCCAAGGTCGACGGCACCGACCAGCCCTCGGGCGTCGTCGCCTACGAGCTCGCGACGGGCGAGCTGCACGTCTTCCAGGGCAAGGCGATCATCTTCGCCACCGGCGGCTTCGGCAAGATCTACAAGACCACGTCGAACGCACACACTCTCACCGGCGACGGCGTCGGCATCATCTGGCGCAAGGGCCTGCCGCTCGAAGACATGGAGTTCTTCCAGTTCCACCCGACCGGGCTCGCGGGGCTCGGCATCCTGCTCTCCGAGGCCGCCCGCGGCGAGGGCGCAATCCTGCGCAACAGCGAGGGCGAGCGCTTTATGGAGCGCTACGCCCCCACCATCAAAGACCTCGCGCCGCGCGACATCGTCGCGCGCTGCATGGCGACCGAGATCCGCGAGGGGCGCGGCGGCGGCCCGAACAAGGACTACGTCTACCTCGACATCACCCACCTCTCCAAAGAGGTCATCGACGCCAAACTCCCCGACATCACCGAGTTCGCGCGCACCTACCTCGGTGTCGAGCCGTACACCGAGCCGGTTCCCGTGCTTCCCACCGCGCACTACGCGATGGGCGGCATCCCCACCAACGTGGCCGCCGAAGTGCTGCGCGACAACACCACCGTCGTACCCGGCCTGTACGCGGCCGGCGAGTGCGCCTGCGTCTCGGTGCACGGCTCGAACCGTCTCGGAACCAACTCGCTGCTCGACATCAACGTGTTCGGCAAGCGCGCGGGCAAGAACGCCGTCGAGTACGTCAAGACCGCGGAGTTCATCCCGCTGCCCGAAGATCCGGCACGCGACATCCGCACCATGCTCCAGACCCTCTCGGGATCCAACGGAACCGAGCGCATCGCCGCGATCCGCAAAGAGCTGCAGGACTCGATGGACCGCAACGCCCAGGTGTTCCGCACCGAGGAGACGCTGATCGAGGTCACGCACGTGATCGAGGGCCTGCGCGAGCGCTACAAGAACATCGCCGTGCAAGACAAGGGCAAGCGGTTCAACACCGACCTGCTCGAGGCGGTCGAGCTCGGCTTCCTGCTCGACCTCGCCGAGGTCGTCATCTACTCCGCGCTCTCGCGCAAGGAGAGCCGTGGCGGCCACTTCCGCGAGGACTACCCGCTGCGCGACGACGAGAACTTCCTCGTGCACACGATGGCCTACCTGACGGGCGACGCGCACTCCGCCGACGCCGTCGACCACATCCGTCTCGACACCAAACCCGTCGTGATCACGCGTTACCAGCCGATGGAGAGGAAGTACTAAACATGAGTACTGCAGTCATGGAGAACAAGCCATCGGCACCCGAGGTCATCCCGACCTTCACGGCGACCCTGATCATCCGCCGGTTCGACCCGGACGTCGACACCGAGCCGCGTTGGCAAGACTTCGACGTCGAGGTGTACGGCACCGACCGCATCCTCGACGCCCTGCACAAGATCAAGTGGGAGCAGGACGGATCGCTC
>Ga0247811_1000282_pt1 | contig 17072 bp, 17 predicted proteins | sample UWRJL134311R1_FD_189018 | JGI IMG/M metagenome (GOLD analysis project Ga0247811, IMG submission 189018) | Plant litter microbial communities from Arlington Agricultural Research Station in Wisconsin, United States - UWRJ-L134-311R-1 | ecosystem: Environmental > Terrestrial > Plant litter >...
AGACCACCCTCGTCGGCGAGGTGCTGCCGCCCCGCCACCCGCGGGTCGCCGAGGCGCTCGATGCCGGCGAGATCGGCGTCGAGGCGGCGAACGTCATCATCCGCTGCCTCGATCAAGCATCACAGGCGACGCCCGAAGAGATCGATATCGCCGAGACGGAGCTCGTCACCGCGGCGGCCAACGACAGCGTGGATCTGGTCGGCGTGCAGGCTCGCGTCTGGCGCGAGGCGCTCGACCCCGACGGAGCCGAGCCGCGCGACGAGCGCATCCACCGCATGCGGTCGTTCCGCATCGGCCGCGAGCTCGAGAACGGACTCACCCCGTTCAGCGGGGTCGCCGAGCCCTATTTCGCCGCGTTGTTGCGCACCGCGATCAACAACGCCAACAAGCCGGGGGTCTCGCCGCGTTTCTTGTCGGAGGCCGACCAGTAGACCGGGCTCAGCATTGTCGAGGGTGACGGCGCCGCGGATGACGACGACTGCCGCGGTGTCGGCGAGATCGTGAGCGTCGCCGACCCGCGCACTCGCGAGCAGCGCAACTACGACGTGCTGCAGGGAGTAGTGACCGCGGGCCTCCGCTCCACCGGAACGAAGACCGGCGAAATGCGCGACCTCGCCCAGGTGACCGCCACGATCACGATGGACGACCTCGAGTCCGGCAAGGGCGCCGCCTGGCTCGACGACGTGGTCGAACCGATCTCGACCGAGACCGTCAAGGAGCTCGTGTGCGGCAAGGGTCTCGCCAAGATCATCATCGGACCGAACGGCGAACCGCTCTACCTGGGCAAACACAAGCGCTACTTCACCGCCGCGCAGATGCGTGCACTCGCCGTGCGCGACGGCGGCTGCGTCTGGCCCGGCTGCGGCGCCCCGGCGTCGTGGTCCGACGGGCACCACGTGCGACCGTTCGCCCAGGGTGGGCCCACCGACATCGACAACGGCGCGAGTTGGCAATACAACCTCTCGCGTCCGAGCGCAGGTCGTGCGCGGCCGACCCCGGAATCGAATGACGAGCGTCTAGGTCTTTCCCGCTTAGAAATCTGTTCGACACAGCCGGTCCCGACTCGAGGCCCGTGAGCCATCTATGCGCTTTCTACGCGATTTCTCGCCCCGGCGGCATCAAATCAACGCGTCGGAGGACAGTGAGGTGTTCAATCCCTGTGCGCGCCGGAGCGGCTCCAACAGTGGCCAGATTGCCGCATCAAGCACGCTAATTTCTCCCGCAGCCATCAGTCGATCGAGCATGGCCTGTGCCTCTGAAGTCTCGAGGAGACATGCTTTGGCGAGCGACAATCGCTCACTGAGCGAGACATCCCAGCGCTCGATGTCGGATCGAACTTCGTCAACTCGTCCGAGCATCTTCATAGCCAACCAAGAGTTCGCACGCAGATGTTCCCGTGTGGAGTTTGACCAAATCGAGGGGTCGATCCGATCGAAAATCTCCGCGACGGCTCCAGGCCTACCCTCTAGGAGGAGCTCGAACGCGACTTCGTTTGACTTTCCATCGTCTGCATCGAATCCAATGCCCTTTGCCGCTTTAGATTCTCGAATTGCGTAGAGGGAGGCCTGCGAAATGAACAGGACTACGACAGCGAGCCGATCCAGCGCGACTTCCAAGTACTCGGCAGTGACAGGCATCCGTTTGCCTATCTTCAGGGCTCCCACTTTCGGGGTGTTTTCGATGTACTGGGCCGAGACCCGCCCTCCAGCATGCACGTGAATATGGCGACGTTGAAGAATCTCGTTCAGATATTCGTCAACCCACATGCTGTCTTGCCGCAAGGAAGTCCCGAAGAACTTGAGCCACTTACTCATAGGCTCCCTCATTAGCTTGTCCGCATAGTCGTCGGCGGCGGCATCAGTGAACGCCTCTAAGTCTTTGTGCTTGGTCACTTCATGGAACGCAAAGGTGCGGCCCGAGTCTTTGAGCAATTGGGGCGAGAAGCGAAGACTTTCGGACATCACTCGAGCGACGAAGGTCTCGAACTGCGAAACAGCAGAAATCAGCAAGGACTCGAGCAGAAGAGCCGAGCGAGGCCCGCGCCGCTCAAGCTTCCAATATTGGCTAATCGCTCGAGAGACCGCGTCAGCTGGTATTCCTTGAGAAATTAGTAGGTCGTTCAGAACGGTGACTTCCTCAGCGAAGGCAGCCTCAGCTTTTGCTTCCGCTTCCGCTTCCGCCTCCGCCTCCGCTCCCGACTCCGCTTCAACTATCTCTTCTGGGTTTTCATTTTCCGAGCTTGCGTTGATTGGTGCGTCCGCTTGAGTTTCCACGGCGGCTTCGGCTGGCGTCCCTGTTCCCGAGTCGGGAGCGCTCTCCTCCGTGCCCGCACGCAGTTCACTTCGGACCGCCCGCGACATCTCTACGAAGTTTGCGACTGCTTCATAAATTGTGCGACTAGCAGGGCCGGAAATATCTGCCCTTCCTAGAGACTCACAAAGCTTTCGTGCGATGTACTCGTCGGAGTCAAGTCGCGCAGCTTCGGTATCGGCCATCTGCATTAGTTCCAGCACGGCATCCTGTGAGGACATGAAATCATCCCGGGCTACGTTCACCCGCACCCACGCTCGGACCACGGCGTCTACATCGGTCATAACCACCCCTTTTTCTTCGAAGTCTACGGGCAGCCTTTACTTGAATAAGCAACGTAACTCGGGAGCCCGGTAGGGCGAGCGAGGGCAAGTGCTTCGCGCGTAGCGCGCGGCACGCGGCAGTTGCGTCCAAGCGACAAGTCGCCCCGAAACACTCGTCTCGCGTTTGCTATTCGTCGATGAACTTCCGGTACGCGTCCCACGCGCGTTGCAGCCGAAGCGAATCTTCGATCAGCGCGCGCGTGGACACCTGATTCCGCCCCATTCGAAGGTGTCGCCTCAATGTGATTGTCTCGCGGATGAGCAGGTAGCTCATACCGTCGTGCCATCGCGCTATGGGCGTGGCGAGAGGCTGACCTGTCTCATGTAGTTGAACCATTGCAGGGGTGACATCGGCTTGCACGTTGACCAAGCTGCTTGATGAGTGGAAGAGGAAAGCATTCTCGTTGGTGACAGCTATCGGCTGGTCGACCCATTCGAGAAATGCCGTGTCGAAGGCGCTGCGCCGGTCAGGTTTCATAGTTGATCGAACCCTACCAATGGGTCACAAGTTGCTGGAGTGGTTTTGCTTCTGCTATTACTTAGTGAGCGCCAATCAAGGACAGCAACCCAAGGTCCGCTGGCGTCAAAGACAGATCATGGAGGGGCCTTTCTTGGGAGGGCTCGGACGGCACGAGTTAAGGCAGTGCCCCCGTCTGGAAGCTACTTATTTGAGCCGCACCAGTGGAAGTCTGGGAGCTGAACCCCCGCGCCCTGCGACGGTTCCAACTCCTTCGACCGTCACTCGGCAGAGGGCTTCAGCGATTCCCCTTCCGGACTCGCTAAGTAGGTTCTTTTGTCTTCCAGTGATTTATCTCTCCGCCCGCTTCAACGATCTGTGGCCGGGTGGACGTTCTCCCTCTACCCGGATGCGGGTGAGGGCGGCGGCTCGTTCCAAGGTTCCATCCGCCGTGTTCCCGCGTACGTTGCGCGCGGGTCGGCAAGCGACCCTGAACGCTCGGCAGCTGAAGCGGGGCGACGAGCGCGCGCGACTCTCCGCCGGTATTGCTCAGCCAACCGGCTGAATCGACTCGGTACCCTCACCTATCGCGGCGCGGGATGCCACGAGCCGGAGCAGGTACGCGAGCATCTTGGACTTTTTTTCCGTGGGTTGAGGGAATCGACTGGTGGCAAGCCGTTCCCTTACGCGTGGGTTCCTGAGTGGCACAAGTCCGGGCACGGATTGCACGCTCACTTCGCGGTCGGCAGATTCATCCGTCGATCCGCGATTGATGCCGCCTGGGGGCGCGGGTTCGTCCACATCAAACTTTTGGGCGATCTTCCTGTCGGGTCGACCAACTTGTCGGAAGCGCGGAGGGCTGCGGGGTATCTGTCCAAGTATGTTTCTAAGTCGTTCGCGGAGCCGGACTCCCGAGTCATGGGGCTACATCGGTATGACGTAGCGCAGGGCTTCAAGCCGCGTCCCGTGATCGTCACCGGACTTTCCTCGACGGAAGTAATTGCCAGCGCGTCGGAAGTGTTCGGAGACTCGCCCACGACGGAATGGTCGTCCGCTTCGGTGGAGGACTGGCAGGGTCCGCCCGCGATCTGGGCGCAGTGGGGGCGGTGATGGGACTCGACATGGCCGCGTTGCGGGCGTGGGTCGAGCTGACTTGTGCCGCCCAAGGGATCCCGGTAGCGGTCACGGACAGCGCGACAGTGTTCCGGGTTGGGGTGCTGCTGAGCGGGCGGGATGCTGCGGGTAGTCGCGCAGCGACGGACGCGGCACCCGTGCGCTCACAGCTGCCACGTGGGAACGATCCGGTTGACGTCGACGTTTCGGGCACCTGAGACACCCGGCAGGATCGTCGCGTACTCCAGGACGGCACGGACGATCTGCGCTTGCCGGTCGAGGTTCAGCGTCGACCAGCTCGCAGAGAGTTCCCCGCCTTGGCCCACGAGACCGTCAAGCGCCTGCGTTCCGGTGATCTGGTCCAGCTGCCGCTGTGCGGTTGTGACGCGCGCCTCGAGCGGGGCACGTGCCGCTTTCCACTCGGGGCGGGACACCTCGCCCTCAGCGAACATCTCGGCAAGCTCGACCATCTTCGACTGTGCCGCGTGAAGATCCGCCATAAGGGCGGTCTGCCGTTCGTCGGCAGCGACTCGGCCCGCGAGCGCGTCGTTCATCGCCGGGGTGTCCAACCGCAGCAGGACGGCTGCGGCCAGCCATTCTTCCACCGGCGGGGCGACGACGGTCAGCCCGCCGCATCCTCCGTGGTCCGGTCCGGACAAACACACGTAGCGGCGGGTCTCGCCCCGTGCGGAACTGTAGAGGCGTGCCCCACACTTGCCGCACTTGAGCAACCCGGAAAGCAGATAGCGGCGGGGTGCGCGCCGCCCGGAGATTTTCTTCGTCTGGAACGTCGCGAGGATCTGCTGGTGCTTCTCCTCGCTGATGATCGCCGGCCACGCCGCCGGACCCGCCGCGACACCGTGGTGGTCTCGGATTCCAGCGATACGCCCGGAAATAAGAACTGCACGAAGCGTGGGCGTGCGCCATTCCTCCGCCGCAGCGCTGGTCGGAACCTCCTGCGCGTTCAGCCAGACGACGAGCGACCGCACCGATTCGCCCGCGAGGAACCGATCGACCAGAACCCGGATGATCGCCGCCTCTGACTCCCGGACGGTCACCTTGTCGGGCTCGTAGCCGAAGGGGCGCTGCGCACCGCCGTTGGGCTTTCCCTGCTCGACGTTCTGCTGGATCTTCCGTTTGATCCTCGCCGACTTCCGGGCTGACTCGTTCGCCGCCACAGCGGCGGTGATCCGCGCCACGAGCATCCCGTTGTCGTTGCCGAAGTTGATATCCGACGTGACCGTCGCCAACTGCTCCACCCCGGCTCGGTCGCACAGCTCCACAAACTGCTCCCACTCCATCGGGCGACGCGTCAACCGGTCCTGATGGTAGGCCAGCACAGCATCACGCCGACCCGCCTCGATATCCGCGAGCATCCGCGCGTACTGCGGGCGCTCCTTACCCTTGAACGCCGAAATATCGTTATCGACGTACTCCTCCGCCACCGTCCAACCGCGCTCGGCAGCGAGCTTGCGGCAATCCTCGAGCTGGCGCTGCACCCCGAGCGCCCGCCCCGTCTGGTCGCTCGAAATACGGGCATAGATCGCAGCGGATCGCACAGGCTTCATAAGGGGTCATAGTAGCGTTACATCGACAACGGCGTACTGCTCTGTCCGTACCACCATCACAAGCTGCACCGGTCGGGCTTCCGCATCACAATGATCGACGCCCGGCCGCACATGCTGCTGACTCCTGCGATGGATCCCGCCCAGAAGTGGCGTCCGATCGGAAAGTCGCGCATCGAGGCCGTGCAGGTGCCGCGCAAGAAGGCCGGGTGACGCAGCGGGCCGGCCGCACGGTCGGTGCCGCCGGCTGTCGCTGCCCTAGAAGTTGCGAAGCGTCACTTCGCGGTCGGCAAGAGGGGCGGATGCTGCGTTCCGCCCGTCGACCGCGTTGTACCGCAGTCGTGGCTGGCCGACGGTGGCGCCCTCGAGCCACTCGGGATCGAAACCTTCCAGCGGAAACAGGGTCACCAGCAGCGGTTCGTCGGCCGTGCCCACCGCGTAGAGCAGCGCGGCCGCGCCCGAGTCTTCGTCGCGCACGACCACGGTGCGCGCGAGTACACCGGCCGAACCGGCCTCGTCGATCCACAGCACGGTGAAGTCGCCGTCGGCGGGATCGACGGCGAACGGCTCGGCGACCGCGGTAATGCGCTCGAGCGGCGTGGACCCCGAGGCCGACGGAGTCAAGTACCACGGCGCGAAGGCGTCGGCGGGCAGCCCGAAGGCGCGCGCGACTCCCCCGTCGATCCAGCGGTCACGCTTGCGTCCGTGGGCAGTATCCGCGGTCGACAGCAGGTAGCCGTAGACGTGCAGCAGCCCGGCGTTGCCGATCGGCCAAGCGATTCCGGCGCGGGCTGCCGCAGCGGCATCGCCCGGGTCGTCGCTATCGCCGCCGCTGTCGCCGCGGCCGTCGCGATCGCGACCGCCCTGCCCCGGACGCGGGGCGAGACCCGCGAGGTCATGTAGTTCGTCGAACAGCTCGCGCGACAACACCGGCTCGCCCGTGGTCTCGTCGATGACGGTGGAGCGACCCCACCGGGCGAAACGGGAGGCGGCAGCATCCGCCCGGATCTGCTCGGCCATCCACTCGGGAACGGCGGCGGTATCGAGGTCGGCGAGCGCTGCGGCGCGAGTGTGGGTGGTCACGTCCATAGCGTATGCCGCGGGCACCATACGCACGATCGGTGTCGGCCCCCGTCAGTGCACGATCGGGTACACCAGATGCGTCACCCGCGCTGTCTGGATCAGCGTCGTCGGCTCGTCGAACACGTGTGAGTCGCCGCCGGTGAAGTACGGCCGACCCGAACCGAGCACCACCGGCGCGAGATCGATGCGCACCTCGTCGAGCAGCCCCGCCTCGAGCGCCTGCGTGGCTACTTCGCCCGCCGCCACACTCACGTCGTGTGCGCCGGCGATGGTGCGAGCGACCCTGATCGCCGCCTCGATACCGTCGGTGACGAAGTGGAAGTTCTTCTCCCCCGGGTAGTGCCAGTCGGTCGGAAGCTCGTGCGTCATCACGACGACGGGAACGTCGTACGGGTGCCGGCCCGTCCAGCCGTCGGTCACGTCGAACAGCCGTCGCCCCACAACGATCGCGCCGAGCTTCAGCCGTAGGTCGCGCACGTAGTCGGCCGAGGGCGGCGTGAGGTGGAAGGTCAGCGACTCCGTCGAGGTCGCCACCTCGATCTCGCCGGCCTGGTACCAGTCGAAGAGGGCGCCCGGATTGTGGTCGTCGTAGGCGATGAAACCGTCGAGCGACATCGACGCTGATGAGTAGACCACGGCCATTGGGGCACCTCCGACAGATTTCCGGCAAATGTAGAAGCGGTCGCACCGTCGCGTCAACCGCTCGACAAAAGGCCGCCCCCATTCGATTGCAGTTCTGCAATCTTGCGCTTGCGTAATTTTGCAGTTCGCGCAATAATGGAGCAATGACGTCAGAGACCCTGGGGCTGCGCGACCGCAAGCGCATCGAGACGCGCGAGCGCCTCGAACGCTGCGCCGTCACCCTGGTGATGCGCGACGGAATCGAACACGCCACCGTCGATGCGATCAGCGACCTCGCCGATGTCTCCCCCCGCACCTTCTTCAACTATTTCGACAGCAAGGAAGATGCGATTCTCGGAATCCGAGACGTCGAGATCACCGACGAGGTGGTTGCCGCCCACATCGCTCGCAACCCCGAGGCCGACCCGGTCGAATCGATCGTGCGGCTCATCGCGACGACCTTGGGCACGTCGATAGACGAGCACGAGATGCGCTCTCGGCGCATGGAGATCGTGTTGCGTCATCCGCAGCTGATGGGCCGGCAGTTCGCCCAGATGACGCGTATGGCGGAGCGTCTCGGCGCCGCCGTCACAACGATCCTGAACCGCGACGAACGGTTCGCCGGGGCCGACGCCCCGACCGTCGAAATCATGCTTGCCATCTGCGGATCCGCCGTGCGCGTCTCCGTGATGGAACTGGCCGCCGCCCACGGCGAGCCCGACTCCGAAAAATTGCAACAACGAGCGGTCTCGCTCGTCAGAGAGGTAATACAGAAACTCACATGAGCGCCACAGAAACCACCGCGCAAAGCGCAGCGCAGCCCGGCTCGACTCCCACACAGAATGACCCGGCGATCAAGCGCAACATCCTGCTCGTCTTCGCGGGCCTCATGGTCACGATGCTTCTCGCATCGCTCGACCAGACCATCTTCTCCACCGCGCTGCCGACTATCGTCGGCGAGCTCGACGGCGTCGACCACATGCTGTGGGTGACGACCGCGTACATCCTCGCCTCGACGATCATGCTCCCCGTCTATGGCAAGCTCGGCGACCTCATCGGTCGCAAGGGCCTGTTCATCGGCGCGATCGGTCTGTTCATCGCCGGCTCGATCGTCGGCGGCCTCGCCGACAACATGCCGTGGCTCATCGCCGGACGCGCCATCCAGGGTCTCGGCGGCGGCGGACTGATGATCCTCTCGCAGGCGATCATCGCCGACGTCGTCCCCGCCCGCGAACGCGGCAAGTACATGGGCATCATGGGCGGCGTCTTCGCCCTGTCGTCCGTCGCCGGCCCGCTGCTCGGCGGGTGGTTCACCGAGGGCATCGGCTGGCGCTGGGCCTTCTGGATGAACATCCCGCTCGGCATCCTCGCCATCGTCACGGCCGTCGTGTTCCTCAAGCTGCCGAAGGTCGACCACGCCAAGCCGCGCATCGACTTCACCGGTATGGGCCTGCTCGCCCTCGCTTCCACCTGCCTCGTGCTCGTGACGACCTGGGGTGGAACCACCTACGACTGGGATTCACTCGTCATCATCGGCCTCATCGCCGGCTTCGTCGTCACCGCCGTCGCATTCGTGATGGTCGAACGCCGCGCCGCCGAACCGATCATGCCGTTGCACCTGTTCAAAGACCGCAACTTCAACCTGACCACGATCGCCGGCCTCATCACCGGTATCGCGATGTTCGGCGCCCTCGCCTACCTGCCCACCTACCTGCAGATGGTCACCGGCGTGAACGCCACCGAGGCCGGCCTGCTTATGATCCCGATGATGGCCGCGCTGCTGATCTCGTCGATCATCTCGGGCCAGCTCGTCAGCCGCACCGGCCGCTACAAGTGGCTGCCGATCGTGGGCACGTCGATCGTCGCCGTCGCCCTCGCGCTGATGTCGACCATGACGCCCACCCTGCCGATCTGGATCCTCTGCTCGTTCCTGGCGCTGATGGGTCTGGGCCTCGGAATGAGCATGCAGATTCTCATCCTCATCGTGCAGAACTCGTTCCCGGTGCGCGAGGTCGGAACCGCGACCGCGTCGAACAACTACTTCCGCCAGATCGGCGCCTCGCTCGGCGCCGCGATCGTCGGCAGCCTGTTCGTCGCCCGTCTCACCGACCTGCTCGCCGAGCGCATGCCGGCCGGCGCGGCCGACGGCGGCGGATCGAACTCGTTCACCCCCGCCATCGTCCGCGACCTGCCCGCCGCGGTGCGCGACGTCATCGTCGGCTCCTACAACGACGCCCTCACCCCGGTGTTCCTGTACATGGTGCCCCTGGTGATCGTCGCCGTGATCCTGCTGTGCTTCGTCAAGGAGAAGCCGCTCGCCACCACGATCGAGCGCGACATCCTGCCGGAGTCCCTCGAGATCGACGGCGCGTCCAGCGTCGCCGTCACCACCGCGTCGATCCCCGTGATCGATAGCGCCGATTCCGACAAATCGGATGCAGGCGACTCGGATGACGCGGCGAGCGCCGAGCGCACCACCCGGGTCTAGCAGCCCGAGCAACACCGGCGGGCCCTCCTCCTTCGCGGGAGGAGGGCCCGTCGTCTGTGTCAGCCGCCGTCTCGATCGGGGTCGGCGCGCCGCTCACGGACGATACGGTTCATACGCAGATGGTTGACGACACCGACCACGACGATGAAGCACAGGCCGATCACGCCCACGGTCACCTGCATCCAGTGCTCGCCCCAGATCCACGCGGCGACGGTCGCGAGCACGATCACCACCGTGATCGTCCAGTACAGCCGACCGTAGGTCTGTCGACTGGCTTCGTCGAACGCCGTGGGCTGCATCTTCGGCACCGTTCCTTTCGCGGTCATGTCAGGCATAGCACCCGACATAGGCGAGGTGCGCGTACGAGACGAAGTTCGCCTTCCACACGCGATATCCGACGCACTGTCCGCGCGACAGGGCGATGCTCGCCATCGCCCAGGCTCCAGTCAACACGGTCACGCAGACGGGAGCTCCGCCGCCCAGCACCGCGCACGGACCGCCCGCGTAGAGCACGTGCGCCGCCAGACTCCGCGTCTCGCCGCGGCTCAGCTCGAGCGTGCACCACAGGCTGTCGCAACGCACCCGAGGGTCGGCGACCACCGGATAGACGGCACCCTCGTGCGTGACGGACTGGGTGAGGATGTTGCCGCTCACCGAGTACGACGTGGGCAGCGCGGCGCCGGTCGCATCCTTCGCCCACGCCGGCGCGACCGAGTTCACGAACGCACCGTCGGCGGCGAGCACGTCGACCGCTCCCCCGTCGGCCGGCTCGAGCACCGCGGGCTTGCCATCGACCACGAACGCGAACCGGTACGACGTGGGCGCGTTCGCCCCCGTGATGACGGCGTATCCGGCATTGCCGCCGGTGCTCGCCGTGCTGAACGCGATCGTCGAGTCGGCGGTGTTGCCGTAGACGGCCAGCCCCGACGGGCTGAGCGCCTTCGCCGAAGCCGACGAGACGCGCCCCGCACTTTCGAGCCCGGCACTTTCAAGCACGGCACTTTCAAGCCCAGCGCTTTCAAGCCCAGCACTTTCAAGCACGGGCGTGATGCTGAGCGTGTTCGCGCCGGTCGGCACCGTGAGCCCCGACTTCAGCGACAGGCTCGCGGCGCTCTTCACCGCCGGCGCCCGCCCCGCAGACCCGCCTACCGCGTCGGGACTCGCCAGTTTCGCAGAGACGGCCGGCGCGACATCCGTCACCGCTCCCGCCTGCCGCAACACCTGCTCGACCGCGGCCGCGTCGACACCCGCGGCGTGTGCCGGGGTGGCCGTGAGTGTCGACGCGGTGATCGTGAGCGCCGCGATCGCCGCGACGACGAGCGAGCGGCGCGACCGCCACAGCGACGCGCGGGATGGACATTCTGAAGTATTCACTGAACTGCTCCTTTGTCTCGGTTGGATCCCGGCACGGGCAAGACGTTAAGCGAGCAGCGGGCAGAGCGGTGGCGACGGAGAGAAACTCGGCAAAAAAGTGTGGCGGCCTGTGGATAACAGACCGCCCGGCAAACAATGAGTGAAACTAGCTCTCGTCGCGCTGAGCCCTGGCCAGTTCGAGACTGCTCAGCACGATGCCCTCGAGCAACACGTAGAGGGCCTCGGCGCCGTCGGTATCGGCGCCACCGACGATCCAGCCGTTCGTCACCCGGAACGACTCGGCCGTCGCGAAGACGGTCATCTCGGCGAGCGCGTCGTCGGTGATGTGCGGGCCGAGTACGGCGCGCAGCTGCACCGAGATCAGCGGTGCGACGAGCACGGCCATGCGCGCATCGAGCGCGGCGGCGACGGGGCCGATGCGCATGGCCCGGTAGAACGGGCGGCGCGCGGCGAAGTGGTGCGCGAAAGCGCTCACGGTGGGTGCGCCGTTCGACTGCGCACCGTCGAGCTTCAGGTCGGTGGCCGCTTGGCGAAGCGCCGCCTCGATCAGCAGCTCGTCGACCGATTCGAACAGGGCGGATGCCACGTCGACATCGACCCCGGCGGCCGAGGCGATCTCGGCCATCGTCACGGCGGAGGTCTCGGCCTGCGCGACCACTGCGACCGCGGCGAGCAGCAGGGCGTCGCGGTGGTTGGGGGTCGGGTCGTGCGCTATCACCCCGTGACTCCCCTGCTTCCCCAACATCGTGTGCGTCAGCCTACGCGTGCCGCCTGAGTCGAAGCTGGCCTTGACAGTCATCCGCGCATACGCACGGGCGCCGAGGTGTCGAGGGCGAACTCTTCGGCATCGAGGCCGAGCAACACCTCGCGCATGACCTCCTCGTCGATCGTGCCGGCATCGCGCTCTCGGATCAGCACTTCGCGGCGGAAGCGGATGATCTCTTTGCGCAGCTGCAGAATCTGGTCTGGGTCGATGCGCTCCCGCCCCGCGTCATCCGCCCGCTCTTCGCGAAGCTCGTCGTTCTGCTGGGCGACGCGTCCGCGTACCCGCTCGAGCACCCGGTCGGCGACCCCCGCCCCGTACTTGGCGACCCATTCGTCGCGGTGCGCATCCGCGAAGGCGACGCCTTCTTCGAGCGCGATCATGGCGACCCTGCGCTCCTCGGCCAGATCGCGCTCACGCTCGCCGGGATCGGTCACCCTGAATCCGGTGATCACGAGCGGCAGGGTGAGGCCCTGCAGCAGCAGCGTGCCCACGGTGACGAAGAACGCGATGAAGACGAGGGTGTCGCGGACGGCCAAGGATTCGGGGATGGATGCGGCGGCCGCCAGCGTGACCACGCCGCGCATTCCGGTCCAGGAGACGACGGCGAGCTCGCGCCAGTTCATCGGCTTGTCGGGCTCGTCGCGGCGCCCGTTGACGCGTGCCAGGGTCTGAGCGTCGGGCTCGCGCCCGCGTTTGCGCTCGCGTTCGAGCCACACCTTGGCGCGCTTCTGCTGCAGCGCCTGCCGTTTCTCGGCGTTGCCCAGGGGACGCCGGTCGCGCCGGTCGCCGAACAGGCTCACATAGTAGGTCGGGAAGACGAAGAGCGGCCGCACGACGATCACCGCGACGAGGATGATCGCGGCGATACCGACGGTCGCCCAGACACCGAGGTCGGTTTCGGCAAGACCCTCGAGGTTGCCCTTGAGCTGCAGACCGATGAGCGCGAAGACAAATCCCTCGAGCAGCAGGTCGATCGCCGACCAGACCGGTCGCTCCTGCAGCCGTGTCGCGTACCCCGCGCGCGGCGCGTTGTAGCCCACGACGAGCCCCGCGGCCACGACCGCGATGACGCCCGAACCCACGAACGGCCCGAAGCCGATGTGCTCGGCGCCGATGTAGAGCGCGAACGGCAGCAGCAGTCCGATGAGCGTCTCGATCACCGGGTCGTTCAGCTTGCTGCGCAGTCGCACGAACAGGCCGCCGACGAACACCCCGACGAACACCCCGATGCCGATCGCGGCGCCGAAGATGCCGACGTCGGCGAGCAGGGTGTAGCCCGATCCCAGCACGATCGCGACGAAGACCTTGAACAGGGTGAGCGATGCGGCGTCGTTGATAAGGCTCTCACCCGAGAGCACGGTCATCACATGCCGCGGCAGGCCGAGTTTCTGGCCGATCGCGGCTGCCGAGACCGCGTCGGGCGGCGAGACGACGGCACCGAGCAGCAGCGCCTCGGGCAGGGTGATGCCCGGAATGAGCCACCAGGCCAGCAGACCCACGGCGAGCGCCGTGACCAGCACGAGGCCGACTCCGAGACGGTAGATGTGTTTACGGCTGCGCGCGAAACTCTGGAACGACACCTCGAGCGACGACGAGTAGAGCAACGGCGGCAGCACGATGGTGAGGATCAGCTCGGGCTCGATCTCGAACTCGGGAATCCCCGGGATGAACGACACCGCCAGCGCCACGGCGGTGACGAGCAGCGGCGCCGGCCAGCCACGCTTCCGGGCGAACGCCGTCAGCCCGACGGAGCAGGCGACCAGGATGATCAACGGAAGAAATTCCATACTCGCCAGACTATCGAGCGGTCGTGACGGTGGCTCACTCGTAGGTGTGCACAAGAACCCATTCGTTGCGCGCGGCGTCGAGCCGCACGTCGAACACGCGGCAGTCGCCCGTGATGGTGGTCGCTTGGAAGCGCCAGCCCCCGCCGAGCCCGGTGGGCGGATGCATCGTCCACTCGTTGATCGGAGCGGCAGGCAGCACGGTGGGAGCATCCGACACCCGGTACCTCTCGCCCGCGTAGACCAGCCGACGCGGCACCCCGCGCTCGTCGAGCCACACTGCGACCCGCTCGTGCAGCATCATCATCCACTCCCGTCACTCGAACACACGTTCGAATGTATCGATGATGACACCCGGGCGCGCGACACGCCAAGCGCGTTTAGGCTCGGATCATGCGAATCGACCTCGAAGGCACAACGGCGCTCGTCACCGGCTCGACCCAGGGCATCGGCCTGGCCATAGCGACGGGGCTCGCCGCCGCCGGAGCCCGCGTGGCCGTCAACGGCCGCAGCGAGTCGAGCGTGCAGCGCGGCATCGCCGACATCGGCCGCGCGGTGCCCGGCGCAGACCTGATCCCGCTCGTCGCCGACATCAGCACCGAAGAGGGCAGCGCGACCGCGGTCGACCTGGTGCCCGACGTCGACATCCTCGTCAACAACCTCGGCATCTTCGGCGCGAAGCCGGTTCTCGAGATCGACGACGACGAGTGGAGGCGCTACTTCGACGTCAACGTGCTCACGGCCGTGCGCCTCACCCGCCTCTACCTGCCCGGCATGATGCAGCGCCGCTGGGGCCGCGTGCTCAATATCGCGAGCGACTCGGCCATCGTCATCCCCACCGAGATGGTGCACTACGGCGTCTCCAAGACCGCACTGCTGGGCGTCTCGCGCGGCTACGCGAAGGAAGCGGCCGGCACCGGGGTCACTGTCAACTCGGTGATCGCCGGCCCGACGCACACCAAGGGCGTCGAAGACTTCGTCTACGAACTCGTCGACTCCGCGCTGCCGTGGGACGAGGCGCAGCGCGAGTTTATGATCAAGCACCGCCCGCAGTCGCTGCTGCAGCGGCTCATCGAACCCGAGGAGATCGCCAACATGGTGGTCTACCTCAGCTCGCGGTTCGCCTCGGCGACCACCGGTGCCGCGGTACGCGTCGACGGCGGCTACGTCGACTCGATCGTGCCGTAGGCCGCCGACGATGTCCGCCGCAGCCATTCCGCCCGAGTCGCCGTTCGCCCTGCTCTCCAACGACGAGCGCCGCGTCTGGTTCGCCTATATGAAGCTGCAGTTGCGGCTGCGCTACGAGATGAACCGGCAGCTGCAGGCCGACAGCGCAATCTCGCTCGCCGACTACGACGTTCTCGTCGCGCTCACCAGCGAAGAGGGCGGGAGCATGACCATGTCGGCGCTCGCGACACGCATCGGCTGGGAACGCAGCCGCACCTCGCACCACGCCAAGCGCATGGGTGCCCGCGGTCTGCTCGACCTCTCCCCGTCACCCGACGACCGACGGATGACCCGGGTCTCGCTCACCACGGAGGGGTGGGCGACCCTGCGCGCATCCACCCCCGGCCACGTCGACCTCGTGCGCTCGATGTTCTTCTCCAATCTCGACCCGGCCGCCCTCACGGCGCTCAGCGACTCGCTCGAGCAGGCCTACGAGAGCGTCATCGAGCACGGCACACTGCCGCGCCCCGAAGACCATCCCTAAGACCGACAGCACTTGACCGACGTCACTTGACCTAGGTCACGACGAGCGTGCGCACTTTCACGAGCAGGCCGCCCTCGATCGAGCCGATGTCGATCCCCCTCACCACGGGGGCTTGCCCCTCGGGGCCGAACTCCCAGGTCAGGCAGGCGAGATCCGGCCCGGCGTATATCGGCCCCGACGGTGTGAAGACGAATCCCGGGGCGCCGTCGAGCAGCCCACGCGCCTTCTCGCCGATCGCCGCGTGACCGACGACCTCGCCCTCGGGATCGGAGAAGACCACGTCGTCGGAGTAGGTGCGCGCGATGGCCGCCGCGCGCCTCTCGGCGTCGCGTTCGTTGAAGACCTCGAGCAGGTTGGCGCGCATCAGCGTCTCGGCGTCGGACATGGGGCCCCTTCGTTTAAGTGACGTATCACCTAAAGTGAAGCGACAAACGCGGGCGCCGTCAAGCGCCCGCGTTCAGATCAGCGCGCAGCCAAGGTTTCAGGCTTCGGCGGGCGTCTCCGGTTCCACTTCTTCACGCTGCAGGATCAGGAACCGGGCACCGTACGGCTCCAGGCTGATCGGGAAGCTGAACAGGTCGTCGACGAAACCGATCTCCTCGTCCGTCGCCGCGTCGACGACGGTCGCGCGGGCGAGCAGCGACTCCGAGTGCACGGTGCCGTCGATCGCCTCGTCGGTGAAGTTGAGCGCCGTGATCTGGATGAGCGGGAAGCCGTTGGCGTCGAGGTCGAGCAGCTCGTGCACGAGCACGAGCATGCCGGGACGCGCGACGTTGGGGATGTCGACCTGGGTGGCCGTCGCGATTCCGTACTTGGCGCGAAGCGCGAGCATCCGGCGCAGGCGCTGGGCGAACGAGCCGGGAGCGGCCAACTGCTCGGGCAGCGAGCCGTACAGCGAGCGGGCGCGCGGCATGCCCGACGGCGACTGCGTGGCGTCGGGCGACAGTCCGAGCAGGTCGAGCGCGCCGCGCTCCACCCAGCGGGTGTCGCCTTCGGCGATCAGGTCGGCGACTTCTTCCTTGGGAACCGTGAGCATACCGAGCAGGTCCCAGCCGGACAGCGCGAAGACGCCGGGCTGCCAGGAGTTGAACGCGGCGAGCAACAGGTGCGCGTCGCGGATCGGCGCGATGTCGTCGTCGCCGATCGAGTCGAGCGTCTGGTGTCCGCGGGTGGCGGCGATCAGCGACGCCGTGGTGCACGCGATGCCGTTCGTGGTGAAGACGAGGTTGTAGTCGGCGGCCGGCTCGGTGAGCGCGGTCGTCAGGTCGGCACGCACCGACTCGGCGAGCTCTGCGCCGGTCACCTCGCCGTTCTTGTACGGGTAGAGGTCGTCTTTGTGCAGCGTCGCCCAGTGCACGAGCTCGTAGGTGAGTTCGTCGTGGTTCTGCATGCCGTGCACGAGGCTCACCGGCTCGACGCCCAGCTCGAGCGACGTACGCAGCGTGAGCCGCAGGAACTCGGTGTCGCCCGTAGCGAG
>Ga0247811_1000286_pt1 | contig 16942 bp, 15 predicted proteins | sample UWRJL134311R1_FD_189018 | JGI IMG/M metagenome (GOLD analysis project Ga0247811, IMG submission 189018) | Plant litter microbial communities from Arlington Agricultural Research Station in Wisconsin, United States - UWRJ-L134-311R-1 | ecosystem: Environmental > Terrestrial > Plant litter >...
ATCGATCATGCGCTCGGGCTCGGTCATGAGCTCTTTGACGTTCTTGCAGTCGCTGCGGTGCACCGAGACTCCCGCGCCACGGGTGACGAAGCCGACGATCGTGTCGCCGGGTACCGGCGTGCAGCACTTGGCGAGCTTGACCAGGATGTCGGGCGCTCCGCGCACGAGCACACCCGAGTCGGCGTTGCGGATCTTGCTCGACCGGCGCTGCGACGCGAAGGTGAGTTCGGAGTCTTCGTTGTCGACCTCGGTCGCGATGGTCGCGAGAACCTTCTCGATGACCGACTGGGTCGAGACGTGGCCTTCGCCGACGGCGGCGTAGAGCGCCGACACGTCTTCGTAGCGCATCTGGGCGGCGACGTCGTTGAACGAGTCCTGGCTCATCAGCTTCTGCAGCGGCAGGTTCTGCTTGCGCATGGCTCGGGCGATCGCGTCGCGGCCCTGCTCTATGGCCTCGTCGCGGCGTTCCTTGGTGAACCAGCCGCGGATCTTGCTGCGGGCGCGGGGAGACTTGACGAAGTTCAGCCAGTCCTGGCTCGGGCCGGAGTCGGGGTTCTTCGAGGTGAAGACCTCGACCGAGTCGCCGCTGTTGAGCTCGCTCTCGAGCGGGACCAGCCGGCCGTTGACCTTGGCACCCATGGTGCGGTGGCCGATTTCGGTGTGCACGGCGTACGCGAAGTCGACGGGGGTCGCTCCGGCGGGCAGGCCGATGACCTTGCCCTTCGGCGTGAAGACGTAGACCTCTTTGGCGCCGATCTCGAACCGCAGCGAGTCGAGGAACTCGTCGGGGTCGCTCGTCTCGGCTTCCCAGTCGGAGATGTGCGCGAGCCAGGCCATGTCGCCGTCGTCCTGCAGCGCGGTGGACGCGCCGCGACCGCCGTTGACGCGCTCTTTGTACTTCCAGTGGGCGGCGACACCGAACTCGGCGCGCTGGTGCATCTCCTGCGTACGGATCTGGATCTCGACGGGGCGACCCTGCGGGCCGATGACCGTCGTGTGCAGCGACTGGTAGAGGTTGAACTTGGGCGTCGCGATGTAGTCCTTGAACCGCCCCGGGATCGGATTCCAACGGGCGTGGATCGAACCGAGCACGGCGTAGCAGTCGCGTACCGAGTTGACGAGAACCCGGATGCCGACGAGGTCGTAGATCTCGTCGAACTCGCGGCCGCGCACGATCATCTTCTGGTAGATCGAGTAGTACTGCTTGGGCCGGCCGGCGACAGAGCCCTTGATCTTCGAGGCCTTGAGGTCGTCGTTCACCGACTCGATGACGTGCTGCACGAATTCTTCACGCTGCGGGGTGCGCTGGCGCACGAGGCTTTCGATCTCGACGTAGAGCTTGGGGTAGAGCACCGAGAACGAGAGGTCTTCGAGCTCCCACTTGATGGCCTGGATTCCGAGGCGGTGCGCGAGCGGCGCGTAGATCTCGAGAGTCTCTTTGGCCTTGCGGGTCGCGGTCTCTTCGCTGACGAAGCCCCAGGTGCGGGCGTTGTGCAGGCGGTCGGCGAGCTTGATCACCAGCACCCTGATGTCTTTCGACATCGCCACGACCATCTTGCGCACGGTCTCGGCCTGCGCGCTGTCTCCGTACTTGAGCTTGTCGAGTTTGGTGACGCCGTCGACCAGCATCGCGATCTCTTCGCCGAATTCGTGACGCAGGGTCTCGAGCTGGTAGTCGGTGTCTTCGACGGTGTCGTGCAGCAGCGCGGCCGCGATCGTCTTCGACCCGATGCCCAGGTCGGCGAGGATCTGCGCTACCGCCACGGGATGCGTGATGTACGGCTCGCCGCTGCGACGCTTCTGCCCGCGGTGTGCGAGTTCGGCGGCGGCGTAGGCGCGCTCGATGAGCGCGATGTCGGCCTTCGGGTGGTGCAGTCGCACCGTCTTGATCAGACGGTCGACGGCGCCGGCGGGCTGTGCCCGCGAGAAGATACGGGGAATGAGGCTGCGCAAAGACGCCGTGGTGTTCGATGTCTCAGTCATGCGCGCCTCATTCGCCAATTGTAGTCGCGCGTCAGCCGGCCGACTTGCTCGTCGCGACGGGCGTCTTCGCCGAGGCGAGGCGCGCCGTCTGCAGACGCTTGGTCTGCTTCTGGATGGCGGGCTCGTTCTCACGCAGCTGCGCGTAGAGCGGGGCCGCGATGAAGATGGTCGAGTAGGTGCCGATGAGGATGCCGATGAAGAGCGACAGTGCGATGTCGCGCAGTGTGCCGGCACCGAGTACGACGGCGCCGATGAAGAGGATCGCGCCGACGGGCAGCGCCGCCACGACACCGGTGTTGATCGAGCGAACCAGGGTCTGGTTGACTGCGAGGTTGACCGATTCGCCGAACGTGCGGGTCGACGCCGGGCCGTCCTGCGCGGTGTTCTCGCGGATCTTGTCGAACACCACCACGGTGTCGTAGAGCGAGTAGCCGAGGATCGTCAGGAAGCCGATCACCGCCGAGGGCGTGATCTCGAAGCCGAGGATGCCGTAGACGCCGGCCGTGATGATGATGTCGTGCAGCAGCGAGACGACGGCGGCGACCGACATCTTCCAGGTGCGGAAGTACAGCGCCATCACGATCGCGGCCAGGATGATGAACACGACGAGCGCGCGGATAGCCGAGCTCGTGATGTCGGCGCCCCATGACGGGCCGATGAACGAGGCGGTCACCTGAGTTGCGGGCACGTCGAAGGTCTCGGCGAGTGCTCCGGCGAGGGAGTCGGACTCCTGCTGCGTGAGCTGCTCGGTCTGCACGCGGATGCCGTCGTCTCCGACGGTGGTGACGCGAGGCGAAGCATCCGGGACAATCGATTCGACCGTAGCGGTCGCGGTGTCCTGGTTCTTGATCGGGTCGGAGTCGAGGTTCGCGATCTCGGAGACCTGGAACTCGGAGCCGCCGCGGAACTCGATGCCGAAGACGAATCCGCCGCGCAGCGCGGGGCCGACGATCGACGCGACGATCATGACCGCGGCGATGATGTACCAGATGCGGCGGTTGCCGACGAAGTTGAACGACCGCTCCCCCGTGTAGAGGTCATTGCCGAACTTGGCGAAGCCGCCCATCAGGAGTCCTTCCCATCAACGTTGCTATCGCTCGAGTTGCCGGCGAGTTCTGCCGCCTTGCGTTCGGCGATGGTCTGGCGGCGCACCGCTTCCTTCGCCGCACCGGACTTCGACGTGGCGAGAGTCGGCGTGCGGAACTGGGCACGGCCGCGGTAGACCGCGCCGAGGGCGTTCGGGTCGAGGCCGCTCATCTTGTGGCCGCTCGAGAAGTACTTGGTCGTCGCGAGCAGTTGCAGCACCGGATGCGTGAACAGCACCACGATGATGACGTCGATGACGGTGGTGACACCGAGCGTGAGCGCGAACCCTCGCACGTTGCCGACCGCGAGGATGAACAGCACCACGGCCGAGAGCAGGTTGACCGCCTTGGCCGCGAAGATGGTGCGCAGCGCGCGCTTCCAGCCTGCCTCGACGGCGGACACGAGGGCCCGGCCGTCGCGCAGTTCGTCGCGTATTCGTTCGAAGTAGACGATGAACGAGTCGGCCGTGAATCCGATGGCCACGATGAGTCCTGCGACGCCGGCGAGCGAGAGGCGGTAGCCCTCACGCCAGGAGAGGATCACGATGACGAAGTAGGTCACGATCGCCGCTACGAACAACGAGGCGACCGTGACCAGTCCGAGAAGACGGTACTGGAAGAGCGAGTAGCCGAAGACCAGGATGAGGCCGATGAGACCGGCGATGATGCCGCTCTGCAGCTGCGACGAACCGAGCGTCGACGAGATTACCTCGGAGCTCTGCACCTCGAAGCCGATCGGCAGTGCGCCGAACTTCAGCTGGTCGGCGAGGGTCTTCGCGTCTTCCTGCGTGAACGAGCCGCTGATCTGCGGCTTGCCGTCGGTGATCGCCGCGTTGGTCGATGGTGCCGAGATGACCCGGCCGTCGAGCACGATCGCGAACTGGTTGCGGGCGTCGCCGACGCCGTAGCCGTAGAGGCGTGTCGTGACGGCCGCGAACTCGTCGGTTCCCTTGCTGTCGAAGACGATGTTGACGCCCCACGCGCCGGTGCTGACGCCCTGGCTGTTCAGCACGAGTCCGCTGGACGCGTCGCTGATGGTCGAACCAGCGACCTCGGTCGGGCCGAGGATGTATTTGTAGGTGCCGGTCGAGTCACAGGTGACGAGCGGCTGGTCGGCGGGGGCGACGTTGGCGCCGTCGGCGTCGAGGTCGGCACAGTCGAAGTTGGTGTACTGGTCGGCGAGGGCCGGTGTGATCCAGTTCGTGTCGCTGGCGTCGGTGGGCGAGATACTCGGGGTCGACTCGAGCGACGGGCTGGCCTCGTCGGTCGGGGTCGGCGTCTCGGTGGAACCGTCGTCGCCGACGGCCGAGGTAGCCGCCGCTTCGGTTGTGAGCACCGGACGGAACTCGAGCTTCGCCGACGACTGGATGCGGTCGAGCGTCGCCTTGTCGGGCGTACCCGGGATCGAGACGACGACGTTCTCGTTGCCCTGGGTCGTGATCTCCGCCTCGGAGACTCCGCTCGCGTCGATGCGGTCGCGGATGATCGAGACGGCCTGGTTGAGCTGCTCGCCCGTGACTTCCTGTCCGTCTTCGAGCTGGGGCGCGAGGATGATCTGAGTGCCGCCCTCGAGGTCGAGGGCCAGCTTCGGCGTCCAGGACCACCCGGCGAAGGCTACGCCGGCACCGTTGATGCCCACCAGAAGAGCAATGATGACGGTGAGCCAGGCCAGCGAACGCCAGGCCTTCTTTACCGGGGTGGTTCTTGCCACGTACGGACTCAGCTTTCTATGACGGTGTGGGCGCGGCTGCGCCTACACACTCAGATGGCGTCCTCGCGGACGCCAGCACCCAAGGGTAGTTGTTACTCGTCGACCTTTTTGGTGGACGCACGACGGACCGGCTTCTTCACTACGGGAGCGTCGTCGGCGGCGGGCTCTTCGACAACGGGCTCGACGACGATGACCTCGTCGGCGGGCTTGTCTGCAGCGGGCTCGGCGAGCTCGCCGAACTCGGGGTTCGCAGCCTTCTCGCGGGCCTCGGCCTCGCGGTTCGCGATCTCCATCGCCTCTTCGACCGAGCGGGGCTCGCCGGTGCTGATGCCGCTGACGGTCGAGTCGCTCTCGGTGACGACCTTTGCGAGCGTCTGGCGGTGCACGCGCACGATGTTGCCCGGCGAGGTCTCGATCTCGGCGACGTTGCTGACCTCGTCGACGGAGACGAGGGTGCCGAACAGACCGAAGTTGGTCATGACCTCGACGCCGGGAACGATCTGGGCCTTGAGCTCTGCCTGCTTCGCCTTGTTCTTGCGGCTGTTGCGGAATGCGTAGATGACGAACAGCGCCAGTACGACTACCAGGGCGATGTTAAGAAAAGTGTCGTTCATGGGGAAAACCTCTCGGAGAGCGTGGGGGCCGGGTCAGTCTATGGGAAGCAAGCTGAGGGGCCAGTCTGAATTATAGGTCATCCCCGAAGAGGCCTTGGTTGTGCTTGGTGAGGCCGAAGTGCTTCCAGGCCTCACGCGTCGCGACACGGCCCCGCGGGGTGCGGATGAGCAGGCCGATGCGCACGAGGAAGGGCTCGACGACCGACTCGATGGTTTCGGCTTCTTCACCCACGGATACGGCGAGCGTATTGAGCCCCACCGGTCCCCCGTCGAAACGGGTCAGCACGATGTTCATCACCGCACGGTCGAGACGGTCGAGGCCGAGTTCGTCGACGTCGTACAGCTCGAGAGCAGCGTTGACCGCGTCGATGCCGGCGCCCTTGCCCGTCACGATGGCGTAGTCGCGCACGCGACGCAGCAGGCGGTTCGCGATGCGCGGGGTGCCTCGGCTGCGGCCGGCGATCTCGGCGAGGGCCGGGCGTTCGATGTCGAGCTGCAGCATGGCGGCGGCGCGCACGAGCACCTGTTCGAGTTCGCTCGCCTCGTAGAACTCGAGGTGGGCGGTGAAGCCGAAGCGGTCGCGTAGCGGGTTGGGCAGCATGCCCGAGCGGGTGGTCGCGCCGACCAGGGTGAACGGGGCGAGATCGAGGGGTATGGATGTCGCGCCGGCACCCTTGCCGACCATGATGTCGATGCGGAAGTCTTCCATCGCCAGGTAGAGCATCTCCTCGGCAGAGCGCGCCATGCGGTGGATCTCGTCGATGAACAGCACTTCTCCGGGCACGAGCGACGACAGGACCGCGGCGAGATCGCCCGCATGCTGGATGGCGGGGCCGCTCGACATACGCAACGGCCGGCCGCTCTCGTGCGCCACGATCATGGCGAGCGTGGTCTTGCCGAGGCCGGGCGGGCCCGCGAAGAGGATGTGGTCGGCGGTGCGGCCCTGCATCGAAGCGGCCTGCAGCAGAAGCTGCAGCTGACCGCGCACCTTCTGCTGGCCGACGAACTCGGCGAGCGACTGGGGGCGCAGCGCACCCTCGAAGGCGAGTTCCGCGTCAGACTCGGGTTCGAGGCTGATGATGTCGTCGGCGGGGGTCACTTGGTGGCACCCTGCGGACCGAGGTGGGAGAGGGCGAGGCGCAGCAGCGCGGGCATCGTCTCGCGCTCCAGGTCGGTAGCGACGAGCACGGCCTCGTCGACGGCGACGATGGCGGTGCGCTCGGGCCAGCCGAGTCCGATGAGGGCGAGCAGCACGCTGTCGCGCACGGGAGCGGCGGCGGGCGCGGTCGACGGGTGGCTCTGCGGCACTACAGCGAGTTTGCCGGCGAGCGACACGACGATGAGCTTGGCGGTCTTCGGGCCGATGCCCGAAACCTTGCGGAAGGCCCCGTCGTCTTCGGCGGCGATCGCGCGCGCGACCTCGTTGGGGTCGAGTACGGCGAGCACACCCATCGCGCTACGCGGACCGACGCCGGTGACGCTGCGCAGCAGGTCGAACACGGCGAGCTCGTCGGCGTCGGCGAAGCCGTAGAGGCTGAGGTCGTCTTCGCGAACGATGAGCGTGGTGCGCAGCGTGGCCTCGTGGCCGACGCGCAGGGTCAGCGCGTTCTGCGGCGTCACCTGTACGGAGAGCCCGACTCCCCCGACCTCGATGACAGCGGTGGAACCCTGGGCGGCGAGCACTGTGCCTCGCACGGAAGAAATCATGCACCCAGCCTACGTTTGGCCGCCGACTCGGCCGCGCGCCACGCGCTCTGCGCGGGAGTGAGCCCCCCGGTCGCGCTGGCGGTGCCTGAGCCTGCCGAAGGGACCCGCGTCGCCGCGGTCGCGACTCCCCCACGCCAGGCGTGGCAGATGGCCAGGGCGAGAGCGTCGGCAGCATCCGCCGGCTTCGGAACCTCGTCGAGCCCAAGGATCTTGGCGACCATCAGGCCGACCTGCGCTTTCTCGGCCGAACCGTACCCGGTGACCGCGGCCTTGACCTCGCTCGGTGTGTGCATTCCGACGGCGAGGCCGCGCGATGCCGCCGTGTGCATCGCGACTCCGCTGGCCTGCGCCGTGCCCATCACCGTTCGCAGGTTGTGCTGCGCGAATACCCGTTCGAGCGCCACCGCGTGCGGCTGGTGCTCGTCGATCAACTCCGCGAGCTGCGTGCCGATGATCAGCAGGCGTTGCTCGAGGGCCATCTCCGGCGGGGTGCGGATTACCCCGAAGTGCACCAAGGTCGCTTTGCGGGTCGACGTGACATCCACCACCCCGACACCGCACCGGGTCAGACCTGGGTCGATGCCCAGCACCCGGAGCGACATCGGTTTCTAGTCTTCGTCCAGCTGGGCCTGGACCTCGGGAGTGATCTCGAAGTTGGAGAAGATGTTCTGCACATCGTCGGAGTCTTCGAGCGCGTCGATGAGGCGGAAGATCTTGCGCGCGGTCTCGGCGTCGACCTCGATGGTGAGGTTCGGCACGAACTCGAGCTCGGACGAGTCGTAGTCGATGCCCGCGTCCTGCAGCGCCTTGCGCGACGAGACGAGGTGCGACGGGTCGGTGATGACCTCGAAGCCGCCTCCGTGGTTCTTCACTTCTTCGGCACCGGCGTCGAGAACGGCCTCGAGGATGTCGTCTTCGGTGACGCCGTCGACGGCGGCGATGGAGATGACGCCCTTGCGGTTGAAGTTGTACGCGACGCTGCCCGGGTCGGCCAGGGCCGCGCCGTTGCGCGTCATGATGGCACGCACGTCGGCCGCGGCACGGTTCTTGTTGTCGGTGAGACACTCGATGAGCATCGCGACACCGTTGGCTCCGTAGCCTTCGTAGATGATGGTCGTGTACTCGACCGACTCACCGCTGAGTCCGGCTCCGCGCTTGACGGCGCGGTCGATGTTGTCGTTGGGCACCGAGGTCTTTTTGGCCTTCTGGATGGCGTCGACCAGGGTCGGGTTGCCCGAGAGGTCTGCACCGCCCATCTTGGCTGCGACTTCGATGTTCTTGATGAGTTTGGCGAACGACTTTGCACGGCGCGAATCGGTGATCGCCTTTTTGTGCTTGGTGGTTGCCCATTTGGAGTGGCCTGACATGGTGAATATTCTAACCAACCGGCGCGCGCCGCACGGCCAACCGATCAGGTGAGCCGCACACCCGACGACTTGAGTTCGAGCGCCGCGAGCGATCGCATCACGCCGTCGTCGCCGCGGCGCCAGGCGGCCATCGGGTCGGCGTCGATCGCGGTGAGTGTGGTCAGGCGTTGCCGCGACAGCGCGCGCAGGGCCAGAAGGTCGATGCCGGCGCCGGCCGAGACGAGTCGTTTCGCGTTCGAGGCGCGCCGGGCGAAGCGGATGCGCGGCACGAGCCACACCACGAGGATCGCGATGACCGGCAGCACCGCGATGCCCAGGCCGAGGCCCGTCGCGAGGTTCTGCACGGCCACCTGCTGGCTGGCGCCCGCCGCCTCGAGCGTCGCACCCGCGTCGCTCGCGCTGTCGAACGGGCCGCGGATGCCGCCGCCGATGAGCGGTACTCCCCCGAGGTTGTCACCGACGTCGGTCATCGTCTCTTTGAAACCCGCGCCCGCCTGCTCCATCTGCACGCCGAAGTCGGTGAGGCCGATGACGAGCGAATGCACGAAGACGCCGAGCCAGATCCACGCCGCGATGAACACGAGGGCGAGAACGTCGACGGTGATCTGACGGGTGCGCTGGGCGCCGAAATCGGAGTAGAACTTCATACGACCAACTGTCGCACGGGGTCAGACTCGCTGGCGCACCTTCTCGACGAAGTACTCGTGGAAGCGGGTCTCGCCCGTGATCTCGGGGTGGAACGAGGTGCCCAGCAGGTTGCCCTGTTCGATCGCCACGATGCGGCCGTCGTCGAGCGCCGACAGCACGGTCACGCCGTCGCCGACACTCTCGACCACGGGTGCGCGGATGAACACCGCGTGCACCGGCTCGTCGCCGAGCGTCGGGATGTCGAGGTCGGTCTCGAACGAGTCGAGCTGCGAGCCGAAGGCGTTGCGGCGCACAACGACGTCGAACCCGCCGATGGTCTGCTGGCCGTCGATCGCGTCGCGCACGGAGTCGGCGAGCATGATGAGCCCCGCGCACGTTCCATAGACGGGCAGACCGGATGCCACGGCCGCCTTGAGCGGTTCGGCCAGGCCGAACATGCGGCTGAGTTTGTCCATCACGCTCGACTCGCCGCCCGGGATGACGAGCCCGGACACGCGCTCGAGATCCTCGGGGCGACGCACGGATACGGCGTCGACCCCGAGTTTCCCGAATACCGCGAGGTGTTCGCGGAAGTCGCCCTGCAGGGCGAGGACGCCGATCGGCCCCTGCGACGAGTTCAGGGACCTACCAGCCACGTTCGGCGAGGCGGTGCGGGGCGGCCAGGTCGGCGACGTTGATGCCGACCATGGCCTCGCCCAGTCCGCGCGACGCGTCGGCGATCACAGCCGGGTCGTCGAAGAACGTCGTGGCGCGAACGATAGCGGCGGCACGCTTGGCGGGGTCGCCCGACTTGAAGATGCCGGATCCGACGAACACGCCGTCGGCGCCGAGCTGCATCATAAGCGCCGCGTCGGCGGGAGTCGCGACTCCGCCGGCGGTGAACAGCACGACGGGCAGCTTGCCGGTGCGGGCGATCTCGAGCACGAGCTCGTAGGGCGCCTGCAGTTCTTTCGCCGCGACGTAGAGCTCGTCGTGGGTCTTCGCCGACAGGGCTGCGATCTCGCCCTTGATAGTGCGGATGTGCTTGGTCGCCTCGGAGACGTCGCCGGTTCCGGCTTCGCCCTTGGAGCGGATCATGGCGGCGCCCTCGTTGATGCGGCGCAGGGCCTCGCCGAGGTTGGTGGCGCCGCAGACGAAGGGCACGTCGAACTTCCACTTGTCGATGTGGTTGATGTAGTCGGCGGGGCTCAGCACCTCGGACTCGTCGATGTAGTCGACCTTGAGCGCCTCGAGCACCTGGGCCTCGACGAAGTGGCCGATGCGGGCTTTCGCCATGACCGGGATGGAGACCGCGGAGATGATGCCGTCGATGAGGTCGGGGTCGCTCATGCGGGCCACGCCGCCCTGCGAACGGATGTCCGCGGGAACACGCTCGAGAGCCATGACGGCGACTGCGCCAGCATCCTCGGCGATCTTCGCCTGCTCGGCGTTGACGACGTCCATGATGACGCCGCCCTTCAGCATCTCGGCGAGTCCGCGCTTGACGCGGCTCGTGCCCTGCTGGTCTGTCGTTTCGTTGCTCATAATTCCTGATTCTACGTGGGTGGCGGAGAGGTAGTACGGGTCAGGCGGGCCACGCGGCGGCGACCGTCGCGCGCACCTCGCCGAGCAGCTGGGGCAAGGCCTTCGTCTTCGCGATGATCGGGAAGAAATTGGCATCGTGTTCCCAGCGCGGAACGATGTGCTGGTGCAGGTGGTCGGCGATTCCGGCGCCGGCGATCTGGCCCTGGTTCATGCCGATGTTGAAGCCGTGTGCTCCCGAAGTGGCCGAGAGCACGCGCATCGCCGTCTGGGTGAGACTAGCGATCTCGGCGACCTCCTCGTCGGTCGCTTCGTCATAGGTCGACACATGGCGGTACGGGCAGACGAGCAGGTGGCCGCTGTTGTACGGGAACAGGTTGAGCAGCACGAAGGCGTGCGTGCCGCGAGCCACGATGAGCGCCTGCTCGTCGCTCATCGACGGCGCGACGCAGAACGGGCAGGCGTCTTTCGCCGGCTGCTGGCCGCTCTGGATGTACGCGATGCGGTGCGGGGTCCACAACCGTTGGAAGGCGTCGGGAACCGCGGCGAAATCGTCGAGAGACTCGACGTTCTCGTACTGGGTTCCGTCGTAGTCCTTCATCAGACCTGCGCCTTGGTGCGGATCGACTCCAGGATGCGCTCGATCGCCTCGTCGACGGGGATGCCGTTCTCCTGATGGCCGTCGCGGAAGCGGAAGCTGACGGCGTTGTTCGCGCGGTCGTCTTCGCCGGCGATGAGCTGGAACGGGATCTTCTGCAGCGTGGCGTTGCGGATCTTCTTCGGCATCCGGTCGCTCGACGAGTCGAGTTCGATTCGCACGCCCTTGGCTTTGAGCTTGGCGAGGATGTCCCAGAGGTACTCCTCGTACTGCTCGGCCACGGGGATGCCGATGACCTGGACGGGCGAGAGCCAGACCGGGAACGCGCCCGCGTAGTGCTCGAGCAGGATGGCGAAGAAACGCTCGATCGAGCCGAGCAGCGCGCGGTGGATCATGATCGGCTGCTGACGAGTGCCGTCGGCCGCCGTGTACTGCAGGTTGAACCGTTCGGGCTGGTTGAAGTCGAGCTGCACCGTCGACAGCTGCCACGTGCGGCCGATCGCGTCGCGGGCCTGCACCGAGATCTTCGGCCCGTAGAAGGCAGCTCCGCCGGGATCGGAGACGAGCTCGAGGCCCGACTCCTCGCCGACCTGGCGCAGGGTCTCGGTGGCTTCCTCCCACTGCTCGTCGGAACCGACCGACTTCGCGGGGTCACGGGTCGACAGCTCGAGGTAGAAGTCGTTGAGGCCGTAGCCGCGCAGCGTCTCGAAGACGAACTCGAGCTGGCTCTTGATCTCGTCTTTGACCTGCTCGGGCGTGACGTAGATGTGGGCGTCGTCCTGGGTCAGGCCGCGCACGCGGGTGAGACCCTGCAGCGTGCCGCTCTTCTCGTAGCGGTAGACCGTGCCGAACTCGGCGAGGCGCAGCGGCAGCTCGCGGTAGCTGCGGCCACGGGCGTCGAAGATCAGGTTGTGGAACGGGCAGTTCATCGGCTTCAGGTAGTAGTCCTGACCCTGGCGGGTGACGTGCCCTTCGGCGTCGGTCTCCTCGTCGAGGTGCATGGCCGGGAACATGCCGTCCTTGTACCACTGCAGGTGGCCGCTGGTCTCGAACAGCGTGCCCTTGGTGATGTGCGGCGAGTAGACCTGCTCATAGCCGTTGGCGATGAGGCGCTCGCGCATGTAGTTCTCGATCTCGGCCCGCACGACTCCACCCTTGGGGTGGAAGACCGCGAGGCCCGAGCCGATCTCGTCGGGGAACGAGAACAGGTCGAGCTCCTGGCCGAGCTTGCGGTGGTCGCGCTTGGCGGCCTCCTCGAGGCGGGTCTGGAACTCGCGCAGTTCGTCCTTGGTGGCCCAGGCGGTTCCGTAGATGCGCTGCAGCTGCTTGTTCTTCTCCGAGCCGCGCCAGTAGGCGGCAGCGGTGCGCTGCAGTGCCCAGCCGTTGCCGATCTGGCGGGTGGAGGGCAGGTGCGGTCCGCGGCAGAGGTCGCTCCAGTACACCTCGCCGGTCTTGGCGTCGACGTTGTCGTAGATGGTGAGCTCGGCGCCGCCGACCTCGACGCTCTCGTTGTCTTCGCCGAGCTCGATCTCGGTGGCCGCACCGTCGGCGCCGCCCTTGAGGCCGATCAGCTCGAGCTTGTAGGGCTCGTTCGCGAGTTCGGCGCGAGCCGCGTCATCCGTCACCACCCGGCGCTGAAAGCGCTGTCCCTGCTTCACGATGCGCTCCATCGCCTTGCTGATCGCCTTGACGTCTTCGGGGGTGAACGGGGTCTCGACGTCGAAGTCGTAGTAGAAACCGTCGGTGACGGGCGGGCCGATGCCGAGCTTCGCCTCGGGGTTGATCGACTGCACGGCCTGGGCCATCACGTGTGCAGCCGAGTGGCGCAGGATGTTGAGGCCGTCGGGGCTCGAGATCTCGACCGGCTCGACCACGTCGGAGTCGGTCACCGTAGTGGCCAGGTCCCTCAATTCGCCATTGACGCGCATGGCAACGATGCTGCGCTCGGTGAAAAGGTCGAATCCGGTCTTCTGGTCAGTCATTTAGACAACTTTAGTGCCGTCGGCGGGGCCGGTCTGCCGCCGTGCTCGAACGGGATCGCCGCGCACAACTCAGGCAGAAAGAAGCGGGGCGGATGCGCCGGGCGCGGAAACAGGAGGGACGGGCGTCGCGCGCGCCGCAGCATCCGAAATCCTGCCTGAGTTACGCAGCGGCAGTGTTCGTGATTCCGGATAAATTCGGCGATCGTGTGACGACCGCCCCGAAAAACGGGGCCGTTCAGGCGGAGGCAACTAATCGATCCGGAATGACGAACAGTAGGCATAAAAGAGCGGGCGGATGCGACCGGTGCCGATACCGGCGCATCCCACGTTTCGCACGCCGCCGCATCCGAAACTCTGCCTGTGTTACATGGTCGTCTCCGACGCCAGCGGAAACCTCTACAGGGAGAATGTCGCAGCATGACCGCACGCAACAACCGCCACTTCACCCCACTTCGCGTCGACCGTGAGAGGTCCGAGTCGAGCCGCGATCGGCCGCGCGAAGCAGGTGAATCGCAGCCCTCCGTTTACACCTCTTCACTGCCGGGTGAACTCGCGAAGGCCTGCAGGTTGCTCAGGAACGAACTGTAAAAAGGGATTGTGACGGTGTCGACTACTTCGACATCGGTGTCGCGGAGTGCCAGGGCAACCCTCCCGGGGGCTTCCTTGCTATTGACGTAACGAAGAACCTCTCCCGCATTGACGAAAGTCGGATGCAAGTACTCGAAGTCGCTCATCGCGTTGTTCTGATCCTCTACGACGATGTCGGGGATAACCGTTTCGGCGTGAAGCAACACCTTATGAAAATAGAAGCTGCTCAGGTGCGTCGGCGCCTCGGCTTCGGCGGGAAAGATGTCTTGCACAACGTTTGAAGTGCGGCTCAGCGCGGCTTCAAGCGTTCCGAGGTGTACCAAGCGTCCCCCCGCGTTGGGCCAAGAAGGGCGCGTCGTGAAGTGCCACCAATCGCGACCTCGCAGTGTGTCAATATCCGCGCCGGTGGCAACAAGTGGCTGATCCTCGTGCATCAGATAGATGGTCATGAAGACTCGATTGCAAATTCCGCAATTCGGACTTTTGATTGCGTTTGCGAGTGTCTGAAAGCGTCCGCAATGGTTGCACCTCAAGCCTGTCGGCGATTGTGCAGGCGCATTTGGGAGATCGACAACCTCTAGGGACTGCGGAGACAAGTACATTCTGGAGTTCGTCTTTTCTAGGTTCGCTTGGGGACAGCTCGTGTTGGCGGATGGTGCGTTCGTCAGCCGCGGCGCCCGCTCGATTTGTTTCTGTGCGCATCCAAGAGTGCCTCTGTATAGAAAACTCCCGTCTCGAAGATCGTCGCCAGCATGAAGATCGAAGCTTTGACTTCGTGCCTAGCGCCCCAGACGTTGTCTGCGCCAATCTGACGACTTCCGAGTAGCGCCATGGAAGTCGGAAGATTCGAATGGGTCATACCACTGCAGATCCTCCAAGCCTCCAACGCAGGCATTGACGGGGTCGACTTAAGGCGCGCTTGAGCATAAATAATCATGTTCGTCGTTGAGGTGATGGACTTCACGGTCACGTCGAACTGCTGCAAGTTCTTATGTCTGCGCACAATGCGCTCAATGTGTTCAGCGAAGTTGTCGGCACCCGAGACAGACCGCACTCCCTGCATCTTGACCAATTCCGCGACCTCGGTATGTTCCGACCATGTCAGCTTCAAAAAGCGTTCTATGCGGTCTTTCCTCTTCCCGTGAAGAAGTAGCCAAAGGCCGACGCAGGAGGATTCGATCGAGGCGCGCATGAGTGTAAATAGCGCAAACGGGGGCGCCAAATGCACCGACTCGATGAACGTGCGCATCATTCCCAAATGGTCGGTGCCCACCGTCAGCAGTTGTTCGACCTTGTTCCCGACGGCGAAGGGCGCTGTCGCGTGATGGTCGGCGTCCATCTCGCTACCGGCGCTAACGGTAAGCGTCTCGCGCGCGTCGTTGATGTCGTCCAGGCGCACAAAGAGCGCGGGGAACATCCGTTTTCCGAGGTCGTCGAAAGCAAACGTGTCTGATTCGGCATTCTTCTCGTACATAGTCAAGACGAGGACCTGGTGCTATCGCTAACACGCGCGCCTCTCAGGTGGCGAACGAGGGCTTGATCAGCCGCGAGAATCTGGATTCGTGAGTCGTTCTTACCACGGGGCGAGCCAGCGAGGGAGATTACTTCGAGCACCAAGCCCGCGTCCATCAGTTTCGCTAGTTTCGCTGCCATCTGCTTGTTGACGTAGCCAACTAGCCGGCCCTCCGCGACCACCGCAATAGCGTTTCGATCATGCGGGTTATCGGGCTCGCGCTGGATCTCGAGCGCTGTTCCCGGCGTTGTATCGCTCGCCCTGACGTCGGCCTTGTGATAGTCAATACCGCGCACGTTGGCGGTCCAGATACCCAGCTTGGCCAGGTGTCGATTGCCGACCGATATCAGCTTGGAAGTTGTGGTTTCCATCAGCCAGAGCTCGCTTTTGTGCTCGGACAAACGGAGATTTGGAAGGCCAGTAGTCGGGGCGAGAAGTTCCTCCCACCGCGAGCTATGCAGGTAGTTGGATTCAAACTCCGTCGGCTTCGCGGCTACCGGCGTACGTTCGGAAGGCAGGTGCGGTTCGGCAGGCGCGCAATCCTTCGGGGATTTGCCAAGACTTTGAAGCCAGTTGGTCAGTCCCATGCAATTGTTCCGTTCGTCTATGAAGTCGTTTCGGATTAGCGATCTGATCCTATTGAGCTTCCGTTGAATCCGAGCCCCCCTCTTCGGGCGCTGAACATCTGGGTTGAGTTCAGCCCACGCGATGATGTCCGAGTTCGAAGGCGGAGGGATGTTCGTCGCCATCGCCGTACGCAGGTAGCCATTCTCTCGAGCATCAGCGATGCGGGCCGCCGCAGCGAGCACTGTCGGGTCTTGGGCGAAGCCGGCGAAGCGGAGTGCATCTCCCCCGGTTCGCTTGGCTCCCGTGTCGATTACCTCCCGTGATCGCGGGCCAAGTCCCTTCACAACGAGCATCCGAATAGTCTCACCCGACTCAATGACGGCTTCGCATCGGTGCTGGCCGTCGATCATCCGGCCGTCCCAATCGAACTGGATCGACTGACCCTAGGTACGCCAGTTACCGGCACGCATGTGCTGGGCGCACTGCTGGAATTTCTGACGGCGTAGAAGGCGGTTGCCTAGTTGTGCCCAACCACTTCTCCGCGAGCGCTGGAGAGAGCTCTACGAGTTCGTGGGTGACCTTGTGGGCGGGAGAGGCGGGAGTGGCTGCCGGTTCTCTGTAGTCATGACCACATGTTCGACCGCACAATTCCGCGGAAGCAAGCCGAAGACGTATTGCCCGGATATTGCCCAAACCGTTTGGGAAAAGAAAAAGCCCCCGGAAAACCGGGGGCTTATCTGTGAGCGATACTGGGATCGAACCAGCGACCTCTTCCGTGTCAGGGAAGCGCGCTACCGCTGCGCCAATCGCTCATGCATATTCAGTTGTCCATCTTACAAGAAGATGATCTTACGAGGTGAAGACGGGATTCGAACCCGTGTAGACGGCTTTGCAGGCCGCTGCCTAGCCTCTCGGCCACTCCACCAGAGGCGGAAAGCCTCCGGCGGACCGACTGCTCCCACTCGAGCGGATGACGAGATTCGAACTCGCGACCCCAACCTTGGCAAGGTTGTGCGCTACCACTGCGCCACATCCGCATTTGCGCGCATTTCTGCGTG
>Ga0247811_1000287_pt1 | contig 16896 bp, 16 predicted proteins | sample UWRJL134311R1_FD_189018 | JGI IMG/M metagenome (GOLD analysis project Ga0247811, IMG submission 189018) | Plant litter microbial communities from Arlington Agricultural Research Station in Wisconsin, United States - UWRJ-L134-311R-1 | ecosystem: Environmental > Terrestrial > Plant litter >...
ATAGATGCCGCAATCGCCGAGACGGTCGACCAGGCCCAGCAGGCGGTCGAGTGCATCGATGAACGGCGGCAGGGTGGTCAGTTGCGAACCGATGTGGCAATCAACGCCGACCACTTCCAGGTTAGGCAGTTGCGCGGCGCGGATGTACACGTCTTCGGCGTCGGCGATGGCGATGCCGAACTTGTTTTCTTTAAGACCGGTAGAGATGTACGGGTGAGTGCCGGCATCGACGTCCGGGTTGACGCGCAGCGAGATCGGCGCGCGAACGCCCAGCTCGGCGGCCACGACCTGAAGGCGTTCCAGTTCGTCGGTGGATTCGACGTTGAAGCAATGCACGCCGACTTCCAGGGCGCGACGCATGTCGTCACGGGTCTTGCCGACGCCGGAAAACACGATCTTGTCAGCGCTGCCGCCAGCGGCCAGCACACGTTCCAGCTCGCCACGGGAGACGATGTCAAAACCGGCGCCGAGACGCGCCAGGACATTCAGTACACCCAGGTTGGAGTTGGCTTTGACTGCAAAGCAGACCAGGTGCGGCATGCCGGCCAGTGCATCGGCGTAAGCCAGGTACTGGGCTTCGATGTGTGTGCGCGAGTAAACGTAGGTCGGTGTGCCAAAGCGCTCGGCGATGGCGGACAGGGCAACACCTTCCGCGAACAGTTCACCGTCACGGTAGTTAAAAGCGTCCATGGCGTTCCCTTAGTAGACGTCGTGCTTGTGTGCTTTGGATGCAGGCTGCTGCTGCGACGACTTGGCCTGCTCGACCGGGTCCTGGCTATCGTCAGGCAGGTACAACGGGCCTTTTTGACCGCAGGCCGATACCAGGCAGGCAACCGCGAGGAGCGCAGCAAGGGAAGAGATCAGGCGCTTCATGGCGAAATCCTTGAAAATGCTTTAATTGCGCCGGAGTATACCGGCCACCCGTCAGCTTGCCTATGCGACGGGGCTCCCGTCCGGCGGGGCTGTGCACATGTTTTCTGAATGACGCAATTCCCTGTGGGAGTGAGCCTGCTCGCGATCGCGGTGGTTCAGTCACCATTAATTTTGCCTGATACACCGCTATCGCGAGCAGGCTCGGCCACAAGTTTAATGATCTGTCGGTTATCCTTTGCATTCACCGGGGCTCGGCCGTATCGTGCGGCGCTTGAGCCTGATCAGACACTTTTTGAGGTTGCCGTAATGAGTTTGACCGAAGCCCGTTTCCACGATCTGGTCGATGCTACCCAGCAAACGCTGGAGGATATTTTCGACGAGAGCGACCTGGATATCGACCTGGAAAGTTCGGCCGGTGTACTGACCGTGAAGTTCGAAAATGGCAGCCAGTTGATCTTCAGCCGTCAGGAACCTTTGCGTCAGTTGTGGCTGGCGGCCGTGTCGGGTGGTTTTCACTTTGACTACGACGCCGAGAGCGAGCGCTGGATGTGCGACAAGAGCGAAGAGCAGCTAGGCGAAATGCTGGAGCGCATCGTGGTCCAGCAGGCCGGTGTCGAACTCGATTTCGAAGGCTTGTGAGATCGTGACCCAACCCGCCCCTGTTCGTCCGCCCAAGCCGCTTTACAGCAATGTCAGCCCGGCGGTGACTTCGCCGTGCAGCGGTGTCTGTCGGCTGGACGAGCAAAAGGTCTGCCTGGGATGTTTTCGCCATGTCGAAGACATTCGCGAATGGCGCTCGGCAGACGACGACCGTCGCCGTGTCATTTGCGCCCAGGCGGCACAGCGCAAAACCTTGGCGTAATGATCCGCGTCGGGCCGTGGTCGCCCCTGGCTTGTATATTTATTGAGCTGTGATAGTGTCCGGATACACCTCAACTCATCGAGGTTCGTGAAAACCCCGCCTTTTTCTGGCGGGGTTTTGCTTTTTTCGTGCAGAAGAAAGGAGTCTGCCCTGATCATGACCGCACCTTCCATCACCCTTACCCGACTGGACGTACAACGTCTGGAGCGCCTGATCGACAGCCTGGATGACTCGCTGCCGGGCGTTATCGCGCTGCAAACCGAGCTGGATCGCGCCGATACTCTGGTCGGCCACGAAGATGTGCCCGCCGATGTCGTGACCATGAACTCCAAAGTCCATTGCCGTGAAGAAAGCAGCGGCAAGGACTATCACCTGACGTTGGTCTATCCCAAGGATGCCAATGCCGACGAAGGCAAGATCTCCATTCTGGCGCCTGTTGGCAGCGCGTTGCTCGGCCTCAAGGTCGGGCAGCACATCGATTGGCCAGCGCCTGGTGGCAAAACGCTGAAACTGACACTGCTTGAAGTCGAATCTCAGCCTGCCAATGGCGGCGACTTCCCGGAGTAAAACCGTTCAAAACTGCTCGAGCGCCTCGTTCAATGCGCGCTCCAGGTCAGACTTGTAGCGCAGATACACATTGCTTGAGCTCTGCCCGTCACCGAGCAGGCCCGTCAGGTCCAGATCGGTGATGTAGCAGCGATAGCGCTCCGTTTCGCGTCGCTGCTCGACAATCTCTCGGGCGACCACTTTGAACAATTGGTCGCCATGTTCCAGCTCTGAAAACTCCCGCTGATTGCAATACAAGGTGATGTGCACTTTCCCCGGCGCAGCTTTGCCGACGATGGCCTGCACGTCGTAGAACGGTTTGTTGGCGGGGGTTTGTGGGGCGGCTCGTGCTTCAACACGGCGAGCCCTGACCGGGCCCGATGGCAGCAATTGGTAATAAATGATATCCATCGGTTGAACGGTGTTCAGTGGCTGCAACGCGTCACGTCGATACAGAATCGCCTGCAAGAACCGTTGCACCGGCACCAGCAAGCTTTGGTCGTCGTGATAGGGCAATCGCTGTTGCCACAGGGCATCGAATTCATCCAGCACGTACACATCGGCCTGATCGTCGTGAACCCGGTAAAACACCTGGATACAATCCGGCTGACCCATCGGCAGAATCAAGGCCAGATCCTGGTCTTCCAGCGCCATCGGATCCAGGTGCAGTGGGCTGTAGCGAGTTCGCTCGGCACCCAGGTAGTCGACCAGTGCCGGTAGCGTAGCGAGGGCGATGTGCTTGACCTGGCCGGGCACCAGTTCCATGACGTGGTAATGCTGCTGCACCTGAATCAGGTAACGATGATTGAGCTGGCTCAGCAGCAGGTTCTGCGCAGTGTCGAGGATGTCCTCAACCCGCTGCGCAATGAACTGCGCGCGGTTATGGCAGAAACAGCGTACCCGCAACTTCGGTTGTCGCGGCCCGTTCGGCAAGTTGTTGAGGTAATCGCGCAGGCAGTCGAGCAGCGCGTGGGGGCCATCGAAGCGGTTGACCAGCACTTCATTCCAGCTGTTCAGCGTGATCTGGTCCAGGGTTAACACCAGGTTTTCCCGGACACCGGCGTAACTCAGTGAGTCGGTGCGTTCGGTGGTCATCAGAATGTTCAGGTCGCGATGGTGCTTGAGCGGGTCAACGCCGACGTTGACCAGAATCAGCACCTCGCTGGGCACGCTGGCGCGCAGCAGCGGTTCTTCGGCGACGGTGGTCAGGGGCAGGGCGATGCTCTGTTGAAGGCTGCCAAGCAGGTTGAACAACTCGAACTCGCTCATATCGCTGCTGCCCGGATGCAAGGCCAGACGGGTGCTGCTGTCGATCACGCCGTTACGGTGACACCAGGTCAACAGTTCCAGCAATTGGCGGCTGCGCTTGATCGGGGCGAAATGCTCCCACTCATGGGCAGTCAGGCTGCCGTTGTACAAGCCCCATTGGGTTTGTCCTGGTTCTTTCTTGTTCGCCGCGTACACCAGGGTGAGCGTGTCTTCGGCCAGGTCCGGTGCGATGCCCGGGTTGACGAATTCGACCTTGTTCGCCTTGCGCTCAAACGCTGCGTACAACCGTCGTCCCAGTACGTTAAGGTCACGCTTGTTGATCAGGCTGACGGTTTGTTCAGTGCGCGCGAATTGGGTCAGAAAGCGGTAGCTGTAATTCAACTCGCTCACCAGCGCCCGCCGCTCAGCGCTGACCTGGCGGACTTTCCACTGGCTACGGCTATCGAGCAAGGCCAGCTGGCGAGCGTCCCATTGCCATTCACGGGCCAGGCGTTCGAGCAGGGAACGCTGCCAGCTCGGGGTGCGGCTGCTGCCGGTGAGCTTGCGATTGACCTTCAAATACAGCGCACGGCGCACCAATTCCAGGCGTTCCAGCTCGCCACGGGCTGTAAGGTATTCCTCGATGCTTCGGTAGACCACGACATAAGGGTCCAGCTCATCCAGGTCGAGTTGATTGGCGAAAACCGCTTGCTTGAAACGCAGGCTGAGGCAATGAACCCTGGGGTGCTCGCTGGCGTAGACCTCGATCAACAGCAGCTTTAGCACCGATTTGTAAGGCGATTCGATGCCCTTGAACAGCTGCCAGAGCCCGGCACCGATGAATTCGCCGGGAGGGATGTAGGCCAAGTGCCCGAGGTCCAACGTTTCATCGGCGCGAATGAATCGCTTCGACATCAGCGTGTGGGTATACCGGTCGTAACTCGCTTCTTCGTAGACCGGCACCAGCCACCAGATCGGCGTACGTCCGGCCAGCCAGATTGCGGTGCGGTAAAACTCGTCGAGCAACAGGTAGTGCTGGCTTGTGCCGCAATCCTCGGAGCTGAGTTGTGTGTCACGCTCGCCGCGAACAAAGCGCGCCGCGTCGATTAAAAAGAAGTGCGCCTCGGCACCCTGGCTGGCCGCCCAGACCTCCAGGAGTTGGCATTTTTTGCGCAGCTCGTTGAGTTCGTTCTCGCCGAGATCCGTTGCGTGGCAGACCCAGACGTCCATATCGCTCTGATCAGCCTGAGCCAGCGTGCCGAGGCTGCCCATCAGGAACAGGCCGTGAATCGGTCGCGGCGGGTTGCTGCCATGACGCGGCTTGTAGGAAAACGATCGGGTCAGGCGCTGGGCTTCTGCGAGGGTATTGGCATCAGGTTCGTAGTTCGATAAACCGGCCGGTGTGCTGCTGGAGACATAACCGGGCAGCAGCGGATGATTAACGTGGAAGAACAGCGGCAGGAGTGCCAGCACGGTTTGTTGGCGGGTCGACAAACCTTCCATGGCGCGGGCCATGCGGCCTTCGTTGAGCTTCAGAAAACGGGCGCGCAGCTGGCTCAATACCTTGCGGTCGATTCCTTCGTCCAGGTCGGGGCGGATTTCATGGTTGCGGGTCATGTCAGCTCAAACCGGCTCGCGAGGCACGGACGTAGGTGGTCTCAAGGATGAGGGGCAGTTTAGCGCCTCGGTCCCGGGACTTTTTAGCTGATTTTGTATTTCTGGCGTCAGATTTTTATCGCAGGGCGACGGCAGATAACAGGGCAGGTACGAAACAGGCCCGCGGAAATCCCGTGACAGGGGTTCCCGTGGGCGATGCAGTGCGTATCAGGCAGTTTCTTCTACGTTCAAAATCGTCAGTACGGTTTGCACATTTTGCGCAGCGTCACGACCCAGGCTGGTCAGATAACCGCCATCGGGTTGGTCGATCAGGTCTTTTTCATACAGGCGTCGAGCAGCGGCGATGGCTTTCGGGGCAGCGGTCTGATGGATTTTCAAACCTTCCTGGGAGCTGTCCAGGGGGAAGAGTGCGAGGATTTCCAGTTCGGCAACCAACTCAGGGGTAAACGACATAAGGACTCCAGACTTTCTAGGAATTGGACGACAGCGCCCCTAAGGTGATCCCACTCGTGCGGCATGTCCAGTGCTCGCAACAGGGTTTTTCACCTGGGGCAGCATTCCCCGGCAGGTAGGGCGGCAGCGGGGTGCGTACCAGTGTAGTCAGGGTCTTGGGGAAGGCAGGCTTGATTGGTGACAATCTGTGTGGGGGCGGGCATTTGCCGCGCCCACACGAGGATTGGCTTACTTCTTTTCTGGCGGCAATTCCGGCAATGCACGCAACGCTGCTTCGTACCATTCGGTATTGAACGCGCGGTCTTCTTCGAGGATTGCGTCGATTTCTACCGCCAATACGTGGGCCATCAAGTTCAGGATTTCTTCACGCTCGTAACCCACCAGGGTCAGTTTGTTGAAGGTTGCTTTGGCCGCCGGCGGGTTGTCGCTTTCGATCTGGTTTTCGATTGCTTCAACCAGGGTGTTCTCGGCGAACTCTTCTTCGTCAATCTCGATATCAGTTGGCTCGCTCATGGCAGGCTCCTCAAGTTAAGACGGGCAGTTTACCTGCATTCAGCGTCGTGATGCTGCTGGCAGAAACCGCTTCAGCGTTCTATAAAACAGGCACTGCCAACCCCGCACGGCCTGGAGGCTTTGTGATGCTCAAGCTTTATGGATTTTCCGTCAGCAACTACTACAACATGGTCAAACTGGCACTGCTGGAAAAAGGGCTGCCGTTTGAAGAAGTACCGTTCTATGCGGGCACCAGCCCCGAAGCGCTGGCGATCAGCCCGCGTGGCAAGGTACCTGTTCTGGAGGTCGAGCAAGGTTTCATCAATGAAACCAGTGTGATTCTCGAATACATCGAGCAAAGCCAGGCAGGCGTGCCGCTGTTACCGACCGATCCTTTTGAGCGGGCGCAGGTGCTGGCCCTGGCCAAGGAAATCGAGCTGTACATCGAACTCCCGGGGCGAGCCTCCTACGGCGAGGCATTTTTTGGCATGCCCCTGCCGGATGCGATCAAGGAGAAGACCAAGGCTGAGCTACTGCTGGGATTCGCCTCGTTGGGCAGGCATGGCAAGTTCGCCCCTTATGTCGCAGGGGACAGCTTGAGTGTGGCGGATTTGTATTTTCTGTACAGCGTGCCGCTGGCTTGCGCGGTGGCGAAGAAGCTGTTTGATCTGGATTTGCTGGCTGAGATGCCGGCGGCGAAATCGCTGCTGGAGCGTTTGGAGCAGAACCCGAACGTGCAGCGAATCGCGAAAGACAAGGAAGCGGCGATGCCGGCGTTTATGGCGATGGTTGCGTCCAAAAAATGAGTTTTGCCGTGTTGTGAAGTCAGCCATCGCGAGCAGGCTCAATACCACACTGGATTCAAGGTGTTCACCATCAATCCAATGTGGGAGTGAGCTTGCCCGCGATGCTTTTAGCGGCTGGCGATCAACGCCTGACCGCGCGCCACGGCCTTCTTGACCTGCGCCGGCGCAGTACCGCCGATATGGTCACGGGCATTCACCGAGCCTTCCAGGGTCAGCACCGCGAACACGTCCTGGTCAATCTGGTCGCTGAACTTGCGCAGTTCTTCCAGGCTCATTTCCGCCAGGTCTTTCCCGCTTTCCACGCCGTACTTCACGGCATGGCCAACGATTTCGTGGCAATCGCGGAACGGCAGGCCACGGCGAACCAGGTAGTCGGCGAGGTCGGTCGCGGTGGAGAAACCGCGCAACGCCGCTTCACGCATGATGGCGTGTTTCGGTTTGATCGCCGGGATCATGTCGGCAAACGCCCGCAGCGAGTCGCGCAACGTGTCGGCGGCATCGAACAGCGGCTCTTTATCTTCCTGGTTGTCCTTGTTGTAGGCCAATGGCTGGCCTTTCATCAGGGTCAGCAAGCCCATCAGGGCGCCGAATACGCGGCCAGTCTTGCCTCGCACCAGCTCAGGCACGTCCGGGTTTTTCTTTTGCGGCATGATCGAGCTGCCGGTGCAGAAGCGGTCTGGCAGATCGATGAACTGGAACTGGGCGCTGGTCCACAGGACCAGTTCTTCGGAGAATCGCGACAAGTGCATCATCGCGATACTCGCAGCCGAGCAGAATTCGATGGCGAAGTCGCGATCCGACACGTTGTCCAGAGAATTGCCGCCGACCGCGTCGAAGCCCAGCAACTGAGCCGTGTACTCACGGTCGATCGGGTAGGTGGTGCCCGCGAGCGCAGCGCTGCCCAGCGGCATGCGGTTGGTGCGTTTGCGGCAGTCCACCAGGCGCTCATAGTCGCGGCTGAGCATCTCGAACCAGGCCAGCATGTGGTGTCCGAAGGTCACTGGCTGGGCGGTTTGCAGGTGAGTGAAGCCCGGCATGATGCTGCCGGCTTCGCGCTCGGCTTGCTCCAGCAAACCTTGCTGCAGGCGAGTGATCTCGGCCAGGATCAGGTCGATTTCGTCCCGCAGCCACAGGCGGATATCGGTAGCGACCTGGTCGTTACGGCTGCGGCCGGTGTGCAGTTTTTTACCGGTCACGCCGATCCGGTCGGTCAGGCGCGCTTCGATGTTCATGTGCACGTCTTCGAGGTCGATGCGCCAGTCGAACTGGCCGGCCTCGATTTCACCCTGAATGGTTTTCAGGCCATCGGTGATGCTGTCGCGCTCGGCATCGGTCAGCACGCCGACTTTGGCCAGCATGGTTGCGTGGGCGATCGAGCCCATGATGTCGTGGCGATACAGGCGCTGGTCGAAGGTGACGGAGGCGGTGAAGCGGGCGACGAAGGCGTCGACGGGTTCACTGAAGCGGCCGCCCCAGGACTGATTGGTCTTGTCAGTGCTCATGAATTCGCTCGTATCGGCTGGAAAAAAGTGACGTTGAAAGCTGTCGCGGATAATAACAGGGTTGCCAATCCTGTCGTTGACGCTGGTCGACAGGTTTTTTTCTCTCAGAGCGGTCCATACTCGGATCAGGGGTTGTCGTGATTTGCGCAACGATATTTTTCGATTGAGCAATATCGTCCCGGCAACCGTCTACAGTTGGACAGAAGGATCAGCGCACTTCCGGGCGCTGGAAAACGACTATAAGAAGAGGGGGTGTTCGTATTGTGTATCAGCAAACCCTACGGCGATGCCTCGCCAACGCGGGCCTGGGCCGCCAAACGCCCGGCAGATGAAAATTTAGCCGTCGTTCCAGCGGCACTTTTTGGCCCTCGCGCTAGTCTTAGCGTGGATCGCGGTGACGGACGTCACTTCACCTGTCTACGCTATCCTTGTGCGAGACTCACGCAGGAATCCAGCGCAATATGAATGTCCTGATCGTTGATGACGAACCCTTGGCCCGCGAGCGCCTGAGCCGAATGGTCGGCGAACTCGAGGGATACAGCGTCCTGGAGCCCAGCGCCACGAACGGCGAAGAAGCGTTGGCACTGATTGACAGCCATAAACCGGATATCGTGTTGCTCGATATCCGGATGCCAGGCCTCGATGGCCTGCAAGTGGCTGCGCGATTGTGCGAACGCGAAACCCCGCCCGCCGTGGTGTTTTGCACAGGGCCCGATGAATTTGCCGTGGAAGCCTTACAGGCCAGCGCCGTAGGCTATGTGGTGAAACCTGTGCGCACAGAACAACTTCATGAAGCATTAAAAAAAGCCGAGCGACCCAATCGCGTTCAGCTTGCAGCATTGACCCGTCCCGCCGCCGAAACTGGCAGTGGTCCACGCAGCCATATCAGCGCTCGCACCCGAAAGGGCATCGAGCTGATTCCGCTGGACCAGGTGGTTTATTTTATTGCGGATCACAAGTACGTGACCTTGCGCCACGAAGGCGGCGAGGTGTTGCTGGATGAGCCGCTCAAAGCGCTCGAAGATGAGTTTGGCGATCGATTTGTGCGTATTCATCGCAACGCACTGGTTGCCCGTGAACGCATCGAGCGTTTGCAGCGGACACCTCTGGGGCATTTTCAGCTGTTCCTCAAAGGCTTGAACGGTGATGCCTTGATCGTCAGTCGCCGCCATGTGGCAGGCGTTCGGAAGATGATGCAACAGCTTTAATCCGCTGCTCGCCGGCGTGTTGTGTACCCCATTGCAGGACATCCAGGGCCAGGGAGGCCACGCTGTTTCTGATACAAGTCAAAGCGGATTTGGCTGAGCTGTTATTATCCGCCGTATCTATTCAGTACGGATTGATCCATGTCCTCTCGCGAAATCCGCATCGCCACCCGCAAAAGTGCTCTCGCCCTGTGGCAGGCCGAATACGTCAAAGCCCGTCTGGAAGAAGCCCATCCGGGTCTGCTTGTGACGTTGGTACCCATGGTCAGTCGCGGCGACAAGCTGCTCGACTCGCCACTGTCGAAGATCGGTGGCAAAGGCCTGTTCGTCAAAGAACTGGAAACCGCGCTGCTGGAAAACGAAGCCGATATTGCCGTGCACTCCATGAAGGATGTGCCAATGGACTTCCCGGAAGGTCTTGGGCTGTTCTGCATTTGCGAGCGTGAAGATCCACGCGACGCATTCGTTTCCAACACTTTCGCCAGCCTTGAAGAACTCCCGCCAGGCAGCATCGTCGGTACGTCCAGCCTACGCCGTCAGGCTCAATTGCTGACCCGTCGCCCGGACCTGGAAATCCGTTTCCTTCGTGGCAACGTCAACACTCGGTTGGCCAAGCTCGATGCGGGTGAATACGACGCCATCATCCTTGCCGCTGCCGGCCTGATTCGCCTGGGCTTCGAAGACCGCATCACCTCAGCGATCAGTGTCGACGACAGCCTGCCCGCCGGCGGCCAGGGCGCAGTGGGCATTGAATGCCGCAGCGTTGATAGTGAGATTCACGCGCTGCTGGCCCCGCTGCATCATCTGGACACCGCCACCCGCGTGACCGCAGAACGAGCTCTCAACAAACATCTGAATGGCGGCTGCCAGGTGCCGATCGCCTGCTACGCCGTGCTTGAAGGCGAGCAGATCTGGTTGCGTGGCCTGGTGGGTGATCCGAGCGGCGGGCTGCTGCTCAGTGCCGAAGGCCGTGCACCGCGCAGTGATGCCGAGAACCTGGGCGTACGAGTCGCTGAAGACCTCTTGAGTCAGGGCGCCAACGACATTCTCAAGGCAGTCTACGGCGAGGCAGGTCACGAGTGACTGGCTGGCGCCTGCTGCTGACGCGTCCGGCGGATGAGTCGGCGGCGCTGAGCAGCGTTCTTGCCGACGCGGGGATTTTCAGCAGCAGCTTGCCGCTTCTGGACATAGCGCCGATGCCGGTCTCGGACACAATGCGCGAAGTGATTCAGGATCTGGATCGCTTCTGCGCAGTGATCGTAGTCAGCAAGCCCGCAGCCCGGATCGCGGTGAATCTGGTCAGCCAGTATTGTCCACAGACGCCCGCCTCGAAGTGGTTCAGCGTGGGGGCCGCGACTGCCCGGATTCTGGAAGACCATGGACTGGACGTCAGCTTCCCGCAGGAAGGTGATGACAGTGAAGCCTTGCTCGGGCTGGCCTCGTTGTCCGAGGCAATCACCCGGAACAATCCTCGTGTGTTGATCATGCGTGGGGAGGGCGGTCGGGAGTTGCTGGCTGAGCGTTTGCGCGAGCTTGGTGCTAGTGTCGAGTATCTGGAGTTGTACCGCCGCGAGCTGCCTCACTACCCACCGGGAACGCTTGCCGACCGGATTCAGGCGGAACGCTTGAACGGGCTGGTGGTCAGCAGTGGACAGGGTTTTGAGCACCTGCACCAATTGGCTGGCGATGCATGGCCGCAATTGGCGAGGTTGCCGTTGTTTGTTCCAAGCCCCAGGGTCGCCGAGCTGGCGTGCGCCGCCGGGGCCCAAATAGTTGTGGATTGTCGTGGCGCCAGTGCCGCGGCTTTGCTGACGGCGTTGCGGGAGCATCCCGAACCCGTTCTCTAATGCAAAGGATGGACACGTGAGCGAAACAGCCTTGCCAAAAGATGACGTCCTGCCGGTGCTCGACGCGCCAGGAGAAGCACCGGTTCAAACTGAACCACCCGCGCCAGTGGAGCGCCGTAGCAATGGGTTGGCAATCGTCGCTCTGCTGTTGGGCGCCGCCGGTGTCGCCGTCGGCGGCTGGGGAGTCTGGCAGGTGCGTCACCTGCAAGCCAACAACCAGCAGCAGCTTAGTCAGGTGCAGGCGTTGAACGATCAGGCTCAGAGCCTGAAACTCAATGAGCAGCGTCTGAGCGCCCGGCTTGAGCAGCTTCCCCCTGCTGACGAACTTGAAGCTCGCAACCGTCTGGTGACTCAGCTGCAAGGCGATCAGCAACGCCTGAACCAGCGCCTGGAAACAGTGCTCGGTGCCAGTCGCAAGGATTGGCGTCTGGCGGAGGCGGAGCACTTGCTGCGCCTGGCCAGCCTGCGTCTTTCTGCACTGCAAGACATCAGCAGCGCCCAGGCCCTGGTCCAGGGAGCGGATGAGATTTTGCGCGAGCAAAACGATCCGGGTTCCTTTGCAGCTCGTGAGCAAGTGGCCAAAACTCTGGTGGCGCTGCGCAGTACCGAGCAGCCTGATCGCACCGGTTTGTTCCTGCGCCTGGGGGCTCTGCGTGACCAGGTCATCAGCCTTACCGAGCTGGCGCCCGAGTACAAGGACCGTGGCGAATCGCTGCTGGGGCTGACCGCCGATGGCGATGGCGCCAGTCGCTGGGCTCAATGGTGGGACCAGATCTCGCGCTACATTCGCATCGATTTCAATGCCGACAAAAATGTCCGTCCATTACTCGCAGGTCAGAGCCTGAGCCAGGTTCGCCTGGCGTTGAGCCTGGCGCTGGAGCAGGCACAATGGGCGGCGCTCAATGGTCAGGCGGCGGTTTACACTCAGGCGCTGGCCGAAGCGCGGGATGTCCTCAAGGGTAATTTCAACCCGGATAATCCCCAGAGCAAAGTGATGCTCGAGCAGGTTGGCGAACTGAGCAAGCAACCTGTCACTGTCGTCACACCGGACCTGACCGGCACACTGAGCGCAGTCCAGGGGTATCTGGAGCGGCGTAATGTGAACGCCGAGGACTCGATCAAACCGATGCCCAAGCCTGCCGCAGACACCGCGCAGGAGGCCACACCATGAAACGCCTCTATGTGATCGTGTTTCTGGTGATCGCTGCGGCGGCGGCACTTGGGTTGGCCATTGCCGAGCATTCCGGCTATGTCCTGATCGCCTACAAAAGCTTTCGTTTCGAGTCGAGCCTGTGGGCGACCCTGGCGCTGGTTGCGGTGCTCTGGCTGGTGTTCTGGGGCATCAAGGCGTTGATCGAGCTCGTGATGACCTCCAGTGGCGTGGTCAACCCGTGGTCGCGGCGTAATCGCAGCCGCCGGGTTCAGGTGGCCATCGAACACGGTCAACTTGATCTGGCGGAGGGTCGCTGGGCCAGCGCGCAGCGTCATCTTCATCGCGCTGCGGAAGCTGAGCGTCAACCGCTTCTTTACTACCTCGGCGCTGCCCGCGCCGCGAACGAGCAGGGCAAGTACGAAGAGAGCGATAACCTGCTCGAACGCGCGCTGGAGCGTCAGCCTCAGGCAGAGTTGGCCATTGCCCTGAACCATGCGCAACTGCAAACCGACCGTGGAGACACCGAAGGCGCACTCGCCACCCTGCAAGCCATGCACGAACGCCATCCGCATAACGTCCAGACTTTGCGTCAGTTGCAACGCCTGCATCAACAACGCGGCGATTGGTCTGCGGTGATTCGTCTGTTGCCAGAGCTGCGCAAGGACAAGGTTCTGCCCCCCTCCGAACTGGCAGAACTGGAGCGCCGTGCCTGGGGAGAAAATCTCTCGCTGGCCGCGCATCGGGAGGAAGACGGAACCGTCGGCTTGCAGTCACTCAATCGCGCCTGGCAGCAACTGACCTCGGCTCAGCGCCAGGAGCCGCAGTTGGTGCTCGCCTACGCAGAGCAATTGCGTCAACTGGGGGCTCAGGCTGAAGCCGAAGAAGTTCTGCGCACAGCGCTCAAGCGCAGCTATGACAGCCATTTGGCCAGATTGTATGGACTTGTTCGAGGCAATGATCCGGCGCGTCAACTGCAAACAGCCGAGGGCTGGCTGAAGGACCATCCGGCTGACCCGAGCCTGCTCCTGACGCTGGGACGCCTGTGTCTGCAAAGCAGCCTGTGGGGTAAGGCCCGGGACTATCTTGAGAGCAGTTTGCGAGTGCAGCGCAACCCTGAGGCCTGCGCTGAACTGGCGCGGCTGCTGGCACAGTTGGGCGATACCGAACGCAGCAATCAACTGTTCCAGGAAGGTTTGGGTTTACTGGATGAACGCTTGCTGGCAGCACCGCTCCCGGTACCAGTACACGCATGATTTTGTGATGAGGGAGTCCGCTCCTTCTCCGAAAAAGTACCCTCAGCTGTCAGATTTATTCCCTTGTAGCCCTTTGTAGGAAGCATCCTACAAAGGGCTACACCTGATCCTCCAGATCCTGTCGGCAATTCCCTCGACCTCTATAGCCCTGTCCCTGCTGGCATCCCTTGAAAGGTCGGCTCTCTTTCCTCTAACGTAAACGCTTGTCTCTTACTGTTACGGAAAAGCCATGTCTTTGGCCTGCTCACGATCCTTGTTTTTCATGGCGTTTATCGCGGGTGCTCTGGCGTTGGGCGTTTCCTATTACCTGGAATATGCGGTCGGCCTCAAGCCTTGCGGTTTGTGCCTCATGCAGCGAGGCAGCCTGGCATTGTTAACCGGCTTTTGTCTGCTGGCTGCGGTGCAGGGGCCCGGGCGCCTCGGCACTTCCCTGTATTGGCTGCTTGTATCTATCTGCAGCTTGGGGGGGATGGTCACGGCTTGGCGGCAAGTGGTTTTGCAGAGTGATCCGCTGCGTTACTTGTCCGATTGCTCGTCCGGTCTGTCTGAGGTTTTCAAGGACGCACCCTGGTTGAGCAGGGTGGAGCAATTGTTCAGCGGCACCGCCGAGTGCGCGCAAATGTCCTGGACATTGTTCGACTTGAGTATCCCTGAATGGAGTTTGTTGTTCTTCGTCGCCGTGATGGTTTTAGCAGGCGCGCAGATGCAGCGACTGCTCTGGATCGCGTTTCGCCGACCACTCAGCGGCGAGTCGTCGCACCGGGCCCTGGCGGGCGATTAAACACTTGTATGAACTTTCTCTCCTGCGTACCTTGAAGCGATAGTCGCGCGGGCATAATCTGGCCCGCACGTGTCATTGGAATTATGTTGCTCGAATGACGCTCTGCCTGGCCGATCCTTGATCTTCAAGTGTGCGACAGGTGTAGGGCAGCATGACCCACAAGGGAAGAGAGATCACCATGCTCGAAAGTTGTCAGAATGCTCAAGAACGATGGGGTGGAGTGCATCTGCTGATCGATCGCTGGTTGCAGGAGCGTCACGAACTGGTTCGGGCCTATGATGCTCTCGGCGCCAAGCCTGAGGCTCTGGGCGAGAACCGAAAGCCGTTGCAGGAGTTCTGCGGAGTGCTGGTCGATTACGTATCGGCGGGGCATTTCGAGATCTACGAACAGTTGACCGGTGAGGCCAAGGCATTTGGCGATACTCGTGGGCTGGAGTTGGCCGAGACCCTCTACCCTCGTATCGACGTCATCACCGAGAAGCTGCTCGCGTTCAACGACCTGTGTGATGCCGGTCAATGTGTCGCTGAGAAATTCAAAGAGCTGGGTGGCTTGTTGCATGAACGCTTCGAACTGGAAGACTGCCTGATCGAAGTGCTTCACACCGCTCACAAGGAAGAGGATTCGGTTCAGGCCTGAATCTCTTCCCGCAAGATAAAACGGTGCGCTTTGCGCGCCGTTTTTTTGTGCCCGCCGTTTAACCCGTGGCGCCGCGTAATTCTACTTCGAACACCAAAGGAGTGAACGGCGCGATCAAGTCGCCAGCACCGTCCGCGCCATAGGCTTGGGCTGACGGAATCACCAGACGCCATTTCGCGCCCACCGGCATATTCTGCAGGGCAGTGCGCCAACCAGTGATCACACTGTCGAGACTGAACCATTGCGGCTGACTGTTCTGATCGAACACCGAGCCGTCGGGAAGGCGTCCGATGTACAGCACCTGCACTTTTCCGTTCGGTCCGGCTTTGGCGCCGGTGCCGGGTGTCAGCTCCGTCAGCAAAATTCCGTTCGCCAACTCACGAACACCCGGCTTGGCTTTTTCTTCGGTGAGAAATCGCTGCTCTCTTTCCAGTGCGACTTCGCTTTGCGGTATGGCCGGTTGCTCCGCGATCTGCGCTTCGTGCTCGGCCAGAATCTGATCGATCTGCTCGTCTTTCAGCGCCAGCGGCTTGCCTTGATACGCTTGCTGCAAGCCTTCCAGCAGCGCCTGCAGCTGCAAGTCCGGAACCTCTTGGCGAAGGCGTTCACCGAGGCTCGCACCCAGGCTGTACGCGAGATCATGGGCGTCATTTCCTGTGGGTTTTTCGGCAGCTTGCGCGACGGAAAAAAACACGCACAACGATAAAAAAAGGTAACGCGACATGGGCACTCTCCGGCCTGAGATGCGGCAGATTATGCCAGCGTAAATACGCTTAACGGTGAACTGGTTTTGCGTGGGCGCAGAAGATTTTCGATCCTTTGCAACGTAGTGCTTTCGATACTGTCAAGATGACCTAGCGGCGGTGTCTGCAGAGGTCTAGTATGAGCCGCACCCACGTCAGCCAGGAGGTAAACCATGTCGGCCACCAAGAAGCCAGTAAATACCCCGTTGCACTTACTCCAACAACTCTCGGGCAGCCTGCTCGAACATTTGGAAACCGCTTGTTCACAAGCCTTGGCTGATGCTGAAAAACTGCTCGCCAAACTGGAAAAGCAGCGCGGAAAAGCGCAGGAAAAACTGCACAAGTCCCGCACCAAATTGCAAGATGCGGCGTCCGCCGGAAAGGCCAAGGCACAGACCAAAGCCAAGGGTGCGGTGAAAGAACTTGAGGACCTGCTCGATGCCCTCAAGGATCGTCAATCCGAAACGCGTACCTACATTCTGCAACTCAAACGCGATGCTCAAGAAAGCCTGAAACTGGCCCAGGGCGTCGGTCGTGTGCAAGAGGCTGTCGGCAAGGCGTTGTCCCTGCGTTCAGCCAAGCCTGCTTCTGCACCTGCCAAGAAAGCCGCTGCCAAACCAGCTGCTGCAAAAGCACCGGTTAAAGCTGCCGCGAAAGCACCAGTGAAAGCTGCAACAAAACCTGCCGCCAAAACTGCTGCCGCCAAACCAGCTGCAAGAACTGCCGCTGCCAAACCTGCTGTGGCGAAAACAGCTGCTGCCAAACCAGCGGCCAAGCCAGCTGCAAAACCTGCTGCCAAACCAGCGGCTAAAACCGCTGCTGCGAAGCCGGCTGCCAAGGCCGCTGCAAAACCGGTAGCCGCAAAAACCGCTGCCAAG
>Ga0247811_1000288_pt1 | contig 16890 bp, 16 predicted proteins | sample UWRJL134311R1_FD_189018 | JGI IMG/M metagenome (GOLD analysis project Ga0247811, IMG submission 189018) | Plant litter microbial communities from Arlington Agricultural Research Station in Wisconsin, United States - UWRJ-L134-311R-1 | ecosystem: Environmental > Terrestrial > Plant litter >...
CCATGCGCTCGAGCGGGCGCTCGACGAAACTGTCGAGCGGGAACACGGTGAGGATCGCCGAGAGCGCGCGCACCACACCGACCTCGCCGAGCCGGATGACCGGGCGCCCCGCCGATGCGGCGGGGAAGTTGCGGTCGACGAGGGCGAGCTGGTCGGCGTGACCCATCGTGTCGAGCACGTGCAGCAGTTCGCCGCTCAGCAGCGGATCGATTCCTTTGAGCATGACTGCGCCTTTCTATGCAACCGGGGATTTCGTGGAAGAGGGGGCGGAGTGCAAACCCCGCCCCCTCGATTGACGCTGACTACTAGACGCTGACTACTCGGACAGGCCGAACAGCGTGTACTTGTCGGCGTTCGCCGCGTTGATCACGACGCAGTCGATCGACTGCTTCTCGTCTTCGCCGGTCTCGCCGGTGCGCACGAACGAGTCCGCCTGCTGAACGGCGAGCTGCGAGATGAGCACGGCGGGCTGGAGACCCGTCGCGAGCAGCGTGCCGGCCTTGATGGCGTCGACCGCGTCGGGGCTTCCGTCGAATCCGGCGATCGTGACCTTGCCGGTCAGACCGGCAGCCTCGACGGCGGCGACGGCGCCGAGCGCCATGGTGTCGTTGCCCGCGATGATTCCCTGGATGTCGGAGTCACGCTGCAGCAGCGTCTCGATCTTCGAGAAGGCCTCGTCCTGGTCCCAGTTCGCGGTCTCCTGCGCGACCTGCACGAGGTCGGGGTACTGCGAGATGACGCTCGCGTAGGCCTCGGAACGAACACCCGCGTTGGTGTCCGACTCCTTGCCGGTGAGCTCGATGTACTTGCCGGCGGGAAGCGCGGCGACGAACTCTTCGGCAACCGCAGCAGCACCCTGGGCGTTGTTCGCGACGATCTGGGCGCTGGCGACACCCGACTTGTTGATCTCGCGGTCGATCAGGAACACCGGGATGCCCGCGTCGACGGCCTTCTGGATCGGGCCGACCGAAGCGTCGGCGCCGGCGTTGTCGAGAACGATCGCGACGGCATCCTGACTGATCGCTGCGTCGATGAGCTCGCTCTGCTTGTTCGGGTCGTCATCGTGCGAGGCGACCGACGTCTCGTAGCCGAGCTTCTCTGCCTCGGCCTTGGCGGCGTCCGCCTCGGCCTTGAAGAACGGGTTCGACTGCGCGGGCGTGATGATCGCGATGAGACCGCCGGCCTCGCCGGAGCCGGAGCCCGAGCCGCCGTCGGAATCGGAGTCGGTGCCGCTCGCGCATCCGGCGAGCGCGAACACGGCGATCGTCGCGGCTGCGAACACTGTGGAGATTCTGCGTCGTTGCATGTTTTCGTTACCTTTCACTGGGTATCTCTTGGTGCCTGCCGGCGTCTTCGCCGACGGGTGATTCCGGATCACTTGGTGGGTACCGCGGTGGTCTCGGAGTTCTGTGGGGTCTGCTGTCCTTTGCTCGCTGCCGCGAGGGCCGCGTTCTTGGAGCGCTTGAACCGCTGCTGGGCCTGGTCGAGTACGACGGCGAGCACGATGACGGCGCCCTTGATCGTGATCTGCCAGAAGGTGGAGACGCCGACGATGACCAGGCCGTCGCTGAGGAAGCCGATGACGAAGGCGCCGAGCAGCACGCCGCGGATGTTGCCGCGTCCGCCGGTGAGCGCCGCGCCGCCGATGACGACGGCCGCGATGGCGTTGAGCTCGAAACTCTCGCCGGTCTGCGGTGCTGCCGCCGTGAGCTCCGACGAGATGATCAGTCCCGCGACCGCCGCGCAGAATCCGCTGATCATGTAGACCCGCAGCTTCACCTTGCGCACCGGCACACCGGCGAGCTCGGCAGCACGTTCGTTGCCGCCCGTCGCGTAGACCCAGCGTCCGAACGGGGTGGCGCGCAGCACGATCAGGGCGATGACGGCGAAGACCACCATGATCCAGATCGCCATCGGGATGCCGAGCAGGCGGCCGCCGCCGATGAGTCCGAATCCGGTGTTGCCGTTCTCGGGGGTTCCCGCGAGCCGCGGGTAGGTCGAGCCGTTGGATATCAGCAGCGCCGCCCCTCGGGCGACGTACAACATGCCCAAGGTCGCGATGAACGGGGCGACGTTGAACCTCGTCACCAGCACGCCGTTGATGAACCCCACGAGCGTTCCGACAAGCAGCGAACACAGCACCACGACCCAGACGGCCGGGTACAGAACGACGTTGAGCGAGTCGAGCTGCAGCCCCTGCAGCAGAACGCCGGCGACAACTCCCGAGAGCCCGACGGTCGAGCCGATCGAGAGGTCGATGCCGCCCTTCAGAATGACGAAGAGCATGCCGATCGCGAGGATCGCGTTCATCGCCACGTGCTTGGTCATCGTGATCAGGTTGCCGGCGGTGAGGAACGAGTCCGACAGCAGCGCGAAGATGATGATCAGCACGATGAGGGCGATGAACGCCCGGCCCTCGAGCAGGATCGAGCCGATGTCGATGTTCGACCGGTTGAATCTCGGCGTCTTCGCCGAGCTGTTAGTAGCGCTCATCGCGCGTCTCCATTTCTTGCGTCGACGGCTGCGTCGACGGCTTCGTCGACGGTTTCACCGCTGGCGACCATGACTTCTTCTCGAGTGGTGGTTCGGGGGTCGAACTGGGCGACGATGCGCCCCTTGGATAGAACGACGATGCGGGTGGACGCGCTGAGCGCCTCACCCACCTCGCTCGTCGCGTAGAGCACGGCGAGTCCTTTGCGCGACTCGCGGGCCATAAGCGCGAAGATCTCAGCCTTCGCGCCGACGTCGATTCCGCGCGTCGGTTCGTCGAGCAGCAGCACCCGCGGGTCGGTCAGCAGCGCTTTGCCGATGACGACCTTCTGCTGGTTGCCGCCGCTGAGCGACGTGATCGACGCCGAAGCGCTCGCGGTCTTCACCCGCACGTCGCCGATCTCGCGCTCGATGGCAGCCCGTTCCTGGGTGCGCGACAGGAAGATGTTCTTCGCGTAGCTGAGCAGGCTGGCAAGCGTGAGGTTCTCGCCGACCGACATGGTCTGCACGAGTCCGTCGCGCTGCCGGTCTTCGGGCACGAGGGTGAGGCCCAGCTCGACGCGCTCGGCGATCGAGCGATTGCCGAGCGGCGCCCCCTCGAGTTCGGCGGTGCCGGCGAGCAGCGCCGTGCGTCCGGCGAGCGCTTCGAGCAGTTCTGTGCGTCCCGCGCCCATCAGTCCGTAGAGGCACACCATTTCGCCCCGGCGCACCTCGAGCGAGAGGCCGTCGACGGCGAGCCGCGCCGGGTTGCTCGGGTCGGCGACCTTCACGTCGGTGAGCCGCAGAGCGACGTCGCCGAATTCGTCGAGCAGGTCGGGCGCGAGGTCGTCGGCGTTTCGGCCGACCATGTTCGAGATGATCCAGGCCAGGTCGATGTCGGATGCTGCGGCTTTCGCCACAAGCGCCCCGTCGCGGAACACGACGGCCTGGTCCGCGATCTCGAGCGCTTCTTCGAGGTGGTGCGAGATGTACACGATCGCCACACCCGCGGCGGTGAGTTCCCGTACGACCCGGAACAGCACCTCGACCTCGCTGCCGGAGAGCGCCGAGGTCGGTTCGTCCATGATCAGCACCCGCGCGTCGCCGGCGAGCGCGCGGGCAATCTCGACCACCTGCTGCTGGCCGACGCGCAGGTCGCCGACGAGTGTCTTCGGGTCGAGGTCCTCTTCGAGGTGGCGCAGCAGGTCGGCCGTGCGCGAACTCTCGAGTTTGTAGTCGACGAAGATCCCCCGGGCGCGCGCCTCGCGGCCCATAAAGATGTTGTCCCGGATGTTCAGGTTGGGCGCGAGGCTCAACTCCTGATGGATGATCGCGATACCGCGCTCTACGGCGTCGACGGTCGACCGCAGTTCGACCGGCTGACCGTCGAGTTCGAGCACTCCCGCCGACGGGGTCTCGACGCCGCTGAGGATCTTCATCAGCGTCGACTTGCCGGCGCCGTTCTCGCCGAAGAGCACCGTGACCGTGCCCCGACGGATCTCGAAGTCGACGCCCTTGAGCGCACGGGTCGGACCGTAGTTCTTCGTGATGCCGACCGCCCGCATCACCACGTCGGTGTTGACCGCGGCCTCAGGTTCGACGAGGGTCGTCACGGTGTCACCTCGATCGAGATCGGCACGACCGACACGAGCGCCGGGTTTACGCGCAGGAACGCGCCGGTCACCGTGATGGTCTTGCCCGCGGCCGCTGCGGCGTCGAAGTCGGCGAGCACCTCGGTCTTCACCCGGTTGTTCAGTTCGCCGGCGGCGTTCTGGTACTCGAGCTGGTTCTCGAAGTCGTTGAAGTCGACGGTTCCGGTGACGTCGCGCAGCGCGGTACCGCTGACGGCGGGACCGACCTGGATCTGCACGGTCGTCCCCTCGGGCACGCCCGCGACGGTCACCGGCAGCACGGGGGCCGTGAGGTCGCCCGCGACTCCGGTGAAGGTGACCGGGAACGCATAGGCGCTGCTCGCGCCCGACGTGTTTCCGAAGTCTGCCTCGTCTGCGCCGGCCGCGAGGTCGGTCAGCAGCGTCGCGAGATCGACGGCGTTGTCTTCGATGCCCGGCACGATGACCGAGTCGAAGTTCTCGTCGACGAACGCGACGGGGTCGAACTGCTGCGCGGCGTTCTCGGCAGCGACCTCGTCGAGGCCCACGACCTTCACGTTGAATCCGGCGATCACGATGACGACGACCGCGATGGCGGCGCCGATCATCCAGGGCCGGACGGGCGAGCGGCGGTGCGGCGAGCGGGGCTGTGATGTGCTCATCGGGGGTTTCTGCTCCTTTGCAGTGCTACGTGTGGTGTGCGTGCCGGCGGAAGCGGTCAGCGCTGGATCTTGTCGAGGTGCAGCATCGCCGCGAGGTTCTTGTCGAGCTCCTCGTCGGTGAAGATCTTCTTCCAGTCCTCCTTGACGATCGACTTGCGGCCGTAGTCCATGGCGATGAGGCACGCCTCGCTGAACGGGTTGTCGCCGCGCAGCCCGTTGGCGAGCGCGATCTGGGTGTGGCCGTAGAGGATCGAGGTGGCTGCCGCCCGCGGCACGCCCATGGTGTTGACGGCCTCTTCGAGCGCCTCGTTGAGCAGGGCGCCGATCATGCAGGCGATCGTCTCGACGAGGGTGGGCTCGAGCTGGGCGAGCTGCTTGACGGTGACGAAGTGCACGTCGACCACGGGGGCGTAGATCGCACGCACGACGGCTTCGACGCGTGCGGCGTCGGCCGGGTCATCCGATTCGACGGCGGCGATCGCGTCTTGCGGGGCGGCGATGCCCCCGAAGGTGTCGGCCCACTCCTCCGGCGTCTGGCGCTGCAGGAAGAGCGAGGGGTGGCTGGGGTGCGCGACGGCCTGGATGACGTGGTCGCTCGAGGTCAGCAGACCCGCGTAGGCGGCGGCGGGGTCGAGCGTCAGCAGAATCGAGCCCTGCTTCATCAGCGGCACGACCTCGGCCGACACGGCGCCGAGGGCGAGGTCGGGCACGGCGAGCACCACGACGTCGGCGTCGCTGACGGCCTCGGCGGTCGGGGTGAGGGTGCGTCCGGCGGCGGTCGTGCGCTCTTGGCCCGCCGGCGAATTCTCGCTGTAGAAGACCGTGTGGTCGGTCTTCACCAGGTTGTTGGACACACGCATGCCCATCTTTCCGCCCGCGCCGATGACGGCGATCGTGAGGGTGTCGGTTGCTGCGGTCATCGGTTACTGCTCCTTGTTCGGTGCGCGTTCAGCACGCGCAGGGTGTGGGTGTTCCAGTCGTCCTCGAGCGCGACAGTCTCGGCGAGCGTGTCGTGCAGGGGAAGCCAGTGTTCGACGATGAGGTTGATTCCGCGCTCGTCGGGGCGCACGGTGTCGAGCAGGTAGTCGAAGTCGAGCAGCCCGGTGCCGAGCGGCGCGCCCTCGAGAGTGAATCCGACCCAGCCGCCGCGGCGGGTGAAAGCGAAGTCTTTGACGTGGATGTTTGCCACGTACGGCGCACACCGGTCGATGACATCGCGCGGGTTCTCGAGCCCCGCCACCGTGTTCGCCGGGTCGAGGCAGATGCCGAGCTGCGGATGCCCCACCGTTTCGACCAGCGCCACGAGCTCGGTCGAGCTCAGCTGCTCGTAGGTCTCGAGCGCGAGGGTGACGCCGGCGTCGGCGAACGCCGGCAGCACCTCGCGCAGGTAGCCCTCGGCCTCGGCGAGCGTCGGCCGCGAATCGGGTGCGAACACCATGCTGCGCAGCAGGGTCGCATCGAGGGCGACGGCGATCTCGAGGTAGCGCGCGAGGTGCTGCGGCGCCACGCCTTTGGTGCCCAGCTCGAGAGTGATCCCCAGGTCGCCGGCGGTGGCACGGATGGCCGCGAGCTCGCGGTCGGTCGCCTCGTCGAGAGGCGCGAAGTCGCAAATCTGGAACAGGTCGACGCCGAGCGCCCGCGCGCGGCGCAGGGCCTCGTGCACATCGATGCGGTCGGGATTCTGGGCCCAGTGGTGCCAGAAGAACGCGTAGCTGCCGAGCCCGATCATGCGGCCGATCCCCTCGCGGCTGCCTCGTCGACGACTGCGCGCAGGGCGGCGGGGTCGTGGGCGAACCGGCCGAGGAACAGGCCGTCGACGTCGTCGCCGAGGGTAGCGAGCAGTCCGGGACCGGCGCTTCCGCCGTAGATCACGACGGATCCGGCGCGTCCGGGCAGCAGGGCGACGGCAGCCCTCAGGTCGGCGCAGACCGCACGGATGTAGGCGGGATCGGCCGGATGCGCCGCGCCGATCGCCCACACCGGTTCGTACGCGACGACGAGCCGGCCGGGGTCGGCGCCCTCGATCGCGGAGGTCAGCTGCGCCAGGCATTGTCCGGCGGCGAGCGCCGGCTCGGTGCGCTCGGTCTCACCGATGCAGAGCACGGGGGCGAGGCCGTTGCGCAACGCCGCCGCCGTCTTCGCCGCGACGATCGCGTCGGTCTCGCCGAACAGCGAGCGGCGTTCGGCGTGGCCCACCTCGACGACGCGCGCACCGACCTCGGCGAGCTCGGTTCCGCTCACCTCGCCGGTGAACGCTCCGGAGTCGGCGGTCGCCAGATCCTGGGCGGCGACGAGCACGCCCGTGCCCTCGAGCTTCAGCACGGCTTGCGGCACCACGAGGTACGACGGGACGACGAACAGCTCGACGGAACCGTCGACGATCGCGTGGTGCGAGCGCGCGAGGGATGCGACGGCGTCGATCCAGTCGAGTGCCCTCGCGTGCCCGAAGTACATCTTCAGGCTCACGCCGATCGTGGTGGTGGTCATGGTCAGCAGGCGCCCGTGTTCTCGTAGTTCACGATGTCGGCGACCTTTTCGGCGCTCGCGCTGGTCTCGTCGAAACGGTAGGTGAGCCACTCGCGCACGAGGCGGCGGGCGAGCTCGATGCCCACGACGCGCTGGCCCATCGTGAGCACCTGAGCGTTGTTCGACAGCACCGAACGCTCGACCGAGTAGCTGTCGTGAGCTGTGACGGCGCGGATACCGGCAACCTTGTTCGCGCTGATGGCGACGCCCAGTCCGGTACCGCAGAACAGCAGGGCGCGGTCGGCCTCGCCCGACGCGACGAGTTCGGCCGCGGCGATCGCGACCCGCGGGTACGAGGTGTGGCCGTCGGCGTCTACGCCCACGTCGACGAGCGACGCGACGCCGGGGTTCGCCTCGAGATCTTTTTTCAGGATCTCTTTGTAGTCGTAGCCTGCGTCGTCGCTTCCGATGACGATGCGGAGGGTGTCGCTCATGAGGTGGTCTCCTGGGTGTCGGTGTTCGTGGTGTCGTCGGAGCGCGCGAGCACGGTGCCGATGACGGCGGTGATGTAGGCGAGAGAGGTTGCGCCGGCGTCGGGGGTTCCGAGGCTCTTCTCGGCGTGCGGGCGGGCGCGCCCGATTCGGGGCAGCAGGTCGGCGGTGGCGCGCGCGGACTCGTCGGCGACGGCGCTCGCGGTCGCCCACGCGGCGCTGAGACTCGCCCCTGCGGCGACCTCGCGGTCGAGGGTCTCGCTGAACGGCACGAGCGTGTCGACCATGGTCTTGTCGCCGAGTTGCGCCTTGCCGAAACGCATCACCTCGTCTTTCGCCGCGGAGACTCCGGCCGCGACCGACCGGGCGTCGGGTGCGTCGGTGTCGCCGATGCGGGTGCCGACCGCGCGCAGGATGGCGCCCCAGAGCGCGCCCGAGGTCCCGCCGGCCTTGTTCGCCCAGGCGTCGCCGGCGCGGGCGAGCAGCGAGCCCGCTCCCGCTCCGCGCTCGAGCAGCTCGGCCGCGGCGAACTCCGCCGCGGTCGACCCGCGCTGCATGCCGATGCCGTGGTCGCCGTCTCCCGCGACGGCGTCGATGTGGCCGAGTTCGTCGGCGCGTTCGTCGAGCAGGTTCTTGACCGCGGCGAGCGCCGCGTTGGCGGTGGCGGCCGCGTTGCGCGAGGCGTCGCTCGCCGCGGGCAGTGCCTCGTCGACCAGTTCGGCGACGTCGGCGGCCGAGCGGCGTTCGCCCTCGGCCACCGAGCCTTTGCGGTAGGCCGGGGCATCCGCGGGGTCGCCCCAGAACCGTTCGAGTTCGTCGTCGAGCCAGAACAGGGTGAGCGACGCTCCGGCCATGTCGAAGCTCGTCACGAGTTCTCCGACCTCGGGCTCGACGATCTCGACGCCCGCGGCGCCGAGCAGCTGGGCGACGCGGCGGTAGACGACGAACAGTTCTTCGTATTTGACCGATCCGAGGCCGTTGAGGATGACGGCGGCCCGCTGGCCGGTCGCGGCGTCGACGGATGCTGGCAACTCGGCGAGCAGCGCGTCGACGAAGATCTCGGCGAGCCCGTCGGCGGTGGGGATGTCGGTCTCGCCGATGCCGGGTTCGCCGTGGATGCCGAGGCCGAGCGCCATGCGGCCCTCGGGAACGGTGAACAGGGGTTCGGTCGCTCCCGGGAGAGTGCAGCCGCCGAACGCGACCCCGAACGAGCGGGTGCGTTCGTTGGCGCGGCGAGCCACCTCGACCACCTCGGCGAGCGCGAGGCCGGCCTCGGCGGCGGCGGACGCGGCCTTGAACACGGCGAGGTCGCCGGCGATCCCGCGGCGCTTCCCGATCTCGTCGACCGAGGCGCTCGAGATGTCGTCGGTCACGGTGACGGTCTCGCACTCGATGCCGTCGGCGCGCAGCCACTCCTGCGCCTGGCCGAAGTGCAGCACGTCGCCAGCGTAGTTGCCGAAGGTGAGCAGCACGCCTTTGCCCTGGTGCGCGGCCTTCGCGACCGAGTAGACCTGCTGCGCCGACGGCGAGGCGAACAGGTTGCCCATCGCGGCACCGTGCGCGAGTCCCTGGCCGACGAGACCGCCGAACGCGGGGTAGTGGCCCGAGCCGCCGCCGACGATGACGGCGACGGTCGGGTTCGGCGACACCGCGGCGCGCACGACGCCACCGGCCACGGGAACGACCCAGCGCGAGTTGGCGGCGACGAATCCCTCGACGAGCTCGTCGGCGAAATCGGCCGGATCGTTGAACAGCCGGGTCATGCCCGCTCACCCGCTTCGGTCGGGGCGACGGCGATGCAGAACACGCCGGGATTGCGGCGTACGGCGAAGAAGGTGTCCACGGTGACTCCAAGTAGGTGAGGGTCGACTCCGCCATCTCCATCGACGTGCGAGCGGAATCGAGACGAACGTACCTCAACCGGTTGACCAAATACAAGAATCTAGCCAAACTCGCTTTCGCCGCGGATTTCGTTGTTACGCTCTAGTCGTGCCTGCCTACCCGGATAAACCGACGGACGGAATTTCCTCGGCGTTGACGGCGATGCCCACGGGCACCGCCGTTTCGGCGCTGGCCAAACGGCTGCTCGACCTGTTCACCACGGGCGACATTCCCGCCGGCACCCGCCTCCCTCCCGAGCGCGAACTCGCCTCCACCCTCGGCATCGGACGCTCGGCCGTGCGCGAGGCGCTCGCGGCCCTCGAGATCCTCGGTGTGGTCGACGTGCGTCCCGGCTCGGGCACCTACCTACGCGGCTCCGCCTCGGAACTGCTTCCCGAGACCCTCAGCTGGGGACTCATGATCGGGGCCCCGCGCACCCGCGAACTCATCGAGGTGCGCGCCGAGCTCGAGGTCATGGCGGCCCGGCTCGCGGCGACCAAAGCCACCGCCGCAGACCTCGCCAAGCTCTCGGGCTACCTCGACGCGATGCGCGAACACCTGGGTACCCCGACCCGGTTCATCGAGGCCGACCTGAAGTTCCACCTGCACATCGCGCGCCTCGCCGACAACCAGGTTCTGCTCGATCTGCTGCAGAGCATCCGGTCACTGCTGCGCGTCTGGGTCGAACGTGGTCTGCGCCGCGACGACGACGCCGAGTTCGCGCTGCGCGAGCACACCCTGATCTACGACGCCCTCGTCAAGCGCGACCCGACGGCCGTGGAGCGAGCCATGCGCGAGCACATGACCACCGCGTCGGCGCGACTCGAGCTCTCGACCGCCGAAGCCGCCGAAGGTGCGGAAGCCGCGGAGGTCACCGAAGCCACCGCCATTCACGGCGCGAAGCCCGGCCAGAAATAACCGGTTGACCAAAACCGGCTATGGTGGGCGTATTCGCACGCCGAACCACCGTTGACTCAAAGAGGAGTTGCTATGACTGATCGTCTGACCGGCAAGACCGCGCTCGTGACCGGGGCGGCCACCGGCATCGGCTACGCCGTCGCCGCGCGGCTGGCACTCGAGGGCGCGCGCGTCGTGTTCTCCGACCGCGACGGCGAGGGTGCGCAGGCCGCGGCCGCCGCAGCGCCGGGCGAGAGCCGCGCCGTCACGATGGACATCTCCGACGAGGCCAGCGTCGAAGCCGCCTTCGCCGAACTGGGCGCGTCGGGCTGGGCGCCCGATGTCGTCGTCGCCAATGCCGGCGTGCAGCTCTTCGGCCACGACGCTCCCGCCGCAGACCTCGACCTCGAGGTCTGGCGCCGCACGATCGACATCAACCTCACCGGAACCTTCCTCACCGTGAAGCACGCCGTGCGCTCGATGAAGGCGAGCGGCGGCGGCTCGATCATCCTCACCGGCAGCCCCACCGGCATCAACGGCGAGGGTGCCTCGTTCACGGCCTACAGCGCGTCGAAAGCGGGCATCCACGGTCTGGCCCGCACGGTCGCCGCGGCCTACGCCGCCGACAACATCCGTGTGAACACCGTGATCCCCGCGTACACCGAGACGACGCTGGTCAGCACGATCACCTCCGACCCCGAGGCGCGCGCCGCGATCATCGGGCGCATCCCGCTCGGCCGCGCGGGCTCCCCCGCCGACGTCGAGGGGATCATGGTGTTCCTCGCGAGCGACGACGCCGCCTTCGCCACCGGGGCCGCCTTCGCGGTCGACGGCGGCATGACGACGCTGTAAGACCGCGATGAGCGAGCAGCACACGACGCACGAGCACCCCACGATGCGCGCGCACGAGATCGGCGACTCCGCGTGGGGGGAGACCACCACGCCGCCCGTCGTCTGGAGCAACGGACCCTGGCGGCTCGAACTGCGCGACGACGAACTGGCCGACATCACCTTCGACGGCCGCCTCGCCGTGCGCTCGATCCGCGGCGTCGCCCGCGACCGCGACTGGGGCACGATCCCGCCCGAAGTCACCGCGGTCACCGCCGACGCAGACCGGTTGGTCGTCGAGGTGTCGCTCGTCGGCAGCGACGCCGACCTCAGAGCCCGGCTCGTCGTCGAGGCCGACGGCGACGCGCTCGACGTGAGCTGGCGGTGCGTGGTCGAGGCGCCGTTCGTGCGCAGCCGGCTCGGGCTCGTGGTGCTGCATCCGCCCGCGGTCGCCGGCGACGCGCTGACCGTGACGCACAGCGGTGGCGCCTCCGAGTCATCCGTCTACCCGCTCGAAATCAGCCCGCACCAGCCCGCCTTCGACATCGCGGCGCTCGATTCCGTGCACGACGGACTCGCGACGAGCCTCGAGTTCTCGGGCGACGTCTTCGAGATGGAAGACCAGCGCAACTGGACCGACGCATCGTTCAAGACCTACAGCACGCCGCTCTCGCTGCCGCTGCCGGTGCGGGTCGAGGCGGGTTCGGTCGTGACACAGGGCATCCGCATCGCCTGCGCCGTCGTTGCAGACCCCGCCGCCGTTCCCGCCGCCGACCGCATCGACCTCGCGCCCGCGGGGCGACCCGTGCCGTCGATCGGCGTCTCGGCGTCGACCGGCGCGGTCGTCGACGGGCTGGCGGCCGACGGACTGGCGGTCGACGGCACGGACGGCGTCGGCGACTTCCTGCTGGTCGAGCTGCCCGCACACACCGTGGTGTGGCGTGCCGTGCTCGACCGCGCCGTGGTCGAGGCGCACGGCCTGCCGCTCGACGTGCGCATCGTCGGTCCCACGCTCGACACGCTCGACGAGGTGCTCGACGCGATCGCTGCGCTCGACGTGCTGCGGGTCGCCGCGTTCAGCGCCGACAGCCACGTCTCCGAGCCGCCGCTGTGGGGCGCGCTGATCGCGGGGCTCGCGGCCCGCGGCATGTCTGCGACGCCCGTCGGCGGCACCCGCTCGCACTTCACCGAACTGAACCGCACCCTCGGCCGCCTGCCCGCCGATATCGGCGCCCACGCCTTCAGCATCACGCCGCAGATGCACGCTACGGGTCGCGAACAGATCGTCGAGTCGGTCGCCATGCAGCGGCTCGTCGCCGAACAGGCGGTGCGGATGACACGTACCCCCGTGCACATCGGCCCCGTCACCCTGCGCTCGCGGTTCAATGCCGTGGCGACCACCCGCACGGCCGACTCGCTCCTGGTCGACCTCTCCGACGGATACGGCGCCGCCGTCACGCCCGAGGCCACCGATGCGCGGCAGTCCTCCCCCGCCCTGCTGGCCTGGACCGTCGCGAGCGCCGCCGCACTCGCCGTCGCCGGGGTCGAGAGCATCTCCTGGTTCGAGGCGAGCGGTCCCCGCGGGCTGCGCGACGGTGCCGCCGAGTTTCCGGTCGCGACAGCGCTGTCCTGGCTCGCCGAGATCGCGGGTGCCCCGCTGCTCGAGACGACGGATGCTGCAGACGGACTCTGGGCGATCGGCGCCACCGTCGACGGCGCCTCGGTCGTACTCGTGGCCAACCTGCGCGCCGAACCCGCGACCGTCGAGCTCACCGCGCCGGGCGGCGCACAACGGGTGCTGCTCGAGCCGTTTTCGGCTCGCCGCATCCGGATCGGCTGATCGAGAGGGATCCGACCGGGTCAGGCTGCGATGCGGTCGGGACCCTCGAGCGCCGCTCGGATGGCGATGCCGACGAGCTCGGCCGCTTCGTTCGTGGGGTGGATCCCGTCGACGGAGTAGCGCGGAATGTAGGTGTCGTCGGTGGTGCGCAGCGCCGCCCACGGGTCGACGAACTGCCAGCCGTTGTCTGCCGCGTACTCGGCGAGGGCGGCGTTCCACTCGGTCGACGCGGCGGGAAGAGCGTCGTACGGCGGTACGGCCGAGACCACGATGCGGCCCGCGCCCGACTGTTGCGCCAGTGTGCCGACGATGGCGAGGCGGTCGGCCACGGACACACCGGTGGTGAGATCGTTGGTTCCGGCGAGGATGACGAGCACGTCGGCGTCGACGGTCGTCAGGTTCTGCTGCATTTCGCGCAGTTTCGCGCCGCTCTGCGCCCATCCGGAATCGACGAACTCGAGGTCGTCGTCGGTGGCGTAGCTGGTCCAGGATCCGGCGCTCTGGTCGATGCCCGCGCGGTTCGCCCGCGCCGAGATCGAATCGCCGACGACGGCGAAGGTGACGGGTTCGAGGGACGGTTCGACCGGAGGGAGAGAACCATCGGGCGAGGCGCCGGTCGAGGGGGCGCCGACCATCTGGTCGCCGATCGCGACCGTCGACGTGGGCCAGAGCGCGATGCCGACGCCGGCGCCGACCACGACGAGGAAGACCGCGGAGGCGGCGACCAGCGTGCGTCGTACAGTCATGCGTTCCCCTGTGGTCGAAGTGTCGGATTCACCCTAGCTTCTCTGGCAGGGAGCGGGCTGTTCCGTGGCATCCGGTGAAAAAAATGGGTGCGAAAACGAGCGTCCGTCGCTATGGTGTTTTTCAACACCTGCAATACGTGTCGAGACGAGTACCCGAAATTCGGCTCAATTCCCGTCAGCGGTCGTGCCTTGCCGCCATTCGATACCAGTGGAACATCGTTTGGGGGAATCATGGGTCTGCTCACCTACGACGGAATCGAAGTCGAGTTCGACGACCGGCTGCTCGCGCACCTGCACGTGGTGATCGTGCAGAAGCTGCGGCGCGGCGAGAGCTTCTGCTTCACCTGGCGCGACGACCTGGCCGTCGGCGGGGGCCGCAGCTCGCTCTGGCTGCATCCGTCGATCCCGTTGCACTTCAAGTTCTACGGAAGCCGCTCGCCGGTGTTGAACCGGGCCTGGCTCGCGACCCTCACGCTCTCGTCGAACAGCTCGCAGGGCCTGATCGTGACCCCCGAGTCGGAGTCGGAAGACACACAGCCGCCGGTTCAGTCCGCGATGGCGTCGAGCAGGGCGAGCAGCGCGCGGGCGTAGGCGTCCGCAGCATCCGGGGCCTCGAACTTCCGGTGCTCGCCCGCGACGACCGCCGTCAGCCGGTAGGCGCTCGAGTCGAGCGCGACCGCGTCGATGACCTCGGTGCTGTCGACCCGCTCGAGGGTGACGAACGCGGCGGCGAGCAGCTCGCGCAGCTGGTCTTCGCGCGGCAGCCAGAGGGCGTCGTCGAGCGCGACCGAGTCGAGCGCCCACTCGGTGGTGCCGTTGAATCCGAGCACGGTGCCGCTCGAGAACTCGTGCGCCTCGACCGTCATGTCGCTGAGCGTGTAGATCTCGGCGTCGGCCTCGATGCGGTCGATCGAGAAGTTGTCGCCGCGCACCGGGTGCCAGACGAGGTTGGAGTCGCGCAGTGCCCGGGCCAGCTCGATCGAGATCATCGCCCCATTATGCGCCGCGCGCCTCAGCCCGCGCTGACGCCGAACAGCAGGCCGAGCAGGTAGGTGGCTCCGGCGGCCCCGAAGCCGATCGCCAGCTGGCGCAGCGCGCGTTTCAGCGGCGGCCCGCCCGAGAGCAGGCCGGTGACGGCGCCGGTTCCGAGCAGCGCGAGCCCGACGAGCGTCGACGAGACCACGACCGCCGCGACCCCCTGCAGGCCGAACAGGTACGGCAGCACCGGGATGATCGCGCCGGAGGCGAAGAACAGGAAGCTCGAGACCGCGGCGCCCAGGGCCGACCCGATCTCCTCGTGGTCGTCGACGACATCGCCCGTCGAGTGGTCGACGCTCAGGTCGCGCAGCACCTCGTCGGCGTGCGCGATGGCGTCGTGCTCGCTCATCCCCCGCGACCGGTAGACGAGCGACAGTTCGTTCGCGTCGACGTCGAGGTTGGGCAGCGCCGTGCGCGTCTCGGGATTGGGGTTGGATGCTGCGAGCAGCTCGCGCTGGCTGCGGATCGACACGAACTCGCCCGCCCCCATCGACAGCGCACCCGCGAGCAGCCCGGCGAGCCCGGTCGCCAGGATGATCGGGGTCGAGACCCCCGTCGCGCCGATGCCGAGCACGAGGGCCAGGTTGCTGACGAGGCCGTCGTTGGCGCCGAACACCGCGGCGCGGAAGGTTCCGGAGAGCCGGTTGCGGCCTCGGGTGGCGAGGCCGCGCACGACCTCTTCGTGGATGCGCTCGTCGGCTGCCATCGCCGGTGTCGCGTCGACGTCGCCGTCGTACGGCGAACGGGCCTCGGCGCGCTGGGCGAGGGCGAGCACGAACACCGAGCCGAACCGGCGGGCGAGCCAGCCGAGGGCCCGCGTGCGGATGTCGCCGCGCAAGGGCCTGCCCGCGTCGTCGCCGAGCAGCGCGAGCCAGTGCGCCTCGTGACGAGCTTCCGCTTCGGCGAGGGCGAGCAGGATCTCGCGTTCTTCGCCGTCGCGTCGGCCGGCGAGGTCGCGGTAGACCGCCGCCTCGGCCCGTTCGTCGGCGAGGTACTTGCGCCAGCGGCGGATCGTGGCGGGCGAGGTCATCGCGCGGGCCGGTCGGCGATCAGGCCGAGTAGCGGATGCCCCAGCGGACCACCCACTGCTCGTCCGGCTCGAGCCACTTGAGCCCGGCTCCGGTGTTGAGGGCGTTGGGCGCCGCGGTCATCGGCTCGATCGCGACGGCGAGGCCGAGGCCGCCGTCCTTCGGGAACTTGCGGGTCGTGAACACCTGCACGTACGGGTGGTTCTCGTCCTGCCAGAGTTCGACCCGGCGTCCGTCGGGCGCGGTGAGCGAGTGCACACTCTCGCCGTCGACCGCGACGACACCGCCGAACGCGTCGTCGAGCCAGAGGTCGCCGACCAATTGTCCGTCGCGCAGGTCGTACTTCGTGCCCTCGACCGGGTTCTCGGCAATGGGGATCAGCCGGTCATCCGTCTCGAACCGCGTACCGGCGGCCAGGCGCAGCGTGAGGTCTTCGGTCGGAACGTCGCCGATGCGGAAGAACGGATGTGTGCCGACGGCGACGGGCGCCTTCGCCGCCGACGCGTTGCGCAGGCTGTGCGTCACGGTGAGACCGCCCTCGACGAGTTCGTAGCTGACGGTCGTGTCGATGAGGAACGGGTAACCGTGCTGCGGGTAGACGGTCGCCGCGAGAGTGACGGATGACTCGGACTGGTCGGTCACGCGGTAGGCGGTAGAGCGCAGAAGGCCGTGGATCGCGTTGTGCCGGGCCGGCTCGGTGATGTCGAGGTGCTGGCGCTTGCCGTCGAGCAGCCAGATGCCGTCTTCGACCCGGTTGGGCCACGGGGCGAGCACGATGCCGTTTCCCGACGGGGGCGTGCGGTCGGCCGCGTACGGCTCGGTGAGGTCGACGCCGTCGATCTGGAAGGTGCGCAGGCCTGCGGCGACCTCGGTGATGATCGCGGTCGACGAACCTCCCGTCGCGGTGGGGCGGGTCAAGACGAACTGTTCTCCG
>Ga0247811_1000290_pt1 | contig 16747 bp, 17 predicted proteins | sample UWRJL134311R1_FD_189018 | JGI IMG/M metagenome (GOLD analysis project Ga0247811, IMG submission 189018) | Plant litter microbial communities from Arlington Agricultural Research Station in Wisconsin, United States - UWRJ-L134-311R-1 | ecosystem: Environmental > Terrestrial > Plant litter >...
GCGAAGAAGGGAGCGCTGGCATGACTGCGGTCGCCATCATCGGTGCGGGCAAAGTTGGCACGGCATTGGCGCGTACCGCGATGCGGGCCGGGCATGCGGTGACGCTCGTCAGCGCGTCGACCTTGGAAGACACCCGGATGATCGCCGATATAGTCGCCTCGGGCGCCACCGTCGACACCGCTCCCCGGGCTACGGCGACTGCCCGCATCTCCATCCTCGCCATTCCGCTGCACAAGTACCGCACTCTCGACCAGGCCGTGTTCGCAGGTCGCGTCGTGATCGACGCGATGAACTACTGGCCGCCGGTGAACGGCGTCCTCGCTGACTTCGAACGTGCGCCGAGCAGCGTCGTCATCGCAGCACAGCTGCCCGGCGCGCGCCTAGTCAAGACCCTCAACCACATCGGATACCACGAGGTCGAGACCGGCGGCCTGCCGCCGGGAACACCCAGCCGGCGTGCGCTCGGCTTGGCGAGCGATGACGTGGAAGCCGAGCGTGCGGTCGCCGCGTTCATCGACAGCCTGGGGTACGACCCCGTCGGCATCGGATCGCTCGGCGCGAGCGCACCGCTCGAGCCGGGTACCCCCATTTTCTCCGAGCGGATGACCGCACCGGAGCTGCGCGACGAAATCACGTCGCTATCGACATCCAAGGAGAGATCATGGAACTAGGCGTATACAGCTTCGGGTCGAGGGAGATCAGCGCGACCACCGGACAGCCGGTCTCGTCCGCGCAGGCGATGCGCGACATGCTCGAGGGCATCAAGCTCGCCGAGCAGGTCGGGCTCGACTACTTCGGCGTCGGCGAACACCACAAGCCGGGGATGCCGGCGAGCAGTCCCGCCACGATGATCGCCGCGGCTGCAGCGGTCACCGAGCGGATCAGGCTCGGCAGCTCGATCGTGGTGCTCGGTGGCGACGACCCGGTGCGCGTATTCCAGCAGTTCGCGACCGCCGACGCGATCTCGAACGGCCGTGTCGAGATCACCGCCGGCCGCGGCGCTGCCGTGGAACCGTTCACCCTCTTCGGCCACGACCTCCAGGACTACGACGAGCTGTTCGCCGAGAAATTCGACCTCCTCGACCAGCTCAACCGCAACGAGGTAATCACCTGGCGCGGCACCTTCCGGCCGTCATTGCACGATGCGGAGATCGTGCCTCGACCAGAACAAGCGCGCATCCCCCTGTGGGTCGCTACCGGCGGCAATCCGACGTCGATCCTCCGAGCGGCGCGTCATCGCGCCCGCCTCTTCCTCAGCGTGTTCGGATCACGCCCCGACGCCTTTGCGCGGATGGCCGACCTCTACCGTCAAGCGTCAGCCCAATCCGGGACCCCGGCCGTGGATACGCGCATCGGCGTGGCTTCCGTCGGCCTCATCAGCCACCGGCCCGACGCCGTCGACTACTGGGGGTCCTTCTTCACCGGCAGCACAGGCGAGGCAAACGGCAGCCCGATCCCGCAGCACGTCTACGACCAGCAGGTGTTGCCCGGCGGGGGCTTCTTCGTCGGCAATCCAGAACAAATCGCCGAACGCATCGTCGACGCCCACACGCACATCGGCCACGACCGCCAGATCTTCGGCAGCGACTTCGGCGGGCTCCCGCACCGCGACTTCCTCCGCAACATCGAGCTGCTCGGCACCGAGGTCAAACCGCTCGTCGACCGCGAGCTCGGCGTCAGCGAGTAAGGGGCAATCATGACTTCACATCCTTCCCGCGGCATACTCCGGATCTCCGCAGCCCTGTACCTTTGTGCACCGCTGCTTCTGCTTGCCGTCGAAGCGGTCGTCGCCGCACGATTCCCCGGGTACAGCTACATCACCAACTACGTCAGTGACCTCGGTGTGCCGGAGATCGGCTCATTCGAGGGGAGGCCCATCGACTCGCCGTTGGCCTGGCTGATGAACACCGGGTTCGTCGTGCACGGGCTCCTGGTGTTCGCCGCGACGGTGATGCTTGTCCGAGCTGCCGGGAGAGGTGGGCTCCGCTGGGTACTCCTGGTGTTTGCTGCTGTCTACGCGATCGGCCTCGCGACTATCGCGATCGTCCACGGGTCGGAGCAGTCGCAGGCCGCAGGTATCGTCGGGGTCCATTTCCTCGGCGGCGGTCTGCTCGCATTCGCCGGCAGCGGTATGGCGGCGGCTGCTGGGCTCGGATCGGGGCGGTTCGGCGTGCCGGTCGCACTGCGCGTGTGCAGCGTCGCCCTCGGTGTCCTCAGCCTCGCATTGATCGTGTTGTTGGCCCTGGACAAGGGCGACCCCGCGATGCACATCCTCGGGGAAGGCGCGCTCGAACGAGGCGCCCTCTACTCGATCTTGCTCTGGCAGATCCTCGTCGGTGGAATCTTGATCCGCAGACGGGGTGCAGTAGCGAACGCCGCGGGCCCGGATTCGACATCCGCTCCGAAGAAGTGGGGCTAAATCCACTGCTCGTGAAAGTCCGACGGCCCACGTGGAGCCGTCTGCGGGGCGGCCTATTGTGGTGTAGCACCGACCGGTTTCCTCGGTGGCAGTCAAATCGAACAGGGCCGTGGCTACGGCAGAGGACCGGATAGACGTCGTTGCGTGCTGGTTCGCCGACAACAAGGCCATCGCGCGCGCCGGTTTCACCAAGATCACCAGGCGTGTGCTCGCCGAGTTCGCCGACCGTCGGTCGAGCCCCGAGAGAACGGCCGACGGTGTGGCGGAGACGCTCACCAGCCGGGAACGCGACATGCTGAGCCTGCTCAGCGAGGGGCTGTCGAATCAGGAGATCGCCGACCGGCTGTTCATCGAACCCATGCCTGGGGCTGCTCAAAGCACGACGACGAGTTTCTTCGCCGACACGCCCTTCCGCAGGCGTTTGAGGGCGGCGGGAATGTCGTCGAGCCCGGTTCCGACGACATCCGCCGGCGGCGCCGCGTGGTAGCCGCCCGAAGCCAGAGCGATGGGAAGGAAATCGTTGTATATCGCTGGGCCCACCTCGTTCCGTCTGAGGGAGCCTCCCCAAATGCCAGTGGCCCGTACCGCTCGCGGTGAATGGAGCGAAGCGAGACGGACCAGCAGTGCGGGAGCCGCCGTCGTGACCCGCCTCGTTCCGGGAACGCGTGCGGCGACCTTCATCACCTTTGACAGCGAACCACTGCCGATCGCCACAGACCCGGCCAGGGGACCCTCACCGATCGCGCCAACAAGCTCGGCGACCGCGGTGCGACTCGACCGGTCGACGACATCGCTCGCTCCGAGCGACCGAAGATAGTCGAAGTTCCGCGGAGATCCGGTCGCAATGACCCTATAGCCGGCATTTCGCGCTAACTGGATCGCATTGCTGCCGACCCCCGTAGACCCGCCCCACACGAGCACCGTCTCCGCCCGCGTGGGGGAGTCTCCTGACGGTAGCGAGAGTCCGAGCCCGTCCTGCTGGAACATCCCGGATGCCGCGGTAGACAGCTGCAGCGGTAAGACTGCGGCCTGAGCGAAGGAAAGCGTGTCGGGTATCTTCGCGACCATCCATGGTTGAAGCACTACGTAGTGCTGGAAAGCTCCTGTTCCGGCGGGGTCCGGTCCCTTCTCGATACCCGATGCGTGTCCGAGCACACGGTCGCCGATTTGGAGGCCCGCGACGTTCGCCCCGACCTCGACAATCTCGCCAGCGACGTCGCTACCGACGACGGCGGGGAATGCGACCCACGGAAGGATGATGCGATAGAGCAGCGACGAGAGTCCGTCGATGAGATTGATTCCGACCGCGCGGGTGCGTACGACCACCTCGTCTGCCCCGGGAGGGGTGTACGGAGCCGGCCCCACCGCGAATGCGCCCGGCCGGATCAACCAGAGGGCGCGATTGTCCGGATTCGATGCAGATTCATTCGACGTCGTCATACGAATCAGAATAGACACTGCCTATATTATAGTCAATGTCTATATTGCGGTAGGCTTCCCGTGTGGCACGAGATTCCTTTCATCACGGCAACCTTCGGGCGGAGCTGCTCGAGCGCGCCGAGGCCGTGCTGCGGGACGGGGGAGTGGAGAATCTGTCGCTGCGGGAACTCGCCCGCGAAGCCGGAGTCAGCCACGGTGCACCGCGCGCTCACTTCGTCGACCGTGCAGCTCTGCTTGACGCCCTGGCGGAACGGGCTTTCGACCGTCTTGCGGAGATCGCTCGCTCGGCGGTCGTCATCCATCGCGAGGAGCCGTTGGATACGGTCGGAGCTCTCCGGGTCGCCGGACAGGGATATCTGGAGTATGCCGAGAGCAACGGTGCCCTGCTCGCGTTGATGGTCGCGGCGAAGTCGGACGACCGCACCGGTCGTGTCCACGACGCCTCTCTGCGTCTTTTCGCCGACATGGTCGCCTTGGTCGCGCTCGCGTTAGGGCTTCCGGACCCCGAGAGCCCTACGGTGCAACGCCTCACCCTTCTTTTTTCGGCGACCCTGCAGGGCATCGCATCCCTCGTCGCCTCCGGCCGAGTGGACGGCGCGTCGGGCGCCATCCTTCTTGACGACGCAATCGCCGTCCTCGCTGGCGGAGCGGCACGTGTAGATGCGCGGGCGAAGCATGCCGGCTGAGAAAATTGCGCCGTACGTCGCGTGGATCGCCGACAGCAGCACCGTGATCCGTCGGCCGCGGCATCGCGCCCACATCGGGAATATGGACGTCCTCGTCACCAGAGCTGTGCCGCGTATTGCGCCCATCCCTGCTCGAGCACCGTGAATCCAGCATCGAGCATCGGATCGGTGTCGCTGCTGACGAGGAGCTGGATCTGCAACGCGAAGCGCGCATAAATTCGGATCTGGTCGCTCGGTTCTTCCAGGTGGAGATCCTGTGCGATAGCCCGAGCGAGCGCGTCCTCATGGCGCACCCACATCCGCGAGGCATACTCCTGCAGGGCCGGCGTCTCCGCCATCAACGACATGACGCGGCCTCGGAGTTCGCCGTCCGGGCCCGCCCACATGTCCTGGTATTCGGATCGGTAGTGCATCTTGAGCGCGTCTGAAATGGTCTGCCCCGGCGGTCGACCGCTGACGGCCTTCACCAATCTGTCGCGTTGGACATCCTCCTCGAAAAAGAGCAGAGCCTCCTTTTTCGGGAAGTGCGCAAATACGGTCGTGGGAGACACGTCTGCCCTGTCCGCAATCTCACGGACGCTGACGGCATCGAAACCGCGCGCGAGGAACAGTTCCACCGCCGCATTTACGATCGACAGCCGGGTGGCGGCCTTCTTGCGCTCACGCCGTCCGAGGGGGACTGTCTCGACCATCGGCCAAGCATAACGGACGCGGTTCAAGTCTGTATTGACTTCAAAAGTGGTATTGGTACAGTAATTGCATTCGGACCGATCGACGGCTCGAGGAGTCGAGGCTCACATGACGACCACACCACACTCGCAGCGCCGAGCGGCGGGGGTGCTGCTGGCCGCCGGGCCGGCCGTCTTGCTGCTGGTTGAGTTCATCTCTGCTGCGGCGTGGACCGATCCGCCCTACAGCTACACCTACAACTTCATCAGCAACCTCGGAGTCCGAGGACCGTCGACCTTGTTCGGACAGTACATGGCCTCGCCGTTGTACTGGCTGATGAATACCGGTTTCATCGTCTTCGGAATCGTCATCTTCGCCGGAGTGACCCTGCTCAAAGGATTGTCAGGAACACGTCGTCTGGCCGTGATGACTGCTGCGCTTCTGCTCGCCGTCGGAGGAGTCCTCCTCGGGTTGTTCCCCGGCTCGGGCGAGTCGCTGAATGACGGATCCGGCGAATTCCACACTCTCGGCGCATTCGGGGGCTTCCTCAGTGGCAACGTGCTCGCCATCATGCTCGGCCGGATGCACTCCCGCATCGGGCTTTCGAAGGGAACAGGGAGGGCTCTCGTCGCAGTCGGGGCGGTCGGTCTGTTGGCGACCATCACCTACGTATTGGTGCTGGTCAACGGAGGAGAAACCGTCGGCATCATCGGTCTCATCGAACGCGGAGCGACCCACCCGTTCCTCGTCGGCACTCTCTACGCGGGTCTGTCCCTCGTCAGACAACAGTCACGAAGAGATCCATCGGCTGCAGCTGTCGTCCGCCAGGCGCCCCCGGTAGATGCGATCGCTGACAGCCCAGTGCACCGGGCGCCGGATCCCACGGCATAGAACCACCCCGAGCGCAGTCGTCGAGCAGACGCAACGACGCGATTCCGGTTATCCGAGCCCGGACCGTCCTCGTGCATCTGTCTTGGTGCTTGCACGTGCGCACGACACCGGTGTTGCGACCACACTCGCCGGTCGCAACACCGCTGTCACACATCGTCTGAACAAGTTCTTCACAAGATTCCGCTGTCATGTGTCTATGACCATAATCAAGCGCACGCTCACCCTCGCCGCGGTGATCGCGGCAACCATCGCTCTAGCCGGCTGTTCATCGAGCGCGTCCAAGCTCCCTGCCGGGCTCGAACCGGATCCATCCGAGACCTCGACCCGGACGACCGCGGCGCAGATGGAACCTGTCGACGCGTACCTCGCCGCAGCGGAGAACGACTGGAAGGCCGCGATGCGTTCCCATTTCGCGGCCAACCAGGACAAAATCGCGACCTGCATGACGGACGCCGGCTTCCAATACATCCCCAGCACGATGCCCGCCGACCCGCCGGCGGTCGAGAAGAACACCGAAGAGTGGATCTCGCAACACGGGTACGGCATGTCCGCCGAAGACCAGAAAGCACAAGAACTGCTCGACATCCTCGACACCCCGTACGGTGTCGAGAACCCCGAACAGACCGCTTATGTCGCCGGCCTATCGGAGGCCGAAATGAACGAGTACTACAGCGCGCTCCTAGGCGAGGGAAGCACCTACACGGAACAAGGTGGCTGTATGGCCGACCAGCCGATCGATCCGCGCTTCACCCCGGCAGCGAACAGGTTGGCCCAGGATTCCTTCGGGTATCAGGCGGAAGCGGCATCCGCTGGCGAAACGGTCGCCGCGAAGGACGACTGGGCCGCCTGCATGGTCGAGGCGGGGCACGATGGCCTGGGTGAGCCAGCAGACGCGAACGCCGCGGTCAGCGCCCTGTACCATCCGAACGGAAGCCCGGGCACTGTCGAGGAAAAAGAGGCTGTCGCCGAAAGGGAAGCAGGCCGGGGCGAACCCGAATTGACCGACGCCGAACGTGCCGAGGTCCGCATCCAGGAGATCGCGATGGCCCTCGATGACTTCGACTGCAAGGTCGCCACGAACTACATCGAACGGGTGAACGGCGTGCTGTACGCGCTCGAAGACGCGTGGATCGCCACACACTCGGCAGAACTCGACGATGTCATCGCCGGATACCGCGAGGCGAGCAAATAATCATGAAGGTCCCGTCTGCAGCCCGCAGCGAGTCCACCCGGACCCGTCACCTCGGGTGGGGGCGTCTGATCGACAGCGGCCGCCCCGTCGCTCTGTTCGCCGTTGTCGCGGTCGTGTCGCTGGGGCTCGGACTCATCCTCGCGCAGTTCGTGCAGAGCCCGAGCCTGACGACCACGCGAGCAACCGGCGGCGACGCCCGCCCGATCACGGCGGCCGTGGAGAAGAAGTCTCTACGCAACGAGATCACTGTGCGCGCAGACGCGAGCTACGCCGACGCGGTGGACATCACCGCGGGAACCTCGGCGAGCGGCAGCCTTCCTATAGTGACAGGCACGCTGCCCGTCGTCGGCGACCACATCGATGCGCTGTCGGTCGTCGCAGAGGTCTCCGGCCGCCCGATCATCGTGCTTCCCGGTGCACTTCCTGCTTACCGCACGCTGAGCTTCGGGCTGCGGGGCGACGACGTGCTGCAGCTGAAGGCAGCACTCTCCGCCGCGAATATCGACAGCGGTGACGAGAACTCCGACCTCTTCGATGCAGCGACCGCACAGGCGGTCTCTGCGCTCTACGGGGAGGTCGGATACCTGCCTGCCCTCAGCGAAGCGAACTCAGAGGACCTCGTGCGTTCGGCGCAGGACGCCGCTGACAGTGCCGCAGCGGGCCTGGCGTCCGCACGCCGTGCATTGACTGCGGCGAAACATGCTCTGACATCGCAGGGAAGACTGGAGCAGGCCAACCTCGTCAAATCCGCCCAGCGAGCCGAAAGCTCCGCGCAGCGTATGCTCGCCACCGCCCATGCGGCGTCCCTCGCGGCCACTGCGGCCATCCCCGCTGCGACAGAGGCGAACACCGCGACGCAGCAACGGTCGAACACCGCACAGCAGGGCGTGTCGCTGGCGCAAAACGCCGTCACAGCGGCACAGCGGGCCGTCGACAACGCGACTCCCGCCAACGTCCCGGCAGCGAACTCCGCACTCGAAGCGGCACGCGACACCTTGGCGGCGCGACAGGCGACCGCCGCAGTTGCCGCAACCGATGCCGTAGCCACCCAGTCGGCACTCAATTCCGCGGTATTCGACCAGACCGCGACGCAAAATGCCGAGGCCGACGCGGCCGACGCTGTCGCGACCGCCCACGATGCGACGGCGCTCGCCCTCGCAGCGGAAGCCGCAGCACTCGCCTCCCCGAATACTGACGAAGAGGAGGCCGCGGTCACGGCTGGAACGCGGCAGTTCTCGTCCGCTCAGGCGGCACTGCAATCCGCGCAGGAAGCTGCTCTCCCGATCCTGCCGGTGGGCGAGGTGGCCTTCCTCAGCCAGCTACCGCGGCGCGTCGACTCGGTCACCGCCGTGCTCGGGGCTGCTGCGGCCGGTCCGCTCGTCTCCCTGTCCGGCGCTGACCTCGGACTCGTCGCTTCCGTGTCGAAAGCGGATGCTGCGCTCCTCGCTGTCGGCGACGCTGCGACCTTCTCGCCCGCAGACGGCGGAACTCCGGTCGAAGCGACGGTAGCCGCCATCGATGCGGCTGCGCTTCCCGCGTCCACCGACGGTGACGATTCCGGCTCCGGGGCAGAACAGCCGACGACCGACCGCATGGCCGTCTCCCTAGTACCAGTCGGACTCACCGACGACCAGGTCAGGTCGCTCGACGGGTCCAATGTGCGCGTCAGCATCCCAGTCGGCGACAGTGCCGAGAATGTGCTTGCGGTGCCCATCGCGGCAGTCAGCATGGGGCCGGGCGGTGCATCCCGCGTGGAAACGATCGCACCGGACGGACAGTCCTCGATGGTCGAGGTGACCACAGGGCTCGTCGCCGGGGGCGACGTCGAGGTGACGCCGGTGACAGGCTCACTACACGTGGGCGACAACGTGGTCGTCGGCAGGTGACGAACGCGATCGTCGAACTCGTCGATGTCAACCGCGTCTTCCCCGGTGCTCATCCGCACCACGCACTCCGGAGTGTCGACCTGCGCGTCGAGGCGGGCGACTACGTGTCTCTCGTCGGGCCGAGCGGCGCCGGCAAGTCGACGATGCTCAACGTGCTCGGTCTCATGGATCGGCCGACGACGGGGGAGTACCTCATCGACGGTGTCGCAACCTCGGGCAGCACGGAGAACGAACGCGCCATCATCCGCGCCACGACAATCGGGTTCGTCTTCCAGAGCTTCCACCTTCTCTCGCATCGCTCGGCGCTCGACAACGTGCTGCTCGCGACGGTGTACAGCGCGATACCGCGCCCCGAACGCGAGCAGCGAGCGAGAGACGCCCTCGTGCGGGTAGGTCTCGGCCATCGGATCGAAGCGCTCCCATCGACGTTGTCGGGCGGTGAACGCCAGCGCGTCGCCATCGCACGGGCGGTGGTCACTTCGCCGAAACTACTGCTCGCCGACGAGCCCACTGGCAACCTCGATCAGGCCCGGGCAGGCGAGGTCTTGGACATGTTCGAGCGCCTCAATCAGGAAGGGCTCACCGTGATCCTCATCACTCACGATCTCGAGCTGGCCAGGCGAGCCCGCAGAACCCTCCGTATCAGCGACGGTCAGGTGAGCGAAGCGTGAAACGGCGGGGGATGTCGTTCGACATCCAAGACCTCATCGTCGAAGCCGTACACAGCCTCGGCTCCAAACCCTCGCGCCTCGTCCTCACATCCCTCGGCACGGTGATCGGCATCGCTTCGCTCGTCATCACGATCGGCTTCGCCCAGACCGCTGCGGGACAGGTCGCCCGCCAGTTCGACGCCGCCTCGGCGACGCACGTTGTTGTCGCAGCGAATGCGGGGACTGACGGGAGAGACCCCACAGGCGAACTGCCCTGGGATTCCGACGACCGCGTCGCGCAGCTCGCCGGGGTCGTCAGCGCGGGCACCGATTCGGTCGTGCTCGCGGATGTCGGCGGCATCACCGCTCTCGCGCTCAACGACCCCTCCAAACCACCGCGCGCGGACCCGGCTCTCATCGCGGCGTCCCCGGGGCTGTTCGACGCGGTCGAAGCCCGGGTGCGTACCGGCAAGGTGTTCGACGGCGGCAATGAATCGCGCATCGACAGGGTCGCGGTCCTCGGCGCGAACGCCGCGAGCCGGCTCGGTATCGACCGGGTCGACAACCAGCCGTCCATCATGATCGGCGACCACGCATTCGCCGTAATCGGCATCGTCGACCGTTCCGACACGCGCCCCGACCTTCTCGACGATGTCATAGTGCCGATGTCCGTCGGGCGTCGCGACTTCGGGGTCCAGGCCGTAGACGAGGTACAGATCCGAGTCACGGCGGGCACCGACCGTTCGGTAGCGCGGCAGGCTCCCATAGCGATCATGCCGAACGCCCCCGAGTCGGTCACCGTTCTGCGTTCGGAATCCCCGACGGACCTCCGCAACAGCGTCGAGGGCGACCTGAACATCGTGTTCGTGCTGCTCGGCGCGCTCGCCCTCGTGGTCGGCATTTTCGGCATCGCGACCGTCACCCAGCTGTCGGTGACCGAACGGATAGGGGAAATCGGCCTGCGTCGGGCGCTCGGAGCGAGGCAACGCGACATCTCGGGCCAATTCATCGTCGAGGCCGTCATCGTCGGGCTCCTCGGGGGACTGGTCGGCGCAGCATCCGGAATCTTCATCCTTGTCATCACCTCGATCGCTCGGGGGTGGGCGCCCGTCATCGATCCGCTTCTGACCGTCGGAGCGGTCGTGGCGGCAGCCGTCGCCGGTCTCGTCGCGGGACTCGTTCCCGCTCACCGGGCCTCGCGTGTCGAACCGGCGCGGGCACTGAGCGGCGGGTCATCATGACGGCGGGGCGCGCAGTTCGCACGTACCATCAGTCCATGCCCGTTCACGTTCTCGTCGGAGAGGACGACCCCCTGCAGGCCGAGCTGTTGCGACGGTACCTCGAATCCGAGTTGTACCGGGTCACGGTCGTCAGCGATGGTCGTTCGGTACTGGAAGCCGCGCGTCGTGAACAGCCGGACCTCCTCCTCCTCGACCTCATGCTGCCCCGTGTCGACGGCCTCGACGTCTGCCGCATCCTGAGGGCGGAGTCGGACCTGCCGATCCTGATGCTCACCGCACGGTCGACCGAAGACGACATCCTGCTCGGACTCGACCTCGGTGCAGATGACTACGTCACGAAGCCGTACAGTCCGCGCCAGCTTATGGCGCGGGTGAGAACGCTGCTGCGGCGATCACACGCAAAGGTTCAGGAGGATGTCGCGGCCATCGCCGGTGCGATCGAGATCGACCCCGCCCGCCACGAGATCCGCGTGAACGGGAATCTCGTTGAGGTCACCGTTGCGGAGTTCCGGCTGCTCGAGGTGCTTTCCGAGAACGCCGGTCTCGTGTTCACACGGGCTCAACTGCTCGAGCGCATCCACGGCTCCGACCGCTTCATCACCGAGCGCACGATCGACGTGCACATCCGCAATCTGCGGGCAAAGATCGAGGACGACTCGGCGAGGCCGCGTTACGTCCTGACCGTCTACGGCGTCGGTTACAAATTCGCCGACGCTGGATACGATGCGCCGCAATAGCCTCCTCGCGCGGCTGCTTATAGTCGCCACAGCCGTCGCCGTCACCTCCGTCGTCGGCACCGCCTGGCTCGCCTCGACGACAGCCGCCCGTTTCGACCTCCAGGAGTACGAGGAGAACCAGAAGGCCGACGCGCACATCGTGAGCGAGCTCAGCGCCTATGCGGCAACACACTCCTCCTGGGTCAGCGTCGGGCCCTTCATCGACAACCTCGCAGAGGAAACAGGGCGACGCATTGCGATTCGCGGCACCCTCGACGCGACCATCGCAGACACGGACAAGAATCTTGTTGTGCCGGACGGCCAATCGGTTCCGATAGACCCGCTCTCGACAGCCTTCACGGCGAACGGCCCCGTCGACGGCGAAATCGATAGCAGAATCACCGGGCCCTACCGTCTCACGGCCGCGGAGCGCGCAGCGCTCGATGCGATTGCGGAGCAGCTCGCGGACTGCCTCGGGCCGAGGGCGACGGTGAGCCATCTCCCCACCGGCAGACCCGTCGTCACAGTCGACGAACCGAGTGACGGCTGCAACACGGAATCGTTGGCTCGCCCCGTCGAGTCCGAACGCATCGCTCTATCCGCTCTGGTCGAGCGGGTCAATGCGTGCCTCGAGGTGGACGGAATCCCGCCACTGGAGTCGATAACGACCGACTTTGGAGTAGTCGGATCGTCGACGGACAAGCGGGACGAAGCTCAGGTGCAGGAATGCATGCACACCGCCCGAGCCGAACAGCTGCAGCCGTGGGTCGCCCCTCCCGTGACAGCGACGATGACGGACGAGGTGGGGGACCAGCGCGGTCCGCTCGACCTGACGCGGGGGAGCATCGCCCGAATCGCGTTGATATCGGTGCTTATCCTCGCCCTGGTGATGGGAGTGACTCTCGTCATCGGCCTCCCGATCATCCGTCGCGTCCGCGCGCTCACCGATGCCGCCGAACGCATGGCCGATGGAGATGCCGGAACGCAAGTGCCCGTACGCGGCGACGACGAACTGACGCGGCTCAGTGAAGCCTTCAACCAGATGGCGCGGCAGCGCGAACGCAGCGACTACCTGCGAACCCAGCTGATCGGCGATGTCGCCCACGAGCTGCGGACCCCGCTCACCAATCTGTTGGGCTGGCTGGAGGCCGCGGAAGACGGCGTCGCTCGCTACGACGCCGAGTTGAACGCGAGTCTGCTGATGGAGACCCGCCAGCTCACCCGGATCGTCGCCGACCTCCAGACGCTGACAGTGGCAGAGGACCGCGGTCTCCGGCTGCGCGACGACGACCTCGACCTCGGTGGCCTTCTCGCCACGGTCATCGAGTCGCACTCGCGTCGCGCCGAGGTCGAGGGTGTGACGCTCGAACTCCGGCTGCAACCGAACCTCGAGCTCCGGGGCGATGGCGGACGTCTCCGTCAGGTCGTCGACAACCTGCTCACCAATGCGCTCGACCACACGCCCCGCGGCGGGCGCATCACCGTGACAGCAGACACCCAGGACGGTTCCATCCGCATCCAGGTCGCGGACACCGGCTCGGGGATCGCGAGCGAAGACCTCCCGTCAGTCTTCGAGCGATTCTGGCGGGCCGACAAGTCACGTGCACGCGTGTCCGGTGGCAGCGGCCTCGGCCTATCCATCGTACGAAAACTCGTCGAGGCACACCACGGCACCGTGACAGTCACGAGCGAGATCGGGCACGGGACGGTGTTCACTGTCGCCGTGCCCCGCCCCGGAGCGCTGGCGGATTAAGCCGGCGGCCACTGCGCGAGAGCAGCATCGGCCATCGGTTGCAACTGCTCGCGGGTGGCGCCGCTGGCCGCCTGGACGGCGAGACCGTTGCCGATCATCATCACGTAACGGGCGATGAAGTCCGCGTCGGCGTCGGTGGGAAGGTCGCCCTCGACCACGGCCCGGTGAAACCGGTCACACAGCAACGTCTGACCGTCCGCCCGCCAATGCATCAGTATTTCCCGCGCCACAACCCCGGTGTCACCGACTGCCAGAGCCCCCTGCACTCCGAGGCATCCGGCGGGAGTCTCGGGTCGGGTCGTCGCCCGGGCGGCTCCGGCGAGGAAAATCTCCGCGACTTCGCGTGCTGTCGATGCTCGCAACGCCTCAGCGACGTAGGCGGCGGGGCCGTCGGTGTAACGCTGAAGGACCTGTCGGAACAGCCGTTCCTTGGGGCCGAACGCCGCGTACAGGCTTTTTCTGGAAATCCCCATGGCGGTGGTCAGGTCGGTCAGGCTCGCGCCTTCGTAGCCCTGCTGCCAGAAGACGAGCATCGCTTTCTCGAGCGCCGTCTCCACATCGAATCCCCGGGGTCTGCCGAGCTGGGTGGTCTCCATTCCGTGAGACTACCACTTCGGCACCGATTGGTTTCGATATGCTAGCTTCAGTTCGGCACCGATCGGTGCTGAAAAGCGATTCGTTCACACGCGCATCGAAAACCACAAGGAGATCCTGATGACCGATACCACTGTCGACCTGCGCACCTGGTACATGCAGTACGCCGAAGCGCTCAACGCGCACGACTTCGACCGCATGGACGAGTTCATCGCTGCCGACGTTCTAGCGGGAGGCGAGCCGGCGAAGCGCGAAGACGTGGTGGCCGTGCTCAAGGGCATCGCGGACGCCGTTCCCGACATCCGCTGGGACATCGAAGAGATCCTCTTCGATCGCGACGGTATCGCCGTACGGGCGAAGAACACCGGAACCCCGGCAAAGGATTGGCTCGGTGTCGCACCGACCGGCAAATCGTTCGAGATTACCGAGTATGCGATCTACAAGGTGCGCGACGGTCGCTTCGTGCACATGACCAACCTGCACGACTCGGCCGAGATGCTCCGACAGCTCACGGCGTGACGCCCGCGGTTCTTCGTCTGGCCCGGCCGCACCGGGGCTAAGACGAAGAGCCGTGCAGCGCGTCGAGCGGATCGAGCAACGCTGACGGTCTGCAGACGAGCAAGGGCATCGCTGGTCCGATGCGACCGCGACCGCCAGTATCGATCATGCCCGTACGTTTGCCAACGACTGGGGTTGTGTGGCGTTCGGCCCGGCTGGCGGCTGGTCGAGGAGCGACTCGGCCCAAACGCGAGCTGCGCGCCCGGCTTCCGGATTTCCGTCGATGGCGCTGATCACCGTCGCGCCTTCGATCAACAGGAGAAGCCGGTCGGCGGTGACGTTCGGATCGAGTCGGACCGCGGTCGTCGGAGGCATTTCCGCCAGCAGTTCCATGACAAGCTCCCGGTACGCCTGCAGGTGTCGGCGCGCAAGGTCGGTGACGACAGGATCGGAGGCGCGCTGTTCGGCCGCGGCGCTCACGAGACCGCATCCGTGGAAGCCGTCGTCGGCGAACCAGTCGAGGAGCAGGTCGAAGAGGCCGAGGACGCGCGCCCTTCCCGGAGCCAGCTGCGCCAGGCCGTCGCGCAACCACCGGTGAACACGGTCGCTGCGGTCGAGGAGGGCGGCCTCGACGAGGCCTTCTTTCGAGCCGAAGTTCTTGTATAGGGAGGCCTTGGACGCGCCGGCCGCGTCGGCGATCTCGGCGACGCCGACCGAGGCTATGCCCTGGTTGTAGAAGATCCGCTCAGCCACCGTAAGAATGCGGCGTTTCGTCGCTGCGGGGTTGATTGATTCTCCGAGCTTGACCGGCATCTTCCCGTTCCCATCCCTCTTGTGTCGTGTGGTTGTTTGACAAGGTTAGTACCAGTCGGTACTTTAGCGGGTAAGTACCGATCGGTACCGTAAGGACGGAGCGCCGAGAATGATTTTCACGGAAATCGTCGTCGACCACCGGGTCGGCCTCGATGGTAGAGACCACGGTCCGGCGGTCATCCGGATCGACCCGTCGGGCGACATCGTCTCGGTGTCCGATCGGGCAATTGCCCCGCCGGGTGGCGAGCTGCGGACGGCGATCCCGCTCCTGACGGACTCCCACGCCCACCTAGGACTCTCGGACGGAATCGCCGAGAGCGGCGACTTCCACAACCTTGACCACGTCGACCGGCAGTTGCGGGACGCCGCCCGATTCGGAATCGGACATGTGCATTCGCTCGGCACCGATCAACGCTGGCTGTCGACCCGGCTGCTTCGCCGCCTCCGAGCAGGCGAACCGGGCAAGGGGGCCTACGGTTACAGCGCCGGCATCGGCTTCGGAGCCGTCGATGGTTGGCCGCCCGAGCTCACGTTCCCTGAACTGCGCTTCCGCCCGACAGAGCCCGACGACGCCCGTCGGCTTGTTCGAGAAATGTCCGGGCTCGGTGTCACGACCATCAAGATCTGGATCGACGACCTCGGCGGGTCGGTACCCAAGACGCCGGTAGCCATCGCAGAGTCGGTTGTCCTCGAGGCGCGCGAATCGGGGATCAGGACGTTCGCCCACGTAAAGAACCACGTCGATGCAGAGGCCCTGGTCGACCTCGGCGTCGACGTGTTGGCGCACTCCGTCCGGGACCAGGCGCTGACACCGGAGCTGCTCGACATGATGGCCCGGAACGGCACGACACTTATACCGACGCTGTCGCGTGAAGATGCCGAACTCTCGTTCTCTATGCCCGATAACCCGTACCTGGACAATTCGTTCTTCCGATCCGTCGCTGGCCCCGACCGCCTGGCGCGTCTTTCCGCCCTCCGCCTGGACTTCGATCCGGTCGACCCCGCGCGCCGACTCGAGATCGCTCTGGACAACGTCGCCAGGGCCCACAGCCACGGGATCGCTGTGGGGCTCGGGACGGACGCTGGATTCCGCGCGAAACTTCTCGGTTTCGCCGAACACCGCGAACTCGAGTTGTTGCATCGAGCCGGCCTGACCGCAGAAGACAGTCTCAGAGCCGGCCTCGAGGTCGGTCAGAGGATCGTCGCGTCGGCGCTGACCGACATCGTCCCCGGGGTACCGGCGGCCTTCTTCGTCGTCCGGGGCAATCCCTTCGACGACATTTCTGCCACCCAAAACAT
>Ga0247811_1000291_pt1 | contig 16672 bp, 14 predicted proteins | sample UWRJL134311R1_FD_189018 | JGI IMG/M metagenome (GOLD analysis project Ga0247811, IMG submission 189018) | Plant litter microbial communities from Arlington Agricultural Research Station in Wisconsin, United States - UWRJ-L134-311R-1 | ecosystem: Environmental > Terrestrial > Plant litter >...
GCCGCACATTACACACCTGATGAAAGTAAGCGAAAAATGGTATCCGCATATTGCGCCGGGAACCTGGCCAGACTGCGATATGATTCCGTTAGGACGAATTTCTATAAGAGGAGAACGCGGCGAAGACAGAATGACACGCTTAACAAAAGACGAGCAATACACGCTGATTACCTTTTTTAATATCTTTAAATCGCCATTGTTTTTTGGAGGCGATTTGCCAAGTAACGATGCATTTACCTTGTCATTATTAACAAATAAAAATGTGGTGAAAATGCACAACGAAAGCACCGATGTAAAACAGCTTTTCCAGAAAGATGGAAAAATTGCGGTGACTTCAAAAAATGCAAAAGACGGCAGTGTTTATCTGGCCTTGTTTAATATTTCAGATACGGAAACAGAAAATATTGCTGTAAAACTTTCAGATCTTGGAATTTCCGGTACTGCTGAAGTTTTGAATCTTTGGACAGGAGCGAAATCTAAGGTTGCAGCTGCATCAATTTCGGCAGAATTAAAACCCCACAGCTCTATTCTGTATCAACTAAAAAGTAAAAAATAATGAAAAAATTTTTACTGCATAATGTTGTCATCTTCTTATCAATTTTTGCTGTTGTTTTTTCTTCTTTCGGATTTAATCCAAAAGAAGAAAAACCAGAGAAAGTATATTTGTTTGCATATTCGACATTAAAAAATAATGGTAAAAACGGACTTCATTTTGCATGGAGCACCGATCAGAAAAACTGGTTTTCGATTGGTCCGGAACATTCTTTTTTAAAGTCAGATTACGGAAGCTGGGGACCAATGGGAAAAAGCATGTCTGAAGCTTTTTTATTTAAAGATGAAACAGGAATTTTTCATTGTTTGTGGAGCGTTAAAGATGATGTTTTTGCGCATGCCTCCAGTAAAGACCTGGTAAGCTGGAGTCGTCAGGATTATATTCAGGCATTAAAAAATGTTTCAAAAAATCAAGAGGCAAAATCGACTGTTGAAAGCTTAAAAGTAAGCCGAAAAAGCGGACAGTATTTTGTGCATTTTACAGCAGATAAAATAAGATACAGCAGTACTACCAAAGATTTTAAAAATTATACGCCATCCGTAACAGATACTGAACAAGCGCCGCATTTAACTGAAATTACACTTCAGGGCAAAACAGAAAAAGGCACCATTACAGAAGTAAACTGGAGTTTGGTCGAAATGCTGGTCAAAAGGATGGAATCTTCAAAATTCAGGGACAAACAAAATGATACGTCGCCCAAAAGTGACAGTTTGCTGTTTGCAGGCTTAAAACCTGTAACAGCCCAAATCAGCATTAATGTTGGGCAGTCTAAAAAAATCAGCAATATGCTTACTGGGGTTTTTTTTGAAGACATCAATTATGCGGCTGATGGCGGTTTATATGGAGAATTGATCCAGAATCGTGATTTCGAATATGCCGTTAGCGACAAAAAAGGAAGAGATGAAAAATGGAATGCGGCAATGGCCTGGAACGGTGATTTTAAAATTCAAAAATCGAATCCAATTCACGCTAATAATCCAAATTATGCTGTAGTTACCAAAGGAAGCTGCAACAACTCCGGTTTTGATGGAATAGCGCTTAAAGCCAATGAAAAATACGATTTTAGTGTATTTGCAAAAGGAGCAAAATTCACTGTAAAACTAAAAAGTGCGAGCGGCCAAACTTTGGCGGAAGCCGCACTAAAGCCAGCTTCTTCATGGAAAAAAATCAGTGCGGTTTTAACATCTTCAAAAACAATTACCGACGCGCACTTAGAAATTAGTACCGATGGTGAAACTTCCGTTGATATGGTTTCGCTTTTTCCTCAAAAAACGTTTAAAAATCGTAAAAACGGCCTTCGTTCAGATTTGGCAGAATTGATTGCAGCTATGCATCCGAAGTTTGTTCGTTTTCCAGGCGGATGCGTGGCACACGGTGACGGAATTGCCAATATTTACCGTTGGAAAAATACCATAGGACCCTTAGAATCCAGAACACCAATGCGCAATATTTGGGGATATCATCAATCGATGGGATTGGGATATTTTGAATATTTTCAGTTTTGCGAAGATTTGGGAGCAGCAGCCGTTCCGGTTTTGGCCGCCGGAGTTCCATGTCAAAATTCATCAGACGGAGGTGCCGGACAGCAATTTGGTATTCCGATGGACCAAATGGATGAATATGTGCAGGATGTTCTCGATTTAATAGAATATGCCAACGGAAGCACCAATACGGTTTGGGGTAAAAAACGTGCCGAAGCCGGCCATCCAAAACCTTTTAATCTAAAATATATTGGTATTGGTAATGAAGATTTGATCAGTGATGTTTTTGAAGAACGCTACAGATTGATTGTAAACGCCGTACAGAAAAAACATCCTGAAATTATCGTCATTGGCACCGTCGGGCCGTTTTTTGAAGGAACAGATTATAACGAAGGCTGGGCAATTGCTGATAATTTGAAACTGCCTATTGTAGACGAGCATTATTATGAAAGTCCGGGCTGGTTCATTAACAATCAGAATTTTTATGATAGTTACGACCGTTCAAAATCAAAAGTTTATTTAGGTGAATATGCCTCTCGTGGTAATAAATTTTACAATGCTTTATCTGAGGCGCTTTATCTTACGGGAATAGAACGAAACGGAGATATTGTAACAATGGCTTCGTATGCTCCTTTATTAGCACGGGAAAAACACGTGCAGTGGAATCCGGACCTGATTTATTTTAACGGAAGTGAAGTAAAACCTACTGTCAATTATTTTGTGCAGCAGCTGTATGGTCAAAATCCCGGCGATGTGTATCTGGAGTCTGCCATTCAATTATCAGATACAAATGCCGAAGTCAGTAAACGTTTTGGTGTTGCTGTTGTTAAGGATAATGCGTCAGGAGATTTGATTGTAAAATTGGTCAATATGCTCCCGAAAGCCATAATTCCCTCAATCAATTTCAGTACTAGTAATGCGGTCGAAAATGTAAATTATACTGTTTTTACTGGTAGTCCTGAAAACACAACGGCACGACCCGTAACGCAAAAAATCACGATCGATGCCGCTTTGTCAAGAGAACTGCCTCCTTATTCTTTTACCGTAATTCGTATTAAAACAAAATAAGCAGCTCAGCCTTTTAAATCAAATTTTAAAAATTGAGTTCAATATTAAACCGAATAAATAATGAAAAAAATACATGTTAGTCTTGTACTATTTATAACGATTTTTAATTTTTCGCTGGCGCAGGAAATACAAAAAGGAATCCCGCCAGTGCTCGCCGAGAAAGATTTAACGGCATATTTGTTTGTATATTTCACAGGAAATAAAGTCGAAGAAGAAGCTGTTAGATTTGCCGTGAGCACAGATGGATATCATTACTATCACTTAAACGACAATAAACCGGTTATCGACAGCAAGGTCATCAGTTCAACGGGAGGCGTTCGGGATCCGCATATTTTGCGAGGCGATGACGGTAAAACATTTTATATGGTGCTGACAGATATGACTTCAAATAAAGGCTGGGACAGCAACCGAGCCATGATTTTGCTTAAAAGTACAGATCTTATAAAATGGCAAAGCAGCGTGGTCAATATTCAAACCGCTTTTCCCGGTAATGAAGGCCTCAAGCGTGTTTGGGCACCGCAGACCATTTACGATGCCAAAGCAGGGAAATACATGATTTATTTTAGTATGAAGCATGAAGGAGGTACAGATAAAATTTATTACGCTTATGCGAATAAAGATTTTACAGCCTTAGAAAGTGCTCCAAAATTATTATTTGTGCCAAAATCAGAAAGATCGTGTATTGATGGCGATATCATTGAGAAAGACGGAATATACCATCTTTTTTATAAAACAGAAGGTGGAAAAGCAGGCATAAAAACAGCCGCAACTGCAGATTTAACTTCAGGAAATTGGACAGAAAACGACAACTATCTGCAGCAGACAGAAGACGGCGTTGAAGGTTCCAGCATTTTTAAACTGAACAATTCAGAGGACTATATTTTGATGTACGATGTTTACACGAAAGGAAAATATCAGTTTACAAAAACCAAAGATTTAGAGAAATTTACGGTTATTGATCAGGATATTTCAATGGATTTTAAACCGCGTCACGGAACTATTCTGCCTATTACCCGTTCTGAATTAAAAAGACTGACTGATAAATGGGGCACACCTTCAAAATTTCCGAAAGTAAATCACAATCCGGTTTTAGAAGGTTATTATGCCGATCCTGAAATTTTATATTCAAATAAAACAAAGAAATACTATATCTACCCAACCAGCGATGGTTTTGACGGATGGTCCGGAAATTATTTTAAGACTTTTTCTTCTGATAATCTAACAGATTGGAAAGATGAAGGAATTATTGTAGACCTGAGAAAGGATGTAACGTGGGCGAACAGAAATGCCTGGGCACCTTGCATCGTAGAGAAAAAGATAAAAGGAAAATACAAATATTTCTATTATTTTACCGCAGCTCAAAAAGTGGGTGTTGCCGTTTCAGATAATCCGACGGGGCCTTTTAAAGATAGTGGAAAAGCCTTAATCAGCAGCAGGCCTGAAGGAATAAAAGACGGACAAGAAATAGATCCGGACGTTTTTACAGATCCCGTAACCGGAAAAAGCTATTTGTATTGGGGCAATATGTATATGGGCGCGGCCGAACTAAATCCTGATATGATTTCACTTAAACCGGGAAGTTCAAAAGTAATTGCCGTTGACAAAACGTTCCGTGAAGGAACCTATGTGATTTACAGAAAAGGAACCTACTATTTTATGTGGAGTGAAGACGATACCAGAAGTCCAAATTATAAAGTACGATACGGAACCTCAAAATCGCCTTTTGGACCAATTGAAATTCCAGAAAACAATATCGTTATTCAGGGAATTCCGGATCAGGGAATTTACGCCACGGGACATAATTCTGTATTGCAGCTTCCGGGTAAAGATGAATGGTACTTAACCTACCATCGATTTTCCTATCCTACAGGAATAAAAATGGGAAGAGCCGGAGGTTTTCACCGCGAAGTATGTATAGATAAATTAGAGTTCAATCAAGACGGAAGAATCAAGCAGGTAATTCCTACTCATTCTGGCGTAACGCCTCTGAAATAGATTTTTTAAATATGCAGTCATAAGGCCATTTTCTTAACAGAAAGTGGCTTTTATTTTTTAAAATAATGGGAGATTGAAACAACTGAAATCGAATAAAGTATAGCGATAGAATACAGAAGTAAAATAGCTACAGTGCAATTTTAAATGATAAGTAAAAATTTATATTTCAGATTTAATTATAACTTTTAGTTATATTCTATGATGATGGTGTAAGAAAAAAAGAGAGTATAATTCGTAATATTGCCTTACAAAGTTTTATTGCAGCAGTGTAGTATTTCGTGCCAGTCCCGCGCGAGATCTCATTAAGGTTACAGTTTTATTATGCCTCCTGCTGTTCTAATTCTGGCATTTTTAAACCTATTAAAATCACTATGTTCATTAACCTTACTCAGGATCAGGTCTATTTTGACTATGGATCAAAACGATGGCAATACAGTTGCAGCGAAATTGTAGAGCTTGGTTTAATTAAAAAAAAGAAGACCTACCTTCTTGAAAACGGCGCCTTTATCTTAGTTACTGCCTTTGCGTATTATTGCATGTTTTTTTCAGATGCCGCGGAACTGTATTACATAACGCCCGCTATTTTATGTTATACAATTCTCATAATTTTACGATTCAATAACACGGTTGAATTTGATTATTATGTAATTGTAAAAGACATCTATCGGAAAGAGACAAAGATAAAAATCAAAGCATTAGACCGTCCGGTGATCGGAAAACAAATTGATCATTATTTAACACGTGAGTTTGACAAGCTATTGCAGCAAACGAAAACTAACCCTAAAAAATGATCGTATGTTATTACCCGTAAACCCTAATTATCATTTGGTTTTTATTGCCGTTGCCATTGTATATGGTTTTATTACAGCCAAAAAAAAATAACCGTACGGTTTCAGTACCTACAATTGAATCCGTATACGATTTTGCATAAAAAAGAAATAGCTGTAATACTAAATATTTAGTAGTGGCCAATTGCAGCTATTCAAAAAAACATCCCCAAGAAAATTATGACCACATCAATAAAAAATAAAATAAAAAGCATACGAGAGCTCAAGAATTATACTCAGGAATATATGGCAGATCAATTAGGAGTCACGCAGGCAGGTTACAGTAAAATTGAAAAAGGAAAAACGATTCTATCTTTTGTTAAATTGGTTGAAATTGCCAGAATTCTGGAAGTCAGCGTAGAAGATATTATCAGCTTCGACAGCCAGCGCTATTTCAATAGTTTTAATAAAATTAGAGGGAATAATAATGGTAGTATATTGATTAACTCCGACAGCAGTGCGGCACTCAAACATTTATATGAAGATAAAATAATGCTTTTAGAAAAATTGCTGCATAAAACAGAAGAAGAATTGTCCAGATATAAAGAAAAATTTGGGTCGATTTAGATTTGGCTATAACAAACAGCAGCAGCAATTTTCTGCCGCTGTTTGTTTTTTAATTATGATGTTTGATCATCAGTAACTGCATCCGGAGCATTTGATTTTACAGATGCAATTCCGTTATCTCTTGCAGAGGTACTTTCATACATTTCACTAGTTCCAATGACCTGTCCGTTGCCGGCTTTTAAAGTAAAATAAGGCTTTCCGCTGCTTGATTCTTTTTTATCGTATCGGCTGTCGTCCTGAGAATTGGTTTTTACAGATTCGATTCCGTTTTCAGCACCCGCTTTTGAAGCATAACCTTCACTGCTTAAAATAGTCTGGCCATTTCCGGCTTTTAAATTAAACTGAAATTCTCCGTTTGCTCTTTTGGTAATTACAAATTTCCCCATAAATTCTTTGGTTTAAGTTAGGTTTAACATCTATTTTGCTAAAGATAAAAATACAAAACTTCATCATATAAAGCATAAAATTGTAAAAATAATCGATTATTAGATTGTTAACTGAATGTTTTAAAATCAATCTGATAGGTAGTAAATGCGAAGAATTACGTAAGCATTTTATCGTAAAAAGAACCGGCTGCTATAAAATAAATTATTTTTTTGAGGCAGATAGTAAAGTAAGAATATTCTTTATATTTGTAAAAAAAAATAATCATGAAAAAAATACTAGTACTCTTAGTTATTGCAGCACAATTGATTTCTTGTAATGGCAAAAAAGGAGAAGAAGTGCTTCAGCCAAAAGAGATTGAGGCAGAAAAAACTGTTTCAGACGGGGCAGCAATTTATAGTGGTACGTTACCTTGTGCAGATTGTGGCGGTATTGAGACTCTTTTAAAAATCTATAAAGGAGATGGAACAATGGAAAGCCATAAATTTGAATTATCCAGTATTTATAAAGGGAAAGAACCTAAAAAAGAATTTGTAGAAAAAGGAAGTTTTAATCTCGAAAGAGGTTTGGGTGATGACCCCGATGGAACCGTTTATGTTTTGAATTGGGATAAACCGGAAGCAAAACAAATCTATTACGGCAGTTACAGCGATAATCCCGAAAAAATTTATGTGTTAGATAAGCAGCGAAAGATTATCAATTCAGATATCAATTATTATCTGACGCTGAAAAAATAATAGGCACACTAAGATTAATTTAATTGCGATATAAATTTTTATAAAATAACAATTGATTTAAAAAGATAGTTGATTAACTACTTTATTAACTTCCTCAATTTTATTTGAAATAAAATTTACGTTTTTAATTTTGTCTAATTTTTTATCTACAGAAATACCCGATTTAACATTTGGTTTATTCTGTACTTTCTTATCTGTATTTTTCATAGTTATTTTCTTTTAATTAAAAATCCAATAAAATTTATGCGTCTATTAAAAGGAATATCATAGTATTTTCCTGTATCAGGATTTTGTAATATACCAAAGATATGAAAAGTTTGAACTAATTCTTTATAATTGGTAGAAATTGCTATCCGGTAAAGTCTGGTTCTAATTTTACAACTTCCAGAAAAAAATATATACTTATTAGGGTAAATAGTTGTAAATGTATATATCGTTGATGCGATAGTTGCTAGAATAATATTTCGATCTCCATTATTAGTAATGTTTAAATCATCAATATCAAATGTTTTATTGTTATCCCTTATATTAATTTTATCCCCAAAACCCAGATTAACAATATCAGGGTTTTGCGTCACGGTATATTTTATTACTTTGTAAATATCTCCATGAATACCAGAGCTCATAAATTCAAATATTGTAAAGTCAGTACTTGCTTTTAGATCATATTTAGGATAATTCATTTATTTTAAATCTATTATTTATTTTAGTTTATTTGTAAATTAAATATTACAAATATAAGAATTTATAAGATGGAAATTTAATTTCAAGTGTATAAATTACTATAAATTTTTATTAAAATATAAACCTTAAAAATATAAATCGCTTATTTTTGTTAGAAGGCATATTACCACTATGAAAGAAATCAGCGAAATTCTTAAAGCATATTCAGAAGCAAAATCAGCAGGAAAAAAGACAGCTTTGGCCACTGTTGTTAAAGTTGAAGGTTCTTCATACCGACAGCCCGGCGCACGTATGCTGGTGACAGAAGATGGTTTGCTGACAGGAGCCATAAGTGGAGGCTGTTTAGAGGGTGATGCGCTGCGCAGGGCACTGCTTTCTATCAATCAAAAACAAAATAAATTAATTACATACAATACAAGTGAAGAAGATGATGCTGAAGTAGGATTACAACTCGGCTGCAACGGCATTGTTCACATTCTTTTTGAATACATTGACGAAGAAGCTCCGAATCCAATACTGGTTTTACAGCAATTGGAAATGGATCGAAAAGAAGCGGTAGCGGGTACTGTTTTTTCCTTAGAAAGAAACGCGCAGCAAATAGGCACGGTACTTTTTTACAGAGAAGATACGCCTTTTTTCTATCACGATGATTTTGCATTGCAGCTTCTTTCAGATGTAAAACAAACCATCGACAACAAAATTACGATCGTAAAACAACTCCGGGACCATCATAAAAATGAAGTTTTACTAGACTACATTCCAGCTCCGGTTTCTTTGATTGTGGCGGGAGCGGGCAATGATGTTCAGCCGCTTGTAAAAATAGCGGCATTATTAGGCTGGGAAGTTACCATCTGCGATGGCCGGGCGACACATGCAGTCAAAAAAAGATTCCCAAAAGCGAAAGAAGTTTTAATCGCAAAACCAGAAAACGTATTAGAGCATATTACTATAGATGCGCAGACCTATTTTGTTTTAATGACACATAACTATAAATATGATCTCGCTGTTCTAAAATTAGTATTAGACACAAACTGCCCATACATTGGAATCCTTGGCCCAAAAACAAAATTAAACCGAATGCTGGACGATCTGAACGAAGACGGAATCTATATTACTGAAGAACAGCTCAGCCGTATTTATGGGCCCGTCGGACTTGATATTGGAGCAGAAACATCTGAAGAAATTGCACTTTCAGTCGCTGCCGAAATTAAAGCGGTTATAAGTGGGAAAAACGGCGCTTCCTTAAAGTATAAAACAGGAAAAATTCATAGTAAAATTCAAATTGTATAACACAAAAACGATGTTATGAAAAATGTAGGTATCATTATTTTAGCGGCAGGAAATTCATCGAGATTAGGACAGCCTAAACAGCTGCTCGCGTACAAAGAAACTACACTTTTAAAAAACACTGTTAAAGAAGCCTCTTTGGTTCCTCATGCGGTTGTTATTGTGGTTACGGGCTCTAATTACGAATTGATAGAAAAAGAGCTTGACAACACGGCAGTCAAAATAAGTTTCAATCCGGATTGGGAAACAGGAATGTCGTCGTCGATTGTTAAAGGCCTGAAAGATTTACTTCGTTTACAACCTGATATTCAAAAATGCATTTTTACGGTATGCGATCAGCCCTTTGTTACCGGAGCTCTTTTTACAAATTTAGTAGAGGAAGATCAAAAATCCGGAAAAGGAATTACAGCATCAGAATATACAGCCACATTGGGAACGCCTGTACTTTTCGATAAAAAATATTTTGCCGAACTTCTGGAACTAAAAGGACAGGATGGGGCAAAAAAAATCATTACTAAATACTTAGATGATACGGCAAAAGTTTCTTTTGAAAAAGGCAGTATTGATATCGATACCGAAGATGATTATAATAAACTAATCTCTGAATTTTAAGTTTTTTTAAAGTAACATAGGGGCAAAGAAACAAAGGCTTAAAGTTTTTGAAATAAACAAAACTGCTCAAGAAGTCTCGGCACTTAATAACTTACCTTAATTGCGGCACTAAAGCTGCAACCCTGGAAATCGTTTCATCAATTTCCGCATCAGTAGTAAATTTACTCAGACTAAAACGAATCGAACTCAGGGCATCTTCATCAGAAAGTCCTAAAGCTTTTAATACATGCGAAGGCTCAGATGTTGCCGCTGTACAAGATGATCCGTTAGAAACTGAAATGTGCTGCAAGGCAAGAATAAGCCTTTCTGAATTTACACCCGGAAAACAGATATTGGTCGTGTTGTAAATTCTGTTTTCAATATTTCCATTTACAAATGAGCCCTCTGTTTTTAGGAGCTCATTTTCCAGCTTATCTCTTAATTGTTTTATTCTATTATGATTTGTTTCCTGTTCATTAACAGCTATTTCGCATGCTTTACCTAAACCAATAATTGCGGGAACATTTAAGGTGCCGCTCCGTAATTTACGCTGTTGTCCGCCGCCATGAATTTGAGGGATTAGTTTGATTTTGGCCTTAGCCGATAAATATAAGGCTCCAATTCCCTTGGGACCGTGAAATTTATGGGCTGAGAGAGGCAGAATATCAATTCCTAAGGCATTTACATCTACAAAAAGCTTTCCAACGGCCTGCGTCGCATCACACATAAAGAGGATATTTTTAACATGCGCGATTTCTGAAATGGCCTTAATATTTTGTATGACCCCTGTCTCATTATTGACCATCATTACGATCAACATCAGTGTTTTATCTGTAATTGATTCAATTAAAAGATTAATATCTAAAAGACCGTCTGAAGCCACTGGCAAATAGGTAATCTCAAAACCCATAGTCTTCATAAACCCGCAGGTATCTAAAACGGCTTTGTGTTCGGCTGCGACCGTTATAATATGTTTTCTGTTTTCATTGGCCAGACCTTTAATAGCTAAATTAATAGCTTCTGTTGCGCCAGAGGTAAAGATGATTTCTTCCTCTTTTGCGCCAATTAAACCAGCCGTCTGCCACGCGGCATTTTCTATGGCTTCGTTAATTGTTAATCCGGCTAAATGACTGCTTCCGGCATTGGCGTATGAATCTTTAAAATACGGAAGCATAGCATCAAGCACCCGTTCGTCAAGTCGGGTAGAGGCATTATTATCGAGATATATAGAGTGCTGTTCAGGCATATTGTAGCTGTTAATACTGTAAAAATACAATTTTCAAAACAGTTTTTATCAATCAAAATTATTCTAAATAAGGGGTATGTTTGAATTTTATAACTTTTTGTCCACCAAGATTGTTAAATTTGTTAGGATGAGAAAAGTGATTTTGCTAATTTTAAACAATAGATTGAATGGCTGCTAAAAAAACAAACCTAAATAAAGCTGCAGCGGATGAATTGAATTCCCGCCGTGACTTTATAAAAAAATCAGGACTTTTTACCGCTCTCGCCCTGACACCACCTTCATTGGTAATGGCTTCCGAGAATAAATGGGATGAAAAAATAGCTGAATATTTAGAAACTGTGCCGCTTTCTATTGAAGTAAATGGTACAAAACACAATCTAAACGTTGAGCCAAGAACTACTTTGCTCGATCTGTTACGAGAACAATTACAACTGACTGGTACCAAAAAAGGCTGCGACCACGGACAATGCGGTGCCTGCACAGTTCACGTAAACGGAACCCGAATCTTGTCTTGTCTTTCTCTTGCCTCAATGCAGCAAAATGCACAGGTAACTACTATAGAAGGACTGTCAAAAGGGAAAAAGCTGCACCCCATGCAGGAAGCTTTTATTAAAAATGATGGTTTTCAATGCGGCTATTGTACTCCTGGGCAAATTATGTCGGGAATTGCCTGTATCAAAGAAGGACACGCCAACAGCAGAGATGAAATCAGAGAATACATGAGTGGTAATATTTGCAGATGTGGTGCTTATCATAATATTGTCGATGCAATTACAGAAGTGAAGGAAGGAGGGATGCTGTCATGAAAAATTTTCAAATAATCAAGGCATTATCACCAGATACTGCAGTATCAAGTTTGAATAAAGAAACTTCGGCTATGTTTATTGCCGGCGGGACTAATCTGGTCGATTTAATGAAGAAAAATGTTGTTGCTCCCGATAAACTGGTTGATATTACAGCATTAGATTTAAAAAAGATTGAATTCCTTAGAGGAAAAGTAACAATTGGCGCACTGGCAAAAAACAGTCAGGTTGCCGAAGATACATCCATAAAAGAAAAATATCCTCTGTTAGCATTGGCTTTAGCGGCTGGCGCATCACAACAGATAAGACATATGGCGACTGTGGGTGGCAATATGCTGCAACGCACGCGATGTTCTTATTTTTATAATACCGATATGCCTTGCAATAAGCGGGTTCCTAAAAGTGGTTGCGGCGCAATTGGCGGTTCCAACAGAATGCATGCGATATTTGGTGCTTCGGATAGTTGTATTGCTGTGCATCCAAGTGATATGTGTGTAGCACTTGCAGCCCTAGACGCGACTGTTTTGGTGGAGGGGCCAAAAGGAAAAAGAGAAATTAAATTTACTGATTTTCATCGCCTTCCGGGAAATACACCTGAAAAAGATACAACGCTTGCAAACAAAGAATTGATTACTTCAATTGAAATTCCGGACAATAACTTTACCAAAAATGTTCATTATCTAAAAATACGCGACCGAAGCAGTTACGCATTTGCACTGGTATCGGTTGCAGTTGGTTTAGAGCTAAAGGACAACACGATTCATGATGTAAGGCTTGCAATGGGCGGTGTAGCACACAAACCTTGGCGTCTTACCGAAGCAGAAGAATTTTTGAAAGGAAAAACAATCTCAGAAACGGTATTCAAACAGGCCGCTGATTTGGCCATGAAAGGAGCAAGAAGTTATGGTGACAATGATTTTAAACTAACATTGGGACCCAACGCAATCATTGAAGCACTCACTATAGCAGCATCTAAATAATTTAATTATGAGTAAGACAAGTAATATTAATAGAGTAGATGGATTTGCGAAAGTAACTGGAAGCGCAACATATTCAGCCGAATATAAAACGCCGGGCGTGGTGTATGCCTGTCTGGTGGGAAGCACAATTGCAAAAGGAAGAATCAAAACCATAGATACTAAAAAAGCCGAATGGGCGCCGGGAGTTTTGGCGGTAATTACCCATTTAAACGTAGATAAACCGGAGGGATATGCAAAAGCAAAAGACCCGCATAATTTAGGACAGCCTTTGCAGGTTTTCAAAGATGACAGCGTACTGTATTACGATCAGCCAATTGCATTGGTAATCGCTGATACTTTTGAGCGTATGCAATATGCTGCAAGTCTTATTAAAGCAGACTATCTGAAAGAAGAACATGCTACTGATCTGAATAAAGCCAAGGATAAAGATAAAAAGGTCGAAACAGATAAAGGAAATGATTATCATCGTGGTGTGCATGATGGTTATAAAGATGCTCAGGTTATTTTAGAAGAAGAATATAGCATCCCAACGGAAGTTCATAACCCAATGGAGCTGGCGAATATTATTGCCAAATGGGACGGAAATAAACCAACGCTGTATACAAAAAGCCAAGGGGTAGAAGGAACACGCAAAAGTGTTGCCGGAGTATTTGGAGTTCCTGTAACCGATGTTTCGGTATTTTCAGAATATGTAGGCGGTGCTTTTGGTATGGGACTGCATACCTGGCCGTATGAAATTGCGGCACTTATTGGAGCCAAAAAATTAAATCGTCCGGTAAAGCTGGTTTTGCATCGCGAACAAATGTTTACCAATGTTGGTTTTCGACCTTATACGATCCAGAAAATGGGTTTAGGTGCCACAAAAGAAGGTAAACTAACAGGATTAACGCATGAAGCAGTAGCCATGACGTCAAGCTATGAAGATTTTATGGAAGGAACCGTAAATATGTCGCGGTTTATTTATGATTGTGCCAATGTTTCGACGCGATATCGTATTGTACCGCTGGACACCTGCACGCCAATCTGGATGCGTGGCCCGGGCGAAGCAACGGGTTCTTTTGCCTTAGAAAGTGCTATGGATGAATTGGCGCATAAATTAGATATGGATCCAATTGAATTTCGTAAACGCAATTATGCCGAGAAAGATTTGGAACAAAACAAGCCCTGGAGCAGTAAATATCTCCTGGAATGTTATGAGGCCGGAATGGAAAAAATTGGCTGGAAAAACAGAAAAAACAAACCCGGATCTGTTCGTGAAGGCGAGTGGCTTGTAGGATACGGAATGGGAACCGGAACTTTTGGCTGTTACAGAAGTCCAACGACTGTAAAAGCAAAATTTTTACCAGACGGAAATTTGGTTTTGCAATGCAGTGTTAATGATATGGGGCCTGGAACAGCAACCATGATGACTGCAATTGGAGCTGATGTAACGGGTTTACCATCAGAAAATGTGCTGATCGAAATGGGAAAAAGCGGTCTTCCAAAAGGGCCTACTCAGGGCGGATCTGCAACGACTTCATCTGTAGGATCTGCCGTTAATGATGCCTGTAAACTATTAGTCGCAAAAGCAATAGAATTAGCGGGTAAAACAGATACTTTCAAAAATATTCCTGCAGATGACCTGGTTTTTGCAAACGGAACGGTGTCTTCTAAAAAAAATAGCTCAAAAAGCATATCGGTAACTTCATTACTCAGCAGTAATAAACTGGAAGAATTGGCCGTAGAAAATGAATCGAAAGGAACAGAAGAAGCAAAAAAATATTCTATTTACTCTTTTTCTGTGCATTTTGTAAAGGTTTTAATCAACCCTAATCTTGGTAAAATCAGGTTGGCACATGTGGTTTCCTGTGCAGATATTGGCACCGTAATTAATCAGAAAACTTCTGCCGGACAAATGTTTGGGGGCGCTGTTGGAGGAATCGGAATGGGATTGATGGAAGCTCTTGAAATCGATCATCGTTTTGGCCGTCCGATTAATAATAATTTTGCCGATTACCATGTTCCGGTTAACGCCGATATTGAAAAACAGGAAGTGTTTTTTGTCAATAAAAAAGATCCTGTCAGCAACCCAATGGGAACAAAAGGACTTGGAGAAACGGCTTTGGTAGGAATGGCGCCTGCAATTGCAAACGCTGTTTTTAACGCAACCGGCAAACGCGTCAGGGATTTGCCTATTACACTAGATAAAATTCTGGAGCCTTCTGTGGCAAATGCATAATATTTTAGTACTGAAATTAAAATTAAAATTAAAAAATCCCTTTAAGATCTTGTCTTAAAGGGATTTTTGCATTAAGAAGGGTATAGAATGGTTTACTTTAATTCTTTTTAAGATATCACGCAGAAAAAATGATGCAAAAAGCCTTAATAAAAATAAAAAATGATTTACAATAATACTTTTGAATTGTCGTTGTATATCAATAAGCCAAAAATAAAAGGAGCCGCAAAGACTCATTTATAATTTTTTATTGACTTGTTATATAATTCCCATGTTTTGAGTGTTTTATGTTCTCACATAAAATTTATGACGATAAAAGAGAGGGAATTGTTTTTGTTAAAAAATGATGCATATCAAAATCAAAACTATAATAATTATTGGAGAGAATTGAAAGAGTCTCAGCTTGTTATTTGGGGGACACAAGATAGCCACTTTTATTGTCTCGTTATAATAAATTATATGAGTGTTTTGTTCAGATGCTGCATCATTTTCAACTTAGTTTTGGTTATCAATTTTGGCAATAATAATTAAAAAGAAATTAGTAGGTATGTGGAACATGTATAGGCTAATTATTATTTAATCTGCTCAAATATAAAATTAGAGAGTATGTAATATTTATATAATTTCACTTAAATGTTATATAATTCCCACATTTGAAGCTAAAATACTACTTTTTTCAATGCGTCAAAATTACATTTTGAGCAAAAAAGTGCCTTTTTTTAATTTTTATTTTGCGTTTTTGTACATAAAAATTCGGCTAGTTCACGATAAAAAGGAATTGTAACGATGCAGTACTATGTACAGATGCAGTCATAAAAAAAATGCTGCCCAATTGGGCAGCATTTTACATTTTTATAGTTCACATTTGGCAGGTCACATTTACAGTTTACTACTCAAAGATGACAAGGGAAAATTTATTTAATTGTTACAGGAACTTCAACAGATGTTTTATCCCATCCAATAATTAGGGTTGCATTTGAGCCCTGAGCTGTAAAAGCGATTGCCAATGCTTCAACAGGAGTCGCTAACGGTTTTACAGGAACCGTGATTCGTAGTAAATCTTTGCTTTCGTCATAGGCATAAGATCCCCATAAATCCAGTTCTTTATTGATAATGATGGTCCATTTGTCTTTTTCAGGAATCGCAAACAAACTGTAAGTTCCAACCGGAATTGAAACTCCATTAATAGTTGCGGGTTTGTAAAATTTAATTTCGGTGTTTTCATTTGCACCTACTCTCCAAACTTCACCAAAT
>Ga0247811_1000298_pt1 | contig 16490 bp, 8 predicted proteins | sample UWRJL134311R1_FD_189018 | JGI IMG/M metagenome (GOLD analysis project Ga0247811, IMG submission 189018) | Plant litter microbial communities from Arlington Agricultural Research Station in Wisconsin, United States - UWRJ-L134-311R-1 | ecosystem: Environmental > Terrestrial > Plant litter >...
TGTAGAGCCGCTATTGATCCATGAAGGGTTTGATGAGTTTAATACCGATAAGAAAGCATTGTTTCCAACGTTTTGGTTTCCAATTGCACCAATAGAAGCACGCAGTTTAAGATCGCTCAACCAGCTGCGGGTATTCTCCATGAATTTTTCATTCACAATTTTATATCCTACAGAAGCAGAAGGGAAGAATCCCCATTGTTCGTTTGTTGGAAATCTTGAAGAACCATCATAACGGGCATTTAGTTCAACTAAATAAATTCCGTTATAATCGTAATTAATACGGCCAAAAAAACCTGCAATTGAGTATGTTGTTTCTGCCGGATTCAAGGTAATATTTGTTGCTCCTGCAGTAAATTGTTCTCCTACAGCAAGATTAAATTCTGGTTTTGTTTTATCTAAAAGTGTATTTCTTCTTGCATAATTACGAGAGAATTCCTGCCACTCAGAGTTGAAACCTGCTAAGACCTTAAAATTATGATTTCCTAGTTGTTTTTTGTAATTACCATAAATGTTTACAACATTTGTTGTTGACTCTGATTTAGATTGTGCTACATAATCATTTCCTGCCTCAAGAGTTGCAGGTGTAGCAGTCTGAATTGTGGTGGCATCATATGGCATAGCAGACCAGCTGTCCCAGGCTAAGAATTTACCGCCATTTTGTTTTCTGTTGTAAGTTTCAGTGACATTACTTACTTCAGCGATAAGATTTAAATCTTTTGTAATATCTGCGGTAAATTTAGCACTTATCCTATTATTACGTTTTATGTTTTCGTTTCTTGAAGCATTTGAAATATATCCTCCCGCAGTACGGAAATTATATCCTCTGTAAGTTCCGAAGTTTGGAAAATACTGCCCCCAGCGAAGTGCATAACCAAAATAACCTCCATACGCCGTATCATCTGTACCAGAACCTCCATAATAATTAAAAGGCTGGTCATAAGTGCTGTTAATCGTCATTACTTTAAAATCTCCCGTAAGCCAATCAGCTAATTTTGTGGTAAATCCTAAGTTAATGTTGGTTCTTTGCCTTTTTTCCTGGTTCACTCTTAACATACCTTCTTGATTAGTAAGTCCGAAAGAGGCAAAAAAGGAGCTTTTTTCTCCTAAATTACCTTGTGCAGATAAGTTGTGAGTAGTTTGTAGTGCATCTTTAGCATATAATTCTTTATTAGCGTCCCAAACTCTGTAGAAGTAAGGGGTACCATTTTTAATTTCCCAGTCCTCACCATAAACCATTTCATTACTGGTGCGATTGTTAGCATATTTTTCTTTCCAGTTTTTAATTCCTTCCAATAAAATACTATAGTTAGCACCAAAAATTTCAGGTACAGCACCATCAGTACGTGTTCCTGCAGCAATTAATCCCGGAATCTCTACTGTAGGATCTAAGAATTTTAAAGTAGAAATTGGATTAACAAAAGCCGTGTTGCCGCTATATGAAAATCTTACTTTTTTCCCTTCACCTGTTTTACCCCCTTTTGTCGTGATAAGCACTACACCAAAAGCGGCACGAGCTCCGTAAATCGAAGCAGAAGCAGCATCTTTAAGGACAGACATTGTTGCAATATCATTTGGGTTTATAAGAGATAAATCTGTCGGAACACCGTCAACCAATATTAGGGGAGCGTCAGAACCATTTATAGTACCAGCTCCACGTATATTAATGTTGGCAGCACGATTAATATTTCCGGAGTTAAAAGAGATATTTACTCCAGGTGTGGTTCCCTGTAAAGCTTTGCTGACGTCTGTCAACGGTCTGCTTCCAATGGTTTTTGCTACATCAATTGAAGCTACTGCACCAGTTAAATTTGCCTTTTTCTGAGAAGAGAATCCTACCACAATGACTTCGTCCAGTTTTGAAGTACTTTCTGAAAGGCTCACGTTAATTTTTTGCTGTCCTTCTACTTTTACCACATTAGTTTCATATCCCATGTAGCTAAAAGCAAGACTTTGTCCTGAAGCAATGCTAATACTGTAGTTTCCGTCAAAATCGGTTGTGGTGCCATTTGAAGTTCCTTGAATTAGGACACTGACTCCAGGAATAGGAATGCCGTCTGCCTTGTTTTTTACAGTTCCAGTGATTGTTTTTGTTTGCCCAAATGTTGCTTGAATGAACAAAACCAACAATGAAATAAGAAATAGTTTTTTCATGATTACTTGGTTTTTTTAATGGTTGTTAAGCAAATATATTTATTTATTGCATACAAATGCATTATTTTGTTAATAATTTTAAAAAATACATTGAATAACGCAAAATAACGCATAAATTAAATGTGTAATTTTTCTAATTTTAATTTTAAAGGCAAAAAACGCAAACTATTGCAATTCCTTCTTGCTCTTATTTATTTCAATAGAAATATTTAATATATTTGCCATAAATTTTAACTTTTAAGAAAATGCTGAAAGCCGAAAGACATAAATATATCATGACTAAACTTGTTGAAGAACAAAAAGTTGTCACCACTGATTTGGCTTTGGCTTTAGATTTATCTGAGGATACTATTAGGAGGGATTTAAATGAACTGGACAGCAAAAACTTGTTAGAGAAAGTGTATGGCGGTGCTGTCGAGGTTACTGAAAAATCAAAGGATATTTTTAAGATCGCTATCTCTGATGAAGAAGAAAAGAAAGAGATTGTAGCAAAAGCTTTGTCTTTGCTCCGTGACGGACAGGTTATTATAATGAGTGGTGGAAGTACAAATTTAGTTTTTGCAAAGTTAATTCCGGCGAATTTAAAAGCTACTATTTACACATATAGCCTCCCAATAGCCATGCAGTTATCACAACATCCGAATATTGATTTGATCTTTATTGGAGGAAAAATGCAGAAAAATGCAATGGTTACCATTGGTATGGATGTGATTCAGGTCGTTTCTAAAATAAAAGCGGATATTTGTTTCATAGGAGCCAGCAGTATCAATGTAAAACAAGGACTAACAGAGATTGGGTACGAGATCTCCATTGTTAAAAAGGCCATGATAGAAGCTTCTGACAGAGTTGTTTCTATGTTTTCTTCAGATAAATTAAATACCAAAATGCCTCATGTTGTCTGCGATTTAAAGCAATTGGATACGATTGTTACTAATTTAAATCCTGAAGACGAAAGTTTAGAAGAATATAGAAAATCAGGTGTTTTTATACTGTAATTATTTTTTTTGTAATTATTTTTGCGTTTTCTTGCGTTTTTTGTGTTTTATTTTTTTAAATAACGCAAAATAATGTATTGTGTTTGTTTTTTGTATATATTTGTTAAAACTATTTTCAAACAAAACCATACTATATGAAAAGCACTATTTCTTCTCATTATTGCGTTCTGGTAAAAATTTTCAAAATATTCGGAAAATATCGTTCGCAAAATAGAAAGGTTCATAAAAGAATACTCTATTCTTTATCTCTAATTTTATTTTTTTTAACTGCAAAGGCGGCGACTGTTGATACTATTGAGGTTTTTAGTCCTTCAATGAATAAGAATATCAAAAGCTGTGTTATATTTCCAGATAGTTATAAAAACACCGATAAAAAATTTCCAGTAGTTTATCTGCTTCATGGATACAGTGGTAATTATGGTTCTTGGGCAAAGGATTTTAAAGAGCTTAAAAGTCAGGTTGATCAATACAATTTTATAATAGTTGGTGTGGATGGAAATTATTCGAGCTGGTATTTTGATAGTCCCATAGATCCGAATTTTAAATATGAAACGTATGTCATAAAGGAATTGGTGCCGCACATCGACAAAAAATACAAGACAATTTCTAATCGTGAAAACAGAGCCATTTCAGGTTTAAGTATGGGCGGACACGGGGCTTTGTATTTGTCATTTAAACATCAGGATATATTTGGTGCAGCGGGGAGTATGAGCGGTGGTGTAGATTTTAGGCCTTTTCCTGAGAATTGGGATATTAAAAAACGCCTTGGCTCGATAACTGAATTTCCCGAAAACTGGGACAAAAATACCGTAACCAATATGCTTTCGTTAGTAGAAAGCAATAATTTGAAACTAATTATAGATTGTGGTGTTGACGATTTTTTTATGGATGTAAATCGACAGCTTCATGCCAAAATGCTGGCTTTGAAAATCAATCATGATTATATAGAACGTCCTGGAAAACATGATCTGAAATACTGGGAAAACTCTTTAAAATTTCAATTGTTATTCTTTAATAATTTTTTCACAGAGAAGATATCTAAGTAATTGTGTGTTGCGATTTATGATAAAGTAACGCATAAAATTAGGTTGGTTACCTATCCTAACAGGTTTTTAAAACCTGTTAGGTCTTTTTTAGCAGCAATACAATTAAAGCGAATTAAATCTGCGGGATTTGCTTAAGAAAAAAGGCAGCCACAGCTTAAAGGATTAAAATTGATTTTTTCGCGAACTGAGGAATAGTGAACAGCAGAATCAATTTCGCGAATTAAAAACTTGCAGCTCTCCGCCTTTGCGAGATTAAAATAAATAGAATGTAAAAAACTCCGAACCTTGCGTAAACCACTGCGCTCATTGCGGTTAAAAAACTGCAATTACTAACCAAAAATACTACCAATGAAAAACCTAAAAATTATAATCCTTATACTGCTGCTTCAAACGAAGCTTTTCAGTCAGGAATCACCAAAAAGAGAAATGCGTGCGGCGTGGATTTCTACAGTAGACAATATCGACTGGCCTTCGAAGCCCGGTTTATCAGACAAACAGATGAAATCAGAAATGATTGCTATTTTGGATAATTTACGATCCAATAATTTGAATACTGTAATTTTTCAAATTCGTCCAACGGCCGATGCGTATTATAAATCAACAAAAGAGCCGGCATCGCATTGGATAACAGGAACTCAGGGCGTAGCTCCGGGATTTGATCCATTGCAAATGATGATTGATGAAGCCGGAAAAAGAGGGATGAATGTTCATGTCTGGCTGAATCCCTATCGTGTACAAAAAGACACTACAAAAGAAGTGCTGGCAAAAACACATTTGTATTTTAAAAAACCAGAATTGTTTCTGACATACGGAAAATCAAGATATTTTAATCCGGGCTATAAAGAAACCAGAGATTTTGTTGCTTCTGTAGTGGGCGAAATAGTTCGAAAGTATGACATACAGGCCGTTCACATGGACGATTATTTTTATCCTTATAAAATAGCCGGACAAGAATTTCCGGATGAAAAAGCATTTGCCAAAGAACCACGTCAGTTTAAAGACAAAGACGATTGGCGAAGAGACAATGTCGATTTAATCATCAAACAAATCAGAGATACCATAATTGCCAACAAGCCTGAGGTTGAATTCGGAATATCGCCATTTGGCGTATGGCGAAATATTGCCAAAGATTCAGAAGGTTCCAATACCGTGGCCGGAGCGACCAATTACGATGATTTATATGCCAATATTTTAAAATGGCAGAAAGAAAACTGGATCGATTATGTAACCCCGCAATTGTATTGGCACATTGGTTTTGACAGAGCCAATTTTGAAGTTTTGGCAAAATGGTGGGCAGCGCACAAATACGGAGCCAATGTTTATGTAGGCCACGGCGATTATAAAATTTCGAATACGGCTAAAGAACCAGAATGGAGAAGTCCGGATCAAATTGTGAAACAGATAGAAATGATTCGAACAATGCCTCAAATAGACGGATCAATGCATTTTACAGCTTCCACTTTTCTTAAAAAAGGAGATACGCTTCGAAATCCGCTTATTGAAAAACAATATAAGTATATTGCCTTAACGCCCGAAGCAAACAGAATTACAAGAATTAAACCGCTGCCGCCAACAAATGCTGTACTGGCCAAAAAAGGTAATAATGCATCATTGACTTGGAAGGCAGCAATCAGCGATAAGAAATATGTGATTTATAAATTTCCAAAAGGAAAACTAACCGATTTCTCAAATCCGGTGCATATTTACTATGTAACAACTGAAACAAAATTAGAAGTTCAAAATGCTGATTTGGAACATTATATCTACGCCGTTTCCGCTTTAAGTCAGACACAGACAGAAAGCAGTCCGATAGAATTTACAACAAAATAAAAAGATAAAAGCCATGAGAAAAAGTATTTTGCTAATCGCCATTTTTCTAAGTTCTTTAAGTTCCATACAAGCACAGCAACTAGATATAATTCCTAAACCAGTAAAAGTGGAGCAAAAAGAAGGAACATTTCTTATGCCGCCATCGGTGCAAATTATAGTAGACAAAAAAGCAGCAAAAAGTACGGATTATATAAAGACTTCTTTTGCAAAATACACAGGAATTAATCCCGTAGTTGCTATCGGAAATAAACATAAAAAAAACACTATTGCCTTTTTGGTCGATGAAAAAATAAACGTTCCAAACGACGGTTATCAATTGACGATCAACAAAAAAGGAATTCTCATAAAGGGAAAATCTGCCAGCGGAGTTTTAAACGGTCTGCAGACTTTATTGCAGATTTGTTCTGCAAAAGACGTTAAAAAAGGAACCGTTCCATTTGTGACAATAGAAGATTACCCCCGTTTTGATTGGCGCGGCATGATGCTCGATTGTTCCCGACAGTTTTTTGACAAACCAACTGTTGAGCATTATATTGACTGGCTGGCTGCGCACAAAATGAATGTTTTTCACTGGCATTTAACAGATGACAATGGCTGGAGAGCAGAAATTAGATCAATGCCGGATCTAACTTTAAAAGGTGCATGGAGAGGACCAGGAGAAGTTTTACTGCCCTCATACGGATCTGGTGATAAACGTTACGGAGGTTTTTATACGCAGAAAGATATAAAAGAGGTAGTGGCGTATGCAGCTGCCCGCGGTATTTCTGTAATGCCCGAAATTGAAATTCCGGGGCATTCGCGTGCGGTAACAGCCTCTTATCCGGAAGTAGGATGCGTAACCACTCAGGAAAAAAAAAGTGTTCAGGGAGAAGTCAAAAATGTATGGTGTGTCGGACGTGAAGAAAACTACCAAATCTTAGATTCGATTATCAGGGAATTTTCAGAAATGTTTCCTTTTGAATATATTCATGTAGCGGGTGATGAAGTAAACAGAGCCAATTGGGAGCACTGCCCAAAATGCAGGGCTTTAATGGAAAAAGAAGGATATACTGATACATTTCAGCTTCAGAATTATTTCTTTAGGCGTGTCGAAAAAATCGTAGAAAAATACAATAGAAAAACGGCAGGCTGGAATGAAATTTTAAAAGGAGGAGAAATCAATCCCAATACTTTAATCAGCGCCTGGCAAGGTATAAGTTACGGAATCGAATCGGCTAAAAAAGGGCATGAAACCATTATGATGCCGGGTCAATATACCTATTTTGACATGGCACAAACAGAAAATGAGCGTGGTCATCGCTGGGCCGCCATTACCGATACCAAAAGAGCCTATTCGTTTGAGCCAATTCCAAATGATGATTTAACGCCAGAACAGCAAAAAAACATAAAAGGAGTTCAGGGTGCTTTGTGGAGCGAATATTTAGATCGTCCCGCAAGAATTATGGAATACCAAAGTTATCCGAGAATTAGTGCCTTATCTGAAATTGGATGGTCGAAAAAAGAAGATAAAAACTGGGAGGATTTTTATGGAAGATTAACGCACAGTCATTTACAGCGTTTGGCTAATATGGGAATAGCTTTTAGAGATTTTCCTCCAACGGCAATTTACCAAAAAGGAACGATTACCGTAACACCGCCGTATGAAGGTGCTGTGGTACGTTATGATGCGCAGGGAAATGAGCCGACAAGACAATCGGCTTTGTATACAAAACCAATTCAGACAAAGGATTACGAACAATATAGTTTCCGTACTTTTTTTAATGAAGATATTGCAAGTCCGGCAGTTAAAGTAGAAAAACTCCCTGTTGCCACCTGGAACACGGCAAAAGTTGAAGTTTTGAATTTTTCAGAGAATATTTCAGAACATGTTGATAAAAGCGGTATTTGGTATTTAACCTTTACTCCAAACACAGATGCAGGTGCTAGTGGCGTGGTGAGAACAGTTTCACTTTTTGAAAATGATAAATTGATACAAAGTTTTGCAGAAGAGAAGACATTAAAATCAAAACCTCGTCTGCGATTTGTGATTGAAAATTACAATGAAAAAAATACCTATCGTTTAGATTTTACGATAGAAAATAAAGAAGCGAAAGAATCGTCAGCAAAAGTAAATTTCAATTGTTCCCCTTATTTAGAGCCGGAAGTAAAGGTGACGTCGTCGATGGCGGAAAACCCTAAGTTTCCAATTGCTGCTTTAGAAGATTATAATGCCGAAACGTATTTGCGTACCGATGTTGCATGTGCAAACGGCGACTGGATTTTATACACTTTTACAAATCCTGTAAATTCTTCTAAAATTGATGTATTAACCGGAATTCCGCATCACCCGAGATTCATTGTGAATAACGGTTATGCAGCGTATTCATATAACGGAATTGATTTTATAAAAGGTGATGCTTTTGATTACGGAAATGCTTCAATCTTTCCAAAACAACCAGTTAAAGCAGTGAAAATTGTTATTACAGGAACAAACAACGAGCCTCTTATGGCGGGTCAGGACTTACGAATTAATCCATAGAAATATGAAAAATAGTGGTGCGAAAATTATATTTGCTTCTCTGATTTTTTTCGGAATAAATAGTTATTCTCAGGAAAACGCAAAACAATTTTCTGATTTAAAACACAATGAGGTTTACATCGATTCAATGATGACAAATGCTCTGGAAAAAGGTTTTTTTCCAGGAGCGCAAATTATCGTAGGGACAGGAGATTTTAACTTGATATCCAAAAATTACGGTTATCATGATTATACTAAAAAGCAATTAGTAAAAACAGACGATGTTTTCGATTTGGCTTCGATGTCTAAAGTTTTAGGAGCAACGATAACAACAATGCGTTTGGTTGGAGACAATAAAATAAAGCTCACAGACCAAGTAGGCAAAATTGTTCCGTTTTATAAAAACACTGCGATTGCCGATTTGACTCTTTTTGAATTATTAACGCATACTTCAGGATTAAAAGCCAGTATTACTTTTTATCAAAGTCTGCTTTCAACGCCAGATGGTTCGCCTTTATTAAGCAAAGATAAATCAGATATTTATCCTGATTTATTTGATACCATGTATGTAAACAAGAATATTGTTTATGATGCCAATTATCTTTCTTTTGTACCGAAAGAAAATTGGGTTCAGATTTATAAAAATATGTGGTTGAATCCGGAGTTTTATAAAACGGTTTACGAGCAAATTTCGGTTGCAAATACCAATGTACGAGGGAAATATGTCTACAGCGATTTGAATCTGCTTTTGGTAAAACAAATGATTGAAGCCAGGACAGGCTTGAAATTAGATCAACTGACAAAAGAAATTTATACAGAATTAGGAATCTCAAAAATCGGTTACAATCCATTAAATTGGACTTCAGAAGAAAATGTAATGCCAACAGAATTGGATAATTTCTTTAGAAAAGATACTATTAAAGGATATGTTCACGATGAAGCGGCGGCAATTTTTGGCGGCGTTTCTGGCAATGCTGGTTTGTTTGCAAATGCTGAATCGATTGCCGTTATCTGTAAAATGCTGATGAACAATGGTAATTATAAGGGAAAACAAATTCTTAAAGCAAAAGTGGTAAAAGAGTTTACAGAATCTCCGCTTGCAAAAGAAGGAATTTACAGAGGTTTAGGTTTTGATAAAAGAAAACCGGATGAGTTTTTTACAAAAGATGATTTTGGACATACGGGTTTTACGGGAACATTTTTCTTTATAAATAGAAATACAAATAGGTTTTTAATTATTCTGACGAATCGAGTTAATCCAACGAGAACAAACAGATTAATGTACAAAGATGATTTTAGTGCCAAAATTTGGAGACAAATCAATAAGTGAAAATTTAGTCACAGAGTAAAGGATTAATAATGATTTTTGTTTCACCCAGATGTAAGCAGATAATAGAATTAAATCTGCCAAATCTGTATGAAAAATTTCGCGTAACCAAATAAAAAATCTTTTAACCCTATAATCTGTGGCAGGAAAAAAAACAAACCGAATGAGAAAACTAATTATTTGCATATTGATCACCACAATATCTTTTGCGCAGCAAATAAAAACAGGAGCTGAAAATTACACAGCATATTTGCCTTTAATACAAGGTAAAAGTGTCGGCATTGTGACCAATCAAACCGGAATTATCGATTCGAAAACTCATTTGGTTGATTTTTTGGTTCAGAAAAATATCAAAATCAAAACGATTTTTGCACCGGAACACGGATTTAGAGGAACTGCCGATGCAGGTGAACAGGTGTCTGATGAAATCGACGCAAAAACAGGATTATCTATAACTTCCCTTTACGGGAAAAATAATAAGCCAACACCAGAGCAATTAAAAGACATCGATATCATGATTTTTGATTTGCAGGATGTGGGGACAAGATTGTATACTTATGTTTCTACGATGCACAGAATTATGGAAGCCTGCGCGGAGAATAACATTCCGCTGCTGGTATTGGATCGTCCGAATCCGAATATTGCGATTGTGGACGGTCCGGTTTTAGACATTGCTTTTAAAAGCGGTATCGGAATGCACCCCACGCCGCTGCTTCACGGAATGACTTTAGGTGAAGAAGCAAAAATGATCAATGGACAGAAATGGCTGAAAAATGGAATTCAGTGTAATTTGACCGTTATTCCATGTTTGAATTATAACAGAAAAATGACGTATAGTCTGCCTGTTCGACCTTCGCCGAATTTGCCAAACGACCAATCGGTTAATTTATATGTGAGCTTGTGTCTTTTTGAAGGAACGAATGTGAGTATGGGTCGCGGAACAGAAAAGCAATTCCAAATTTACGGTTCTCCAGATTTGCCAAAAAGTAATTTCGCTTTCACTCCAAAACCTAATTTTGGAGATAAAAACCCTTTGTACAATGGAGTAGAATGCAATGGCGAAGATTTATCGGCTATTTCGAGAATCAATCGATTGGAAATAAAATGGCTGATCAAAGCGTATCAAACAACAGCGGATAAATCTAAATTTTTCGATAAAAGAAAATTTTCTATTCGCGCCGGAAACGAGAAATTACAGCAGCAGATAGAAGCGGGAATTTCAGAGGAAGAAATCAGGAAAAGCTGGCAAAAGGATTTAGAAACTTTCAAAAAAATGCGCAAGAAATATTTGATTTACAAAAATGCTTAAAAAGTTAAAAAAAAAAGGTATTTGATCGCTTTATTTTTAATCGAACATATACACTATAACGATTCAAATTACAGTAATTTTGTAATCGCATCAAAAAGAAATAAAATCAGTTTTTAGGCAATAAATAAAGATATAATGTCAATAATTAAAGAGTTACAACAATTATCAGCATCATTAGAAGGAACACTTTTATACGATGACCTTCATAAAACGCTTTATTCGACCGATGCTTCGGTTTACCGCATAAAACCAAAAGCGGTTGCAGTGCCTAAAACGATAGAAGATATAAGTAAACTGATTCAGTTTGCAGCGCAGCACAATATTTCGATTACGCCCAGAACCGCCGGAACATCTTTAGCCGGGCAAACAGTTGGGGACGGAATTGTGGTGGATGTTTCGAAAAACTTTACTAAAATCCTCCATTTCGATCCCATTAAAAAAACGGTTACCGTACAGCCCGGAGTAATCCGAGATGAACTGAATTTATTTTTGAAACCGCACAACGTATTTTTTGGACCAAATACTTCCACATCCAACCGCTGTATGATTGGCGGTATGGTCGGGAATAATTCTTCAGGAACCACTTCTATTCGTTATGGTGTTACTCGCGATAAAATTGTAGAAATAAAAGGAATTTTAAGCGATGGTTCTGAAGTGGTTTTTAAGGAACTGACTTCGGCGGCATTTCTTGAAAAAACCAAAGGCGATACATTAGAAAATAAAATATACAAAAGTCTTTACGACGAACTTTCGGTAAAAGCCACGCAGGAAGAAATTATAAAAGAGTTTCCGAAACCAGAAATTCACAGAAGAAATACAGGTTATGCTGTTGATATTTTACTGAAATCAGATTTATTTGGAGGAACAGAACCTACAATCAATCTTGGAAAATTACTCTGTGGGAGCGAAGGAACTTTGGCGTTTACGACCGAAATTACTTTAAAAGTAGATGATTTACCGCCAACGAATAATATTATGGTGGTCGCGCATTATCATAGCATTCAGGAATCGCTGGAATCTGTTGTCGTAGCGATGAAACATCATTTATATACTTGTGAAATGATCGACGATACAATTTTAGATTGTACCAAAACGAATCGTGAACATGTAAAAAACAGATTCTTTTTGCAGGGTGAACCCAAAGCCATTATGATGTTTGAAGTGGCTTCGCACGATGCTGAAGATGCCGAAAATCAGGCGAATGCTTTAATTGCAGATTTAGAGAAAAATAACTTTGGTTATGCACTTGTAAAAATTTACGGAGCCGATATTGAAAAAGTAAACGAACTGAGAAAAGCCGGTCTCGGACTTTTAGGAAGTATTGTTGGCGATGATAAAGCAGCCGATTCTATTGAAGATACAGCGGTTGAATTAAGCGATTTGCCTGCTTATATTGCAGAATTTTCGGCGATGATGTTACGTCACGGGCAAGGCGCAATTTACTACGCACATGCCGGAGCAGGAGAATTGCATTTACGTCCGGTTTTGAATTTGAAGAAAACATCTGACTTAAAATTATTCAGAACCATCGCGACAGATGTGGCAATTCTGGTAAAGAAATACAGAGGTTCATTAAGTGGGGAACACGGCGACGGAATTGTGCGCGGTGAATTTATCCCGTTTATGATTGGTGAAAAAAATTATGAATTGCTGAAACGAATTAAATTAGCATTTGATCCCAATTCGGTTTTGAATATCGGGAAGATTGTAAATGCGCTGAAAATGGATGAAAACCATCGTGTTATTTCAGGCAGAGTAGAACCGGATATTAAAACGTTTCAGGATTTCTCAGACAGTTTAGGGATTTTGCGTGCCGCCGAAAAATGCAACGGTTCTGGAGATTGCCGAAAATTGCCATCGGCAGGAGGAGCGATGTGCCCGAGTTATCGTGCGACCAAAAATGAAAAAGAAACCACGCGTGCGAGAGCCAATGCATTGCGTGAATATTTAACCTATTCTGAGAAAGAAAATAAATTCGACCAGAAAGAATTATACGAAGTTTTTGAGTTGTGTGTAAGCTGTAAAGCCTGCGCAAGCGAATGTCCGAGTAATGTCGATGTTGCCACTCTAAAAGCAGAATTTTTATACCAATACCAAAAAGCAAACGGCTTCTCGACCCGAAATAAGATTTTTGCAAACAACGCCAAACTCAATAAAATGGGAAGTTTGTTTCCGTCGATTACCAATTTTATTTCCAATCAGTCGTTTGTAAAAAAATCTATGGGCATTGCACCCGAAAGGCAGGTTCCGCTTTTGGCAAAAAAGACATTTCGAAAATGGTTTGAAAATCAGAAACCGAAAAGCACCGAATTTCCAAACGGAAGATTGTATTTGTTTGTAGATGAGTTTACCAATTATTACGATGTCAATATCGGAATCGATGCTTTTGAATTATTGACCAATCTAGGTTATCAGGTTTTGGTTATTGATCATGAAGAAAGCGGAAGAGCCTATCTTTCTAAAGGATTTTTGGAAGAAGCTAAGCAAATTGCGAATACTAACGTAAATGTTTTTAAAGATTTAATTTCCGTGAAAGCGCCGTTAATCGGAATTGAACCTTCGGCTATTCTGACTTTCAGAGACGAATATTTACGCCTCGCAGATGATAAAGAAAGTGCTGAAAAAGTAGCACAAAGTGCTTTTACAATAGAAGAATTCTTTAAAAAGGAAATCATCGACGGTAAAATTAGACCTGATTCTTTTTCGGAAGAAAAGAAAGAAATCAAAATTCACGGACACTGCCACCAAAAATCTTTAAGTTCGGTTGAAGCAACTTTCGCGATGCTGAATTTACCGGCGAATAATACGGTTACGATTTATAATTCAGGCTGTTGCGGCATGGCGGGATCTTTCGGTTACGAAAAAGAGCATTATCAGGTAAGTATGCAAATGGGAGAAGATACCCTTTTCCCGAAAGTGCGCAACACTGCCGAAAATGTAAAAATTGCAGCGGCAGGAACAAGCTGTCGTCATCAAATTTTTGACGGAACTAAAAGAGAAGCACAGCATCCGGTGAGTATTTTGAGAAGCTGCCTGAAATAATTTTAGATTTTACAATGTAGATTTTAGATTTTTTTCTGCCACAGATTAAGAGGTTAAAATGATTTTTTCTCATTTTATGTCATTTCGACGAAGGAGAAATCCCCGCAAGTAACTCCGCAACGAGAATCCAATCTTTGTCGAGCTTCTCGCGGGGATTTCTCCTTCGTCGAAATGACAAACTTTGTGTGTCTGTAGTTTGTAAAAATCCTTTAATCTGTGGCAAAAAAACCTTTAACTAAACGAGATTTTCTTCCCAGTTTCAGCGGCTTTGTAGATCGCATTTATGACTTTAATATCTTTCAATCCTTCTTCTCCGGTAATATGGCTTGGCAGTTTTTTGTTTTCTAATAATAATTTCGCGATTTCATCCATTTGCGTTTGCTGTTGGTTGATTACAGGGAATTTTAATGGTCCTTTCGATGATTTTCCGTCAAAAGGGCCGTAGCTTAAAGCTGGACTTAGTTCAAAGAAACCTTCATCTGCGGAAGCGTATAATCTGTCCACATTATAACTGACAGTTGTATTACAATTGGAGATCGCACCACTTGGAAATTCCATTTGCCAGGAAATACTTTCTTCTGTTTCAGAAAAAATTTGTTTGTTATGTACAGGGCCAAATTGTGCCGTAACAGCAATTGGTTCTTCCCCCAAAATATAACGGCTCGCCTGAATACAATAAACTCCCAAATCCATTAGCGGACCACCGCCGGATAATTTTTTATTCAACCTCCATTCGTTTCGATCATTCAAATTAATAGTCCTTTTTGTATCACGAGGATCATATATCTGATAACCAAGAGATGATTCTATATATCGTACTTGCCCAAAAACTTTTTCTTGCCCGAATCTTTTAATTTCTAAATGTGTCGGTTCGTAATGCAAGCGATAACCAACTGCCAATTGCACCTTATTGTCATTACAGGCTTTAATCATTTCTTCGCAGTCTTTCACAGTAATCGCCATTGGTTTTTCGGTAATGACATGTTTGCCGGCTTTTGCAGCGCGAATGACAAATTCTTTGTGCAGGCCATTTGGTAAAATCACATAAACCAGGTCGATATCCTTATTTTTTATTATTTCATCGAAGTTTTGATAATTATAGATATTTTTTTCAGGAATATTGTACTGACTTTTCCATTTTGCTGCTTTAGCTTGTGTTCCCGTTACTATTCCGGCAAGCGTACAGTATTCAGAAACCAAGAGTCCTTTCGCTACCAAATCAGCGTAAACTCCCAACCCACAAAGCGCAACATTTAATTTTTTTCCGGAATAAGAGAATTTATTTTCCGGCGCAGCTAAAAAAGAAGGCAGCGTCGATATAATTACTGAAGCACCAACGCCAACACCAAATTTATTTACAAACGATCGTCTTGTAATTTTTTCCATATAGTTTATCTTTTAAGTTAAATATAGCAATTTATTAGTAAGCACTTTTTGATAAATGTTACATTTGTGTTTGTTATAAGTTATTTAGGCAACAGTATTTAACCACAGATTACAGGATTAAAAACATTGGTTTCTCATAGATTCAGCAGATTTAAAATAATCTATGTAAATCTTTTAATCTTTGGCAAAAAAAATAAATCGGGAAAATTCGTGTAATCATGCAATTCGTGGCAAAAAAACTGAGTCACCCTGCACCTTAGTGGCAAAAAATAATTCTCATTAAAACAAAATGGTTTTATATATTTGAAATCAGGATATTTTTTGCATTATTTGCAAAATAAAACCACAAAGACCTACATAAATTAATTTTAAAGCAAAACCATATATGGCATTATCAGGTTTATTCCGAAAAAAAACGGTACAAGATATTCTGAAGCAAGTTGCAAAGAACGAAGCAGATGGTCATAATGCATTAGGAAAACATTTAACGACCAGAGATTTAACTGCTTTTGGAATCGCAGCAATCGTAGGAGCCGGAATTTTCAGCACCATCGGAAAAGCCAGTGCTGACGGTGGTCCAGCGGTTATTTTCTTGTTTTTATTTACCGCATTAGCCTGTAGTTTTGCTGCTTTTGCTTACGCCGAATTTGCTTCTATGGTACCCGTTTCCGGAAGCGCCTATACCTATTCTTACGTTGCGTTTGGAGAAATTATTGCCTGGATTATCGGCTGGGCCTTAATTATGGAATATGCCGTCGGAAATATAACGGTCGCCATATCGTGGAGCGATTATTTTACCGGACTGCTCCAGAGTGGCGGGATTCATCTCCCACAATGGATTCAGATGGATTATTTAACGGCTTCAAACGGCTTTAAAGATGCCACAGCGTTAATGCAGGGCGGAAAA